>Ga0316190_10001355_pt1 | contig 17595 bp, 19 predicted proteins | sample Eddworburrow2_MG_FD_204929 | JGI IMG/M metagenome (GOLD analysis project Ga0316190, IMG submission 204929) | Coastal sediment microbial communities from Maine, United States - Eddy worm burrow 2 | ecosystem: Environmental > Aquatic > Marine > Coastal > Sediment | place: USA: Maine | collected... | reverse complement strand
ATAGAGAGAAGCCATTCGGCACATACCCTCAAGATCTGCACTAATAGCATCACCAGACTTTCCGAGTTGAGCAAAGATCTCATGTTCTTCCTCTTTATGATTTAGGACTATGCATACGTGTAAATTGCCCCAGGGTGTTTTAATCCTGGTGCGGACGGCAGGGAGAAACTCATTGTTTCTCCCTACCTTACTATGATTACTATGACTATGATTTGTGACTATGTCACTTAAGTTCTCAGGTGTAGCTCCCCCACTTGCATTAGGGTTTTCCATGCACCTATTATCGATTGGTCCCACCGGGCTATCTGTATGTACTCGTTTCTCTCGTTCACTAATATTTCTAGCATTTGTTTTCATTGGCTGTACCATGCCAGCTTTGCCATCTCTTGATCCGTCTCTATATACTGTTATCCCTTTGCAGTCCAGCTCCCAGGCTAGATGGTAAGCTTGAGAGATATCAGCAGGCGAGGAATCATGGCGAAGGTTAATTGTTTTACTAACTGCTGAGTCTATGTTCTCTTGCCATGCAGCTTGCATTCTAACATGCTCATCCCATTCTAAATCATGGGATGTTTTAAAGACTTCTTTGAGTTCTCTAATTTTATCTCTTGTTCTTTCGAACATAGACGACACATCTATGTCTTGTATAGAGCCATGCTTTAAAGCATATTCATATATAGTAGTTTTATCATATTCATTTATATCTAAAGCTTCTATGGCTGTCTTAAAATACGGATTAAACTCAGTCATCTCTACTGCAACACCTTTGTCATCAAGCATGACCTCACGCTTGAACGCTAAAGCAAAGGCTGGCTCAATACCACCTGAGCAGTTAGATATAATAGAGATAGTTCCAGTCGGTGCTATAGTAGTTCGATAGCTATTCCTCATAGGCCCATTAAAGATAGATCCTTCATGAGCTCCAAAGTTACCACGTTCAAGAGCTAACACTTGTGATGCAGCAAATGAATCAAGATTTAAGCTGTCACCTATTACTTTAGCTACTTCTCTACCAAGGTCAGAATGATACGGTATACCAAAGTAGAATAGTATATCTGCGAAGCCCATGACTCCTAGACCTATACGTCTAGTTAATTGACCCATAGCTTCAATCTCAGGTATAGGATAGTTATTTACTTGAATAACATTATCTAAGAACCTTACAGAGTTATCAACTGTAATTTGCCATTTTTCCCAATCAAAACAGTCTATCCATTTATTAGATTTATAATTTGCTGGTAAAGGTAGCACAAACTTAGTTAGATTAATACTACCTAAGTTACAGCTATCAAAATCATGAAGCGGTTGCTCCCCACATGGATTAGTTGCTGTAATTCTACCTATGTTAGGAATAGGGTTTCCATGATTAGCTTTATCAATAAAGAATAGACCTGGCTCCCCTGTCTCCCATGCTCTTTGGCATATAAGATCCCAAGTTTCTTTTATTGTCCAAGGATCAAAATCAGTAGTATTATCTATTGTATTCTCGTCTTTCTTAATAGCTACTACTTCACCAGTTTTTTTGTCTTTCCATAAAAAGCCTTCTCCCCACTCTTTATGTCTAACTAAATGCGCGCAATTAGGAGCGTTTCTAAGGACTGTCATAAACTGATCAGTTACAGCAATAGACACATTATAATTCTGCCATCTATTAAGGTCAGACTTAGCCATAATAAACTGTACTATGTCTGGGTGCTCTACATTGAGAATACCCATGTTAGCACCGCGTCTAAACGCTCCCTGCTGTATCGCAGTGGTAGCTGAAGAGAATACATCTATAAAGCTCAAGGGTCCAGCAGTGGTGCCTCCAGAGCTCTTGACGATGCTTCCACTGGGCCTTAGGTTGTTAAAGCTAAAGCCAGTACCTCCACCTGCCTTCTGTACTAATGCAGTAGCTTTGATTGAGTCAAATATACCATTAATATCGTCTTCTACTGGGAGTACGAAACATGCACTAAGCATACCCATTCTACGACCAGCATTCATAAGCGTAGGGCTGTTAGGCATGAACTCATTACGAGCCATCATATTATAAAATATCTTAGTCCAGCGAGCTTTTTCCCTTTCTTCACAGCTAGCAATATGTTTAGCTACTCTAAGATACATTTCCTTCGGAGTCTCAGTGATCTTACCATTGTTATTTTTAGCTAAATATCTATTCTCTAGTACCTTGAGGGAATTTGGTGTGACAATGGGGTCTTCTAATGTATCTAGGTCTTCTCTAATCATATTATATTAATCTTTTAGTAAGCTTTTGTTTATTTTCTTAAGGAATTCTTCACTAGGTAACTGTCTTGATCCGTCTCTATATAATGTTACCCATGCACTATAATCTTCGCCAGATACACCTAAGAACTCTTCAATAGTTATATCACTTTCATCACTACTTTGATACCATTCATTCACAAGATCATTGATAGTTTTCTCGAAATCTAGATCTTCTGGAATATCATTTCCGTAGGCTTCGATCAGTCTTTTTAGATAGTATTCGCCCTTAAGTAAGTCTTCTTTTGGCTTAGATTTATGAGCATGTCTAGTAGTATATTTGAGCACATTTCCTAGACAATAACCTATCCATTGTTCAGGAGTCAGCTTAGCTTTAATGACATCGATAGTTTCAATTCCGCCAACTGCGTAGTGCTCAGGTTTTAACACTGGATCAAAGTCTGGTTTACTCATAATAGGGTTTTGTTTTTAAATTTTTTTTTATAAAAAATAGGACATTAAGCTCTATTATTTTATATATTCTCTCTTTAATATACGAATCTCAAAGAAATAGCGAGATTCACCAAAAGTACATAAAGTATTCGATTTATGAATATCTTCAAAAGTTCCTTTAGAGTTACAACCTATTTTAACTAAAAATTTATTTGTCCATATACACATACCTTTACTATAAGTCATCATTCTTCTATTGGTGTATTTCCAAAGAATCTATAAGCAGCTCGAACACGGACTTGGTCAGTTGGTCTTGCAGATTCAACCTTAATGCCAAATTTTTTCAGAGACTCACCAAGTCTTCTAGTTAGTTTTTGATTCAGTCTCTTACCGTCATCAGCAGCATGTACTAATGAATTCCAGTCATTCTCCATGACTATGTCTCTAAGAGTACCTGAAGCTACCTCTACGATGCCGTCTTCTGCGTCAACGTTCTCTACTATATACTTAGTAGCGTTAGTGATATGGACTGTCATTACAAGGCCGATAACAATAGGCAGTTCATCAAGAGTTTCTAGAGTCATGTATTCTACTTCTAGGGTATGCCTAGCTGTAAAGATTCTATACACCTCAGTAACAATAGGCCAGTACCAATAGATACCTGGGCCTTTCTCTATAGCATTCTTGCTAGCAGGAAACTTTATCATTTTCTCATTACATCTAATAATGACATACTTTGGTACAAATGATATTATCCATTCGATAAAGTCACCAAGCCAACCGAGGAGTGCTGCAAGTAGTTCACCAAATGTCATATTGTTACCTTTTCAATTGTGTTAGTTCCTCCACTAATTCTTTAGTTGGGTTAACATATAGCTGAGTGCGTATTACTATGTTACTTCCCTCACCCTTGTGTATTATATACACTCTGTGTTTACCAGGGTGCTTACTCAAGACTTTATGTATATCACCAAGGTTATCTTCTTGTTGAGGATATATCTGAACTTTATTAGAATGAGCGAGGACGTCTGATAGTAGTTTTACTTTTGTTCCTACTATCTGGGGAATACCAGTAATTGTTTCAGACTTACCAGATATTACTAATGGAATACAATTTTTTAATGCATCTTCTATGATGCCAATATATTTATCGTAACTTCCAGTAAACAGTGTAACAACTGCTGTGTCTTCGTCATCTTCAAAGATAACCCTAGCATATTTCCTGCCCCTATTAGGTCCAGTTTTCACGCTTTTGACAGTAATGTCTGTCACTATTCCTGCAGCATGAACCCAAGTCTTTTCTTGTACGTCAATTAAGTCTTTCAGAGGTCTTATAGAAGCTCCAAATCTATTATGGCGTTCGTATTCAAAAGGATGGCCTGAGACATAAATGCCATAAGCTTCTCTCTCAGCGGTGAGCATCTGTTGCACTGTCCAAGGAGTAAAATCAGTATGACCTACAATATCTTGGTCGTTTTCAAAGAGCTCATCTTTCTTACGATGAGCCCTCTTAGGGTGTATAAGAGCTAAGATTTGTGTAGTATACTCTAAGAGCATAGCTCTGTTCATATTCCATTCATCTAAGAGCCCTGCCTTAACCATACCCTCGAATACATTCTTACGAAGCTTATCTTGAGGTACTTGCCTTAAGGTCTCAACCATAGTTGACTTAGGCTTTATCTTAGTTAATTCTTCGGCAAATCCAGGTCCAACACCTTTTATGATGCCTAAGCCTATCCTGATGCCTTCAGGCTCAACTTGAAAATTCCATAATGGTTTCTTTAAGCTTGGAGGAAGTATTTTTATGTTATGGCGTCTAGTATCTCTTAGAAATGCTCTGCATCTCTCTGTATCATTCATCTCTTGAGTCATGTTCGCTGCCATGAACTCTTTGAAATAATATGCCTTTAGGTAAGCAGTATAATAAGTAAGATAAGCATAACATACGCTATGACTGAGGTTAAAGCCATACCGCCCAAAGACCAGGATTTGGTCCCAGAGTTCCTGGGCTTCGTCCTTAGTAATTTTACCTTGCTTTTTACACCCGGCAAGGAATTGTACCCCGACCTTGGCAATAAGCTCTGGAAGCTTCTTACCGACTGCTGTTCGTAACTCATTCGCCTCATTTAATGTGAATCCTGCTAATGCTTGTGCTATCTTCATGATCTGTTCTTGGTAGATCATGGTACCATATGTATTGCCTAGTATCGGTAGAAGGTCTCTATGTAGGTACTCAACCTTTTCTTGTCCATTTTTCCGTTTAATGAATGTGTTTGCAATGCCTGAATCAAGAGGCCCTGGCCTGAAGAGCGCAATGGCGGCAACAATATGATCAAACTCCGTAGGAAGCATTTCTGAGAGTAGCTTTCGCATTCCATCAGAGTAGCATTGAAACACACCCTCAGTATCTCCATGTTGCAATGATTTATAAACGGCTTTGTCATCTAAGTTTATTTTCTCAATAGGTAGAGGTAACTCTTGTCCTGACTCTTTGATTAGCTTAAGCGTTCTATCTATAATAGTCAGAGTCTCTAACCCTAAGATATCAAATTTAACAAGCCCTACTTTTTCGCAGTCCTTTAAGTCCCACTGAGTAATGATAGTGCCATCTTTAGGGTGCCTACCCATAGGTACTATCTCATGTAGTGGACGGTCTGCTACTACTATGCCACTGGCATGAGTACCAGCATATTGTACCATGCCTTCTAGCTTCTGAGCTACAGCAAACAGGTCAGGATGCTTATCCTTGTCTTCTTTAAGGCTCTTGTCTTTAGCAAGACTTTCAGCTATGGTCTCGCCAGTAACCTTTTTTGCAATCTTATCGGATTCACCAATAGGAATTCCTTGTACTCTGCAGATTGCCCTGATAGATGCTTTAGCTCCAAAGCGCCCGAAGGTGATAATTGACGCGGCTTTATCATCACCATATTTGCCCTTAATATAATCAATAACTCTTTTTCGTTGATCTTTACAGAAGTCTAGATCGATATCTGGTAGTGTGTCTGTCCTAGCTTCATTTAAAAATCTCTCGAAGAGCAATCCATACTTAAGTGGATCTACTGATGTAATACCTAGTAGGTACGATACTAACGATCCTGCGGCCGAGCCGCGTCCTGGACCGACAGGGATCCCTTGGGCTTTGGCCCAGTTTACAATATCTTGAACGATAAGAAAGTACGTAGGAAATCCCATAGATTTAATGGTTGAGAGTTCTTCGTACAATCTACTGTGTACTTCACATAAGCATCTAGTACCATCGTCATTACTAGTACAGCCAACCCGATTAGGATAAAGCTTATCAATGCTACGCTCGCAACTATCAGAAAGGAACTCATATGGATTATCCTGTTCTACTTCTGGGAAAGCAAATTTACCTTGCTGAATGTCGAGATCGACCATGGACGCCACGTCCATTGTCGTTTTGAGAGCGCTGGGCAGGTCTCGGAAAGCATGAGCCATCTCCAACCCTTTTTTAAAGAATAATGTATTAGTTTCGAATCGGAATCTGTCTGGATCAGCTTTTTTGCTTCTAGTATTGATACAAAGGATCGTATCCTGAAAGTCGCAGTCTTCTTGTCGATGATAATGTATATCATTAGTTGCTATCAGAGGTATACCGGTCCTCCCGGCTAGAGCTACCATTGCTTCCGTCGCTTTATCTTGAATATTAAGACCGTTGCGTTGGAGCTCTAACCAGAAGTGACCAGCGCCGAAGATCTGTTGTAGTCTATCGGTAAATTTTTCCGCCTCCCCAATTTGATCGTTCAGAAAGTATTCATTTACCTTTCCTGAGAGACAACCAGATAGACACAGGATTCCTTTGGCATGCTTTTCTAACAATTCCATATCTATACGAGGTCTAAAGCTTAAGCCCTCTACAAATGACAGAGAAGTCAATAGAAGAAGGTTTTTATAACCCTCTTGGTTCATAGCTAGCAAAGTTAAATGGTTATAGCCATTTGTCTTGTTATGCTTTCTAAAACGTGATTTTTTAGCAATATATACTTCGCATCCTATTATTGGTTTAATGCCATACTTTTTGCATATATTATAGTGCTCCAGAGCTCCATGCATATTGCCATGGTCTGTTATGGCTAAAGCAGTTTGCTTGTCTTGCTTTGCACTCCGTACAATATCCTCGATTCTATTAGCGCCATCGAGCAAACTGTATTCTGAGTGGACGTGTAAGTGTACGAATTCTTTAGACATTTACCCTTAATGTTCCACATTCAGGACATGCGTAAATAGTTACAGAATCGATACCTTGTCCCATAAATGCATGAGGGAAATGTATTTTGTTATCAATACAATAATCATCAACTTCTATTCCACTTGGATCTCCACTATCTCTATATTTATATTCTAGAGTAGCTTTTAGTTGATTAAAATCTCCTTCATGCTTACAAGCTGCGCAAATCATATTAGTTTACTATAAGGCTTTTCTTCTTCTGTATTTTACAATTAAAGTGATTTCATCATCACCAATTTCTAGAAGCCTTTTATATTCTTTAGGGCAATTACCCAAATCAGCTACGTCAAGTAGCTCTATGTTAAGTCCAATAGTTAAATACATAATATGTAATGGTGGGGCTGGTGGGACTTGAACCCACACATCATATAAGATACTGGATTTTTATTAAACCTTTTTATATTTACTTATTATATTCTTAAGATCATCTAATGCAGATTCATAAGCCATTTGTTTCCCATAATGCAAATCTGAAGAGTCTCCATAGCTTGGGCCATCTATTGAAGCTTGTAAGCTCTTAGCTAAATCTTCTAGTTCAATTAAAAGTTTATCCATTTGCGTTAAGTTAATTCTTTTTTATAAAGGCCAAGCTTGTACGGCTTTAGATACTTTGGTTAAATGTTTTCTAAAATCTTCTTCACTTAGTTCTTTTATATGGTACGAGCGATGGGAGTCGAACCCATAAAAACAATAGATTTTGAATCTACCGGCGATGCCAGTTAGCCTACGCTCGCTTGACCCATTCTTATCAACAATGACTGTAAGTCATTCTTAGTAGCTTGAAAGTACGGAGTACTAAGGACTTACGCTTAATTTTATTATCTGTATAGACGATACATCTATATCCTTGTTAAAGGAGCTTGATAAGATACTTTTTAGCTATATAATTGTTCTTTGACGTATTATATAGGTTATGAATGTAATAAGATTTAATTAATATTAATTGTATGCAGAAGGATTTGACGGCTCTTCAAATCTTTCGGGATCTGTTAATCTTAATTAAGATTTATTACTTTCCTAACCTATAAAATCCGTCTTTATTTGGTGCTTTTACCATGTAGGAGTATCTCCTACTACCTTTTTGATAAGGTCCTAAAAAGTATAAAAAAGGGACAACAAACTGAGAAAGAATTTGAAAAGCTAAACTTGATTTGTTGCCCCTCTATTATTCTTACGCTATAATAGCAAATTTGGCTTTTACTGGATAAGCATAATCAGCAGGATCTTGATAAGCATTTCTAATTGCTTCTGCAGCTGATCTGCTACTAGCAAATGCGGCAATGGCATTGGTTGATTTATTACGAATAACCCAACCACTAGAAGAGGTTGCTTTATTTGCCTTAGTTTTCATAGTTTTCATTTATATATAGTTTTACGTTGCGTTATGGTCTTAGAATATTTATGTAAAGCTTGATCTACCGTTAGACCGTGCAACTTAGTATTTTTGTCAAATAATCCCTTGTCTACCCCAAACGCTAATAGCTTAGATCCATGAACTGGATCTATAGAATAAATATGGGATATCTTTCCTAGAATACTTTTTTTATTTTTTTTAAATTCTTGAGTAGATCGATCTAGCTTTATTGTATTATATATACCTGCTCGTACATTTTTTCTATATTTACGAGAAACCGAAATATGAGTAGAGCAGTTAACGATATTTATTCCATTTACAAATAATCCTGTTCCCACAGTCATTATTCTTGTTTTTTTATAATTTGGTTTTAATCCAAAGTGCTTTAAAACTCCATATACTATAGGAATGCATTTCTTGGCATCTTTGGTATTAGTTGATATAGTTATATCGTCTGCATACCTACTATACTTAAAATGGCATTTAAAACGAGTGGCTATCTTATCTGCTATCAATGCCTTTACATACTTATCAAAGTCATGTAAAGCAATATTTAACATAAATGGGCTTAATGGAGATCCTTGTGGCAAGCCTTGAATAACATTATGTTTTTTAGCGTTAAATGATTTAAGGGAGAGCTTACAAAGTCGCTCACAATCATTTTGATCATCGAAATCATAGATAAATCTAAGCCCAGTTTTAATTAATTCATAATCAATTGATGTAAATGCATTTTGTATATCTATTCTTACGATTGTATTAGGTATATAAGAAGATTTAGTATTTTTAATTCCATTAAGTCTATCTGTAGTTAACGCTAAAGATCCCCTAGAACCTGCGGATAAAAATGGGATATTTCTTCCCATAAGCTTTCTACTTTCTGTAATAATACTTTTACCTTTGTTATAGCTTACTTTATATTTATCTTTAGTAGTATATCTTCTAAGTAAACCTCTTCTATGAAATATAGCGCTATCTACAATTCCATAATAAGGAACAAAGCCAAAAGAGCCATTATAAGCAAATTGAGGGTTACATTCTTTTTGTAAGAATTTTAAAACCCTTGATTGAACGTTTTTGAGATTCTTATCAGGTGCACTAATAATGCGGCGTTTACCGGAGCTTTTTGGTATAGTGAATACATGATACCTATTATTAATATCTGGTATAATATCATCTATTTCTTTTCTAAGATTATCAGGCAGTTTTAATGGAATCTTAGCTGATAATTCAACGATCATAAAGGAGAAGACGAAACGTTTAACTGATCTTTTAATTTACATAGATCTGTTATACTCATCACAACAAGCCTTCCCTTTTGATTTCTCTTAGCCATACATACCAAAGGTAACACTGGCTTAGTTACTTTAATAGCAGTTGAGTAATCTCTTGCTTGCGCTAAGTAATCTTCGATATACTTTGGCACTTGAAGATGACTCATAGTATCATTAAAATACATAGTACTAGGAGGGATAAACCCTTTCCCTAGTACTATATTTTGCATATAGCTTTTAAGATCTTGAAGATCCATTAAGATGCAATTTCCTATAGGACATGCAAAAGCATAATCATTATTCTTATGAAACTCTCTGTACCTAGTATAGAACTTAGGAATGAGTCCATGACCAGCAGTAGAGTACTTACACTCTACTACTAGAAAGAACTCATTTCCTATTCCTAACCAATCGTAAGCATCAACGAATACCTCAACATCAGACTGAGAGAAGTCAGCTCCTCTTAGCCTGCGTTGGGTACCGAAGTATTTAGCTACTTCGCGTTCGTGATGCTTCCATTGAGCCATTTACAGGTCCCAAGCCTCTGGCGCCTTAATCGCAGCAGGAACAGCAGCTGCACCTGCAGGAGCTCTACGTTGAGTCCCACCTGCATCCAAGATACGTAGTACCTCAGTAGTTAGATCGTTAGTAGAGGCCTTTTGCTTAGTATTGTATGCTTCGTCATCCTTACGGAATCCGAATATATCAAAATGTGACTTATACTTACCGTCAGGCATTTTCTGTGATGGAGCTGATAAGAATCTTTCTCCATCTGATTTACGTGCTTTAATGGTAAGACCACTTAGTCTTACAACACCTATACCATTATCTTCACAGATTTCCAGGTTCACTGTCCCTAGGATGTTCGCCGCCTTCTGCTTCTCTGATGGTGGAATCACTGTCGTTATGTTTATCTTCATATTTATTATTTATTTCTGGTGTAATCAACTTAAGATCCATTTCGGAAATTAGCTGTTCTCTTAATTGTATATCTTCGGCAAGTAGTTGAATTACTGCTGGTTTCCCTTGTAGTTTACCACTTGGGAAGTCAGGATGGTAATACCACCCTCCTTTTCTCTCCATGACATCGTTGCCAAAGAGCGAACTAATTGCAGCTTGGATACTATCCAAACCGCGACCAAACATGAATTGAAGGACTACTTCTTGGCCTTCTCTGTCGTTCACTTTGGTCTTGTCTATTTTTATATGTTGTGGCCATCCTCTGATAATGTCACGAGTTTCTCCATCAGGCATCGTGAATTTATGTGTACCAGGTCCTTCGTCTTTACGACCACGGCGCGTTTTCCATCGCCAATAAGCCCAATGCTTAACAGCATTACCTCCCCGGACTTCCTCAAGTCCGACACCCGAAGTAGTAGGAGCGTTGTAGACTTGTCCAATGAGGACGCAAGCTGTTCCTTGAAATTCATCTCCTGTTGGACATATTGCATTATTCGCTTTCCTGAAGAACTCGCCCATTTTCCTAGGATGGTCTAGCATTTTACCTTCTTCAAGTTCTTTTGTATTCTCTGATTGAGGCATTAAAGCTCCAATTGAATCTATGACCCACATATCAACGGCTTGACTTTTTACAAGAGTTAGTCCGTCTTCAAGGATGCGTTCCATATAGGGATTATCTGGTGCAGCTCTATGGATAATGAGTCTATCAAGATCGATACCAAGAGTTTTGCACCAATCTTCATCGAGAGCATTTTCTGCATCTGTCCAAAGGGCAATGAAATCAGGGTCGAGCTGCATATTAAATGCAATGACTTGCTGTAAGAGTGTGGTCTTAGCAGTTTGCTGTGCACCAGCAATAACTCCAAACTTACCACGTGGGATCCCGGATCCTCTACTATGGTTACATAGCGCATTTAATGTATTAAATGGAGTAGGGATAAACTGTAATTCATCTAATTCTGCGAACCCAAGCTTTAGATTAGGTTGTTTTTTCTTAAGGCCTGCAATTGCTCTCTTTAGTACCGTCTTTTTGTTCATCTATATCATATAATTGGTTTAATGCTTTAATATACTTTGTGCTTAATCGCAATGCAGTTTCTTCATTAAGTGGCATAAGTCTTTCAATAGACAAATTATGTTTTATGTCTTCTGGTTTAACTGCACGAGCAAGAGTATTACCTTTAACTCTTTCTATGTAATCTTTTTGAGTTTCGCCTTTTCTCTTTGATATTGCGTCTATGCCATCAATAATACGTTGTGGCGCGCCTATAGCTTTGATATAGTGAAGAGTCACTTCTGTATCTTCAACGATATCATGTAAAACCGCAATTATTTTTTGATCTATGGTACACATTTTGTTCATTACATATAATGGATGCAATATGTAAGGCTGACCCGCCTTATCTTTTTGCCCATTATGAGCGGTAGCTGCTAGCGCAATTGCTCTTTCTAAATTAAACATCGTATTCTTTAAAGATAATAATCATGAAATTTAATAACCAATCAGGGTTATTTTGAGCTTGAAACTTAGATATTTCTCGTTCTATACGCAAGCGTTCTTTTATATCTGTTATATCATTTTTCAGATAATCTAAGACATCAGAAGCTAATTTTTGAAATAAGTCTTTTTCCTTAGACTCATCAATTTGTTCAAAGACCATAATTAGCCAAGAATTTCACCTTCACCAGGCTTATCTTCATCTGGATTATAATCTAGATTCCAGTCTTCAATATCATTAGGGTTGGTATCTAGTTCCCATGTATCTTTCTCTTGAAGATCTATTTGCTCTTTCCATAGTTTGGCCATTTCTTTAGTAGGACTGAAGCCTATAATTAAACGTTCTGTTTTAGTACTAATGGTTAATTTGGCTAATCCTTGATCAATTAACTTGCTCATATATTCATATTGTTGCCCTTGAAAGAGAGCATTCTTTATTTGTACTTGAGTAAATTTTCTAGGCAAACATAACCAGGCATATGCCCAAGCATATTGAGATGGCACCTTAGCAGTTTCAGGATTTTCAATGTAGCTACCATTCATATCTAAATCATGGCGAGCTTTCTGTAAAGATGGAGGAGGGTTAGTGAAAGTTTTCTTAGTAAATTTCATTTTATTATACTTACTTACCCTAGGATGTAGAAGTTAAAAGTTCAACGAAAAGTTCAAAATCTATTACGGCAACTCTTTTGCCTTCTGAATTTTGGACGATATAAGCCCATTCTCGACCGTGCATATTAGCAAGGTCTCTAAGGCGTTTAATATCACTCCCAGGAGCTCCAAAGCTCTTTTGAGTATTACGTACCTTACATTCTATGACCCAGTAAGGATTGGTTATATCGCCATCTGAGAAGACTGAGCCAGAACCAGGTGTTTGTTTGAACTTATCTTGATCTATATGATCTATTGCATTAAGGCTACTTGTAACATATTTTTCTAGTTTATCCCCTACTGCCCTAGAGTTCGTATTCTTCGTCATCTTCTTCATCTTCAAGGTCCTCTAACATATTTGGAGGCTCCAAGAGACCCAAGGGCTCCCCTCCTATACCATAGCCTAATTCTAAGTTATTTAATTGATCGTCTAATTCATCTATAATTGAGCCATCATTTAAGGTATTCATTTGTTTATAGAAGTTTTCATCTGATTTAGCAGCTCCATATAATAGGCCTGCAGCAAATATATTTTCAACTATCTTAGCTGTTTTATTGATATTTGATTCTATTACTTCATTTATGCCAAAATGTTTAATATCTTCGTTTTTGATCATATTAGTACGAACTACTATGCCACTATAACGAGTAATAAATTGTAGTATATCTAATCTACAATATTTCTCGCTGGTAATGTATGTTGCAAAATAATCATTAAGCTCCTTAGTTTGATATAGTTGTTTTCTTACAAGCGAACTCATATCATTTGATATTAGGTCCTGATGATCTTTTGGAATGTCCATACATTATTTCCACTCTCCTTTATGTGATAGCGCCACAAGAATAACACCGTGTGACATAAGCATTCCAAGTAATAAGTGGCTTAGAGCAACAGTTATTGATTTCTGGTTCCATTATCTGATGTAAAACTATGTAATTCTCTGTATTCTCTTGCTGTAGCAGCCTTTAGAATGTCTACAAAATCTCCTATAGCATGCCAAGCAGAGGTCATCATACGACTTACTATTTCAGTATCTCTTGCAGCCACATAATGATCCTCTGCGAGCATTCTAGAAAGATTATCAATATCAGAGTCCGTCATACGAACGTGCTCTTTCAATAGACCTTCTTTTTTTTCCTTAAGATTTATAGCGTACTTACTCTTAGTAATTTTTCGGGTATCCTCTGTTCTAGAAGACATACCTTGTAAATAGCCAATAGATGGGGCAAGAGCAGCATGAGTAGCACTAAGAAACATTAGATCATTGTTCATAGTAGCATATTCGTATGTTCGTTCGCCATTGTTATATTTACCTATCAGGTTAAGACATTCAGAAACAGATGTAAAATACCTATCATGTAATTGTATATATTGATCTAAACTAGGGTGTTTTTGCAGTTGAATTTTCTGAATTTCCTGCATTACATCTGACAGGGTTTTCTTCTTTTTTGGTTCTATTGGCATATTTAGATCTAGTTAGTACATATGTTTCACTTGTCATATCAGTAAGCAAATTTAATATTATATCTTTTGGCCTAAAATAGGACTTTATAACTGGACTAGTATTAAAGAAGACACTGCTTTCTATATGTGTTTCCATGTCCACATATAGTAGAATTTTCAAGATATGATTAGGAATTAATTCTGCTAAATCATAACTTATGCCATCTACAACAATAACAGTTGGCACTATAAATTTTGACTTATTACATAGTTGTACACCTTGCTCTATATGTGAATAATATAATTCACAGATACTTTCAATTAGACATGATTTATTAGGAATAATTATATTACCAAATTGACCTATCAAAAATGTAATAGTAGTCTTATTTAATAATAATTTTAATTTTACATTTTTTAGATCTTCACGTAATTTAGGCCAATCTTTATAATGATTATATAGATGAGCAAACATTACAAACATCTTAAGGTTTGCAGAAAATGTATTATTAAGAGTTCTGCTATTGTTCTTTAAAAAGAGAAGATCTTTAAACCCATTATTATCATAAGCCATAGGAATTCCCATATTTCTATTAACAAGGAAATATGGCCTTGTCATATCTGTATCACAGCCAAGAGTAAACAGATTAAATGCATGTAATAATGGTTGCATTTTATGAAAGACATACTCTAGCACTTCGCTTAAGTTTTCCTTTTTATCATTTATGCTACCTTTTCTTTTAAGTATATCATATTGTATCTTTAGATTAGGATCTGTAGATAAAAATGCAGTTATAGCTTTTTCTTCAGTTCCTAATTCAAGATGAGTCATAGAAGGAATTTGTGCATCTATAACATTGTATTCAATTGTCTTTATTTCATCTATAGTTACAGAGCTAATTACCTCTTCTAGCTTAGAGTATACATCATCAAACTTAGTACTATTAGCAACTGGAACAACAAAAACATTTGTTTCACTATTTAAACATAAAGTTTTAATTAAATCTATATGTTCTATATTTATATTAATTAAAGATCCAAGCTCTTCTTCATTGTTAATAAAGATTGGATGAGTTTTTATGCTATCTATAAGTTCTATGCTAGAAATAGGAGACACTTCATAAGAACCTAATTTATTACCATAATTAGCGCGCCACCCTTTATTTATCTTTGTAGCTTTATCAAGATGAATAGCTCCTGTTGCACATAGAGAGAACGTATTATAATCACTATTTATTTTAATAAGTAAATTTTTAGAAGTACCTCTATAATGCGACTTATTAAATAACATAATGTTATTTGTTATAGAATCTGATATAAGCGGTTCTCCATAATACAAAACAGAATCTTTAGTTATTCTTTTATGCTTATAATTTGCTGCATTAAATAGTAGTTCTCTTTCATCTATATATTCACAGCTTTTATTTTGTTCATAAAACTTATCAGCAATTTCTGTGTCATATAATTCAATTAGATCTTCCAATTTTATAGCAGTATTATTATCAATACCAACAGTGCGTAATTTTTCCATCCATATATCGCATACTATGGAATCAAATGCTGCTATGGATCTAATTGCTAACTTATTCTTAGTAAATAGTTTAAGAGTTTCCTTTTTATTAGCGAAGTTATCTCTATCATATCTTTTAGTAGTTAACCAGTCAATTAATGAAGAGAATTCAGCTAAACTTTTTATTTTCATATTAGACTTTATTTCATTTACAAAGTCTTTACAGGTTAACTCCTTAGTTATTACTAGATAATGAGAAGAAGTTTGTTGTTCCATATATGAGAACAATTTGTCCAATCCAGACAAATGAACTTGATCAGTTACACCAGTTATATCAATTAAGCTAGTATAAGGAATTTCTAATTCATCAGAATCAAAGGTTCCATCCTTTGTTCTTTTAGTTAACTTTATAGGAAAATCAGTAGCTATTTCTTCAAATGCATCATTTGTAGTAAAATTGTTTTTCCATAAAGTTTTAACTTGTAGATCTTCTTGTCCAAAGAACCAAGGTAGGTCTTTTTCTTCATTATTTACTGATAAGTAAAATATTTTGCCTTTACAAAACTTTGCGCCAAACTCTTCTTCTTTTGGTTCTCTGAATTTTAAGCTATATGGTTTTAACTTCATCTTATATAGTTACAGGTGTAAACTCTTCTTCTAGTATTTTTTCTAACATATCGCTAAGGCTTAAACAACTAATTTCAATCTCTTTTTGCACTCTTCTGAAATCAATATCTTTGATTTTGCTCTCAGGTAATTGCTTAGAAAAGAAGTCGTCGAATAACATCATAGCTTGTAGCTTAAGGAATACATCTTTGTACTTGCTTATAGTTTCTTTAACTCCCTTTGCGTATAAACTTGCATGGCCAGTTAAATGTAACTCGTACGTAGATACAAGATCTGAAGCTTTTCTAGAAGACTTAGCAAGTATATGCCTAATGTTATCTGCAACCATATCTGGCTTGATAGTCATTAGATGGCATAATATACTAGTTAGTACTGCCTTTTTACTTGCGTTAGTTTGATCAGTTTCATCTAAGTCAAGGATTTCAGTCCACACTTGACTCTTAGCTACCTCATCGTCTACTTCATTAATAAGTAATTCAATCTTTCTTTCAATTGAATCAGTAGTAAGAAGCTCGTATATAACTTCAACTTTAGTTCTTGCCTTACTAGTATCATCTGAAGACTCAGCAACAGCAAAGAAATCGCTAAAGAAGTCTACATTTGCATTGATTGAGTTATATGCATCTTGTTGTGAATTATGTTCCATACCTTCTGATATACCTACTGGTATAGACATGCGAAGGACATTCTTAAATGTTTCTCTAAGATCAGGAAGTGTATGCATAGGATCTATTTTACATTTAGCAATATCTATAGATCTATATGCCATTAGCGCCCTATAGATCATACCTGCTCGTCTACCAGATAATTCTACTTTCCAATCCTTATTTTGCATTTCTGTAGTAAAGGTAGATAAAAATCTATCTACGAAAGTAGCATAACTATTGCCAACTGCTGCTTCTAGCTCTTGATGAACTTTTGCTGTAGCTCTTAATAATTCAACTAGACTATCGCCTACGTCTGCAAGTTTATGATTAATAATATTAAGGTTTACTGTATTATCTTTACGCTTATCTTCTTTGATATCGAACTCTCTCTTAGATTTCGATCCCCACATATTTCTAGCTACTGCATCGTGAGCTCCAACATGTTGAATAACACGCTGTCTGTTCTCAGTGCTTAGTGAAGTGAAATCATCAATATTAATAAAGAATGTATGACGGTCTACTAGAGCTTCATCAAGCGTCTCTGTACCAGCCATACCAAATGGATTCATGCAATTGATAATCCACTTGGTCCCTGTGGGGATACCCATGATTGTTCTTGAACGAATAAGTTCAAAGATATTATTCTGTCGCGCAGGTTCTTGCCTATTAAACTCATCGAAGGTAACTAAATCCTTATCCCAAATAGTCATTGGGGACTCAATG
>Ga0316190_10001354_pt1 | contig 17598 bp, 26 predicted proteins | sample Eddworburrow2_MG_FD_204929 | JGI IMG/M metagenome (GOLD analysis project Ga0316190, IMG submission 204929) | Coastal sediment microbial communities from Maine, United States - Eddy worm burrow 2 | ecosystem: Environmental > Aquatic > Marine > Coastal > Sediment | place: USA: Maine | collected... | reverse complement strand
GACTTCCTGTATCGGTCGGTCAACGCCGGCTTCAGTGGCGGCGAGAAGAAGCGCAACGAGATTCTGCAGATGGCTGTCATGCAGCCCAGGCTGGCTGTACTCGATGAGACCGACTCTGGTCTCGACATCGATGCGCTCCGCGTCGTCGCTGCGGGTGTGAATGCGCTGCGCGGCCCGGACCGGTCGATGATCGTAATCACCCACTATCAGCGTCTACTCGACTACATCAAGCCCGATTTTGTGCACGTCCTGGTCGACGGCAAGATCGTTGAGTCAGGCGATCACACCCTGGCCCTTCACTTGGAGGACCACGGGTATGCCGGCTTCGTCAACCACAAGTTCGACGATGCTCCGCTGTCGGGGGTCACAGCGTGAGCGTGGCCACCCTCCCTTCTCGCACTGCCGCCCTTGAGCAGGTCGAATCGTTGAACCTGCCGACCAAACGCGATGAAGCGTGGCGATACGCACCACACAAGACACTTGGTCAGCTCACGTTCGGACCGGTAGCTGCCGCCGATCCGGTAGCGGCCGACATCGACGGTCAGATCCCCGACATCGACGGACCGCGACTCGTGATTGTCAATGGTGTGGTCAACACTGCGCTGTCACGGCTCGACGGGGCGCCCGCGGGGATCCGTTTGGTTGGTCTCGCCGAAGCGCCCGCTGCCGATCTCGCCAACATTGCACTTGAGCGCGAATACGACGCGGCTGAGGACTCCTTCTCGATCATCAACCGGGCGTACGGAACCGATGGCGCAGTGGTGCAGATCGACGGCCAACACGATGGTGTGATCCACATCGTCGACGTGGCGCTTCCCGGCAGCGCACAGAATACTTCGGCCACCCGCGTGATTATTGAAATGGCTGCCGGCAGCTCCGCCACCGTGGTCGAGACTCGCATCGGAAGCGGCGATGCGTTCGGCGGTTCAAACGTCCGCACCGAGATCTCCCTCGCCGCCGATGCCAACCTCGAACACATCATCCTCCAAGACCTCCCTGCCACCCAGATCCACCTCGGACGGGTCGACATCGTCCAGGAAACCAGCAGCATCTTTCGTGCTCGGCTCTTCAATCTGGGATCGGACTATGGCCGAGTCGCCTACCACGTGCACCTCGCTGGTGAGGGCGCCCAGGCCGACTTGTCCGGGCTCTACTTCGGTTTTGGCCAACAGACCCTCGATCAGCAGATCACCGTGGTCCACAGTGCCAAGAACTGCATGAGTCGCCAGTCGTTCCGCGGAGTGCTCGATGATGCCAGCACCGGCGTATGGAACGGCGGCGTGGATGTTCGTCCTGGCGCCGACGGAACCGACTCCGAACAGTCCAACGACAACCTGTTGCTGTCTCGCAAGGCCGATGTGAACACCATGCCCAGGCTTGAGATTCTCGCCGACGAAGTGTCGTGTCAGCATGGCGCCACCGTGGGTCAGCTCGATGAGGAAGCGCTGTACTATATGCGTTCTCGTGGCATCCCCAAAGGCGACGCCAGTCGCTTGTTGGTCACTGGTTTCGCCAGCCAGATGATGGACGACCTCGAGAGTGAGACGATTCGCACCTGGATCACCGAACGGCTCGGGCAGGACAATGCGTGAGTCCAGGGTAAAGCTTGGCGGCAACACGTTCACCCTCCCGCGTGATGTGAAGGCCACGATCATCCCGGCCGGCCACACCGTGGTGTTGCCCGCAGGCGAGCGGGTTACCGTCATGCAAGCACTCGGGGGGAGCGCGACCGTCACCACGCGCGAGGGGGAGATGGCTCGACTGACCCCAGAGGATTCGGTCGACTTCGGGTTCGTTCGCCCGCCACAGAAAAGCGAACCCAGCGCCAACGACGCGGAGGGAGAGTTCACCATCGAGGCAGTCTGGGAGGCAGCGGCGACGGTGTATGACCCGGAGATTCCCGTCGACATCGTCGAGCTTGGCCTGGTCTACCGGATCGAACCATCCGACCTGCCGAGCGGTAACAAGCGGGTCGATATCGACATGTCGGTTACTGCACCTTTCTGCGGCATGGGCGACATCCTTCGCCAGGACCTCCACGACGCCGTCGCCGCCCTCCCCGGAGTCGAGGCGGTTGAGGTCGTCCTCGTGTTCGACCCTCCATGGGACGCCTCGCGCTTGTCCGATGTTGCTCGCCTCGAACTGGGGATGATGTGAGCGATCCGGGAACCGATGCTGCCGATCGACTACCTCGGCCCGGTTTCGAAGGCGACAACGACGACCGACCAATCCCGAAGGTGCCGGATCCGAACGTGGAGGGCGACGACGTCGACACGGGCGCGATCTTGAATGCGTTGCGCGGCGTTGTCGATCCCGAACTCGGAGACAACGTCGTCGACCTCGGCATGGTCAAGCGGCTTGAGCGCGGCGCCGATGGCGTCATGCACGTCACGATCGCGTTGACCACAGCTGGGTGCCCTCTACGGGCCCAGTTGATGCGCGATGCCAAGGCTCGAGTCGGATCGCTACCCGGCATTGAGGTCGTCAAGATCCACTTTGGCGAGATGACAGCGGGCGAACGAAGCAACGTCATGGCTCGTGCTCGCTGGAAAGCACGCGACAACGCACTCGACACCGACATCCCGCCAACCTGTCGCGTCCTCGCCATATCCTCAGGAAAGGGCGGTGTGGGTAAGTCCACAGCGACGGCGAACCTCGCTGTCCTACTCGCCGACCGCGGCCACACCGTCGGTGTGTTGGATGCAGACGTCGGTGGATACTCGATGCCGCAGCTGCTGGGCATCGACAGCGAGATCGAAGCCCAACGCGCCGGCGAAGGCAAGGCAGTCATGAAGCCGGTCGCCAAATCGATCGGTGATGGCGTGCTGCGCGTGGTGTCGATGGGGTCGATTGCCGGCACGAACGAGACCGAGGCGATCATGTGGCGTGGATTGATGCTCAATCGCGCCGTCCAGCACTTCCTTGAGGATGTGCGATGGGGCGACCTCGACTATCTGCTCATCGACATGCCCCCGGGCACGTCCGACATCCAGATGGGCCTGGCCCGAATGCTACCCAGGACTGACGTGGTGATCGTGACGACCCCGGCCAAAGCAGCCCAACAGGTGGCCGCTCGGGCCGCCGATATGGCCCGCAAAGGTCATCTCCGAGTGGCCGGCGTCATCGAGAACATGGGACCCTCGTTCAACCCCGACGGCACGGTTACCGCAATGTTCGGCTCCGGGGGTGGGCAACGACTCGCTGACGACATCGGTGTGCCATTCCTCGGATCCATCCCCCTCGACACAGCTGTGGCCGCCGCCGGTGACGCCGGCACCCCAGCCGCTATAGAGCACTCCGGTTCACCAGCCAGCGCGGCCTACCGAGATCTGGTCGAGGTCATCATCACCGACGTCGCGCCCCCGATTGAGATCGCCGAGTGCAGTCTCCGTGGAACGCTGATTCGAGCAGGCGCCGACATTGATGGTGCCAGAATCCGCGCCGAGGCGAGACAGAACGAACCGAGCACAGTGGTGTAACGAAGAACAAGCGATCCAGCTTGACACCTGGTGATGGCTGGGGGCGGAATACGCCGATGTCAGGGCGAGTTCGACGTCGATGGCAGGGCGGCCCCGGTGCTGTATTGGCGTTGCAGCGTGTCAATGTCAGATAAACGTCGAGTCGCGGCGGCTCACTCGATGGACACCGAGTGGTTCGCCGTTGATGACAACGGCCATATCGCCAGGTTTGTGACCTACGAGGGGGGTGTCCTGTGCAGTCGATTTCGTTTGGAGGAGGAGAACCGCTTGAGTATCCGGGGATTTTCGACTTGTTGGAAACCATCGAACCCTCCGTAGGGCGATCGCTGACTACCAACGGGGTTCTTCTTGACCAGGACGACACACTGTTCAACCAACTCACTTCTTGTCGGCCCGACAAGGTGCATGTTTCGATCCACTTCCCAGAGCGGGCGGCTGAAGTGGAGCGGGCTGTCAGACTGGTCAATCAGTTCGAGGCGGCAGGAGTCGCCGGCGGCGTGAACCTTCTGGTCCGCTCTGATGGGATCCGCGCCGCGAGGCGGGCGAGAATAGCCCTGAGCGAAGCTGGGATAGGACCGGCTCAACTCGTCATTCTTCCGATGAAGGGGATCAACAGCCCAAGCCTCGACGAACTCGCCCAAGTCGCAGGCTCGGGCACCTTCCAGTCGGTGACCTGTCTGCTTGAATGTGCGGCCAGCCCCCGTTTTGCCTCAATTGGATGGGACAAACGGGTCGGTGGGGGAGTGGCCTCAGGTCGGCTGCGTCTGGCTGACAACTCGGCCGCCTGGGTATGGTCTGGCGATGACCCGTAGCGCACGCCACGTCAACCTCGCCTCCCGCCCGAACGGGGCGCCCGTTCCCGGGAACTTCGAGGTGGTCGAGGCAGAAGTACGTGAAGTGCAGGACGGCGAGATCGTCGTCGCCAATCGGTTCATGTCGGTCGATCCGTACATGAGGGGCCGTATGAACGACGTGAAGTCGTATGTGCCACCGTTCCAGATCGGCCAGCCTCTCGAAGGCGGTGCGGTCGGTGAGGTGATCGAGTCGAACTCGGCCGATATTGCTGTAGGCGATCATGTCGTCCACGGCCTGGGCTGGCGTGAGATCGCCGTCCTGCCGGCATCGCAGGCCCAGCCTGCGGCGCAGGTCGACGGTGTCTCGCTCTCAGCCAACCTCGGCGTTCTTGGGATGCCCGGCATGACCGCCTACGCCGGGCTGCTCGATGTCGCATCGTTCAAAGAAGGTGACGCCGTGTTCGTGTCGGGCGCAGCCGGTGCGGTCGGCTCGCTCGTCGGCCAACTCGCCAAGCTGAAGGGTGCGTCGCTTGTGGTCGGCTCCGCCGGTTCTGACGAAAAGGTGGCCTGGCTCACCGACGAGCTCGGCTTCGACAAGGCGTTCAACTACAAGTCGGGCCCCGTCGCCAAGCAGCTGTTCGCCGCCGCCCCCGATGGCATTGATGTGTACTTTGACAACGTCGGGGGCGATCACCTGCAGGCGGCCCTCCATGCGCTCAACGTGCACGGCCGAGTGGCGTTGTGTGGTGCCATCTCGATGTACAACAACACCGAGCCGGCTCCGGGGCCGAACAATCTGACCCTCACGATCGGTAAGCGCCTCAACATGCGTGGCTTCATCGTCAGCGATCACGCCGACATGCGCGACGAGTTCGTCCGTGAGGTCGGCAGCTGGCTCGCCGACGGCACGATCAAAGCCCAGGAGACCGTGATGCAAGGTATCGAGAGCGCCGGTGACGCGTTTATTGGACTGCTCGCTGGTGCCAACACGGGCAAGATGGTCGTCGAACTCTGAGTGGGGCTGCATGGCCCGCGCTTGGCAGGACGGTCGACCTCACCGGCATCCGTTCGTTAATCTCCTACCCACGTCGGCCTGACGTGGAATGATGTCGGCCATGAGTTTTCAGGAGCGAGGCATTGAACCAGCGGATGGATTCGCCGGGGACGGGTTCATCGTTCGACCGCTGGTGCCATCCGATGTCGTGCTTGACCACGAGGCGGTGATGTCGAGTCGCGAGTTCCTCTACCACTGGGAGATGGAGCCTCCGTATCCGCCCGAGGACTTCTCGGTCGACGACAACCTCGGCGATCTCGAGCAGATGGACGGCGAACACCGAAACGGGACCCGATACACCTACACCGTCATGAACGCGGATGAGACCCAGGTGCTTGGTTGTATCTACCTTCTGCCCGGCGATGACCGCATGTACCGGACCGCCGAGGTGACGTCACACGACGGCACCGACCTGTCATCGGTCGTCGCCACGATCGCGTTCTGGGTTCGCGTCTCGACGTGGGAGGGCGGTTTCGAGCGTGCCTTGCTTGAGGCAGTTCTTGGTTGGCTCCGTAACGACTGGTCGATTGAGCGACCGGTGGTCATAACCAACGAGAAGCTCGATCACCAGATCGCCACGATCGAGTCGCTGGGTCTAACCCGGCGCTTTGACTACGACCGTGACAAGGACATGTACACGTCCTACGCCTACGCCTGATGCTCAACCGGATGTGACGGGTGATCAAGTGGCTCAGGCCGGTTCGAGGTGAGACGCCGAGTGGTCTGAGATAGTGAACCCGTGAAGACCATGCCTACCATCCATCACATCTCTCAAGGCAGCCCCGCCGGCTCGACGGGTCGGCCTGCTAGAAGCGGTCCTGTGACTTTTTCTTTGGTGGAGCCTTGAACGGTGCTTCGATCAACGCTTCGAAGCGAGCATCGTCGGGTTGCTTTGGTTCGTTGAGGCGGCGCAGGTAGTCCTTGAGCCCGAGGCGAGCGGTCGCGACATGGTCGCCCTTCATGCCGACTGAGCGCTTTAGGGCATCTTTTGCCTTCTCGACGCGTTCTTTTCGAGCAGCCTTCTCGGCATCTGACCGGGTGACGGGCTTCTTGGTCTTCTTCGCTTCCTCGGCTGCTATCCGGCGAGCTTCCGACTCTTGCAGCGGGGTGAGCTTGTTTACGGCCACGACAGTTGATCTCCTGGAAATTGGGGGGGAGAGGCAGCGCAGGGACTCCCGTCCCGTCGCCCGTCTCGCAGGCAATGGGCCTGGTCGGTTGAGCCCTGTGCCCAACAGGCTACGAAGCCTATCGTTGCAGCCGCCTGACCAAGGCAGTCGACGAGCAGTACTGCCGGGGCGTCGACTCCCGGCGATCCGCAGCGCATCGGCATTGGGCACTGGTGCACCCAGCCTCGATGAGGTGCTGGAGCGTGATGAGGTCGAAGCCGTGATCCTGGCGACGCCCCCAACGAACAAGCTAAGGGGGAGCCCGGCGCTGGCATCGGCGGCGATGGTTTCGGCTGCTGTGGTTTGGGGGCTGGCGGCGGCGGTGACGGCCCGGCCGATGACAAGCAGGTCAGCGCCCAGCGACGGCGGCTTCGAGCATGGTTTGGCCGCCTTGGGTGTGGCTGGTGACGTACTCGACGCCGAGCTGGCCGATCTCTCGGGCGGCCGACGGTGTTGGGGATGTCGTGAAGCTTCAGGTCCAAGATGACGTCCATGCCGGCGTCTCGGGCGGGGCGGTGACGGTCGGAGACATCGAGGGCGATCGCCAGTCGTGAGCGAATGTCTGGTGTCGTGGTTGTTGTGGTTGCTCATAGAACGGTGGTTCCTTTGCTGCTTGTTGCCTTGGTAGGTCTGGTAGGTGTGATGACGGCGCCGTCAGCGGGTTTGACGATGATGATGGCCTCGATCGGATCACCGTCGTCGGTGTAGGTGTAGGTGTAGGTGTAGGTGTAGGTGTAGGTGTAGGTGTCGGGTGTCCCAGGCCACGGCCGGGTGGCGCAGGCCGAACAGGTCGCTCTCGGCGATGGTGGAAAACCGGGCTCGGAGTCGGTCGTCGGTGCTGACCCGCCCGGTGGTCGCGATCAGGGGACCCTTGCCGCCTTCTACATTATTGGTTTATGATCCGCGCAGGACTCAAAGGGGGGCTCGACCGCCGAACTGTCCTCGGGGGACATATGCGCCGACGCTTAGCCAGCATGGCTGACTCTTTACGTTTCAGATTGCTGCTCGTACTACTGGCCGCGGTCGCGGCGTTGAGTATTCCACTGCCAGGTGGTGACAACGGACTGGTCCTCGGGGACCCTGCTGAAGCGTGGAGATGTTGGCCATCGAACAGCACGAACTGCCCGATTCATCGCCAGTATGCGCACGTGAGGTGGAACTTCGTTTCGTCGTTTCCGAGTTCGCTCCGGTCAGGAGTCAACGGTGGCGCCGACGCAATCTTCTGTTGTGACGGCTCGCCCGCACACCAGCACTATCCGTCCTCCGGAGAGCTTCAATGGTTTGTCGATAACGTCGGGATCCCAGTGGGGATTCTTGCTCGGTTTGGGCAGACTCACGACAATTGGAACCATGTAGTCAAGACCAACGACATAGGTTTGAATGGCTGGATCGTCGGTCAGATTCCTGGAACCTATGACATGAAGACGATTGCCTTACACGAGTTCGGCCACTCTCTCGGCCTCGAACACAGCAACTTTTCGTGGGACAACATGGCTGCCGGGTGGAACGGCGTTCGAAACACCCTCAAGTCAGACATGAAAAACGGCATTAAGGACGTCTACGACTGCCACAGTTCGTCAGGAGATTGCTGACATGGTCCACTCTGCAGAAAACAAGCTCAACGAGCAACGTTCGATCGGGGCGACAGGCTGGATCATGACCGTGCTCCTTGTCGGAGTGGTGGTCAGTGGCATCCTTTTGCTACGGACAACCGTTGGCCAGGAAGAAGAGGAGGCACTTGCGAGCTCGGCTAACAGCGTCGGCCAGCCGATTGCGGACCCGGCCTCCACTCCTGAGGAATCTGACGCCGTCGCTGAGCCGACAATCGCAGCTCCAGCGTCGACCTTCGATTCGGTCAACGGCGGCTATCGGGACGGGACACTTGTCGCATCGGACCTGACTCTAGATACCGCCGCTGAGTGGTCGACAGATATTTGGTTGGCCCGAGTCAAATCTCTCGGCAAACCTCGCCTCAACACGCCTGATGGGCAACTTCCTGACGATGCTACAACAAGGGCAGGTGGAATGCCGGCGGTCGTAAGAGATATCGAGTTGACCGACGTAGTCTCTCTGGTCGACAAACCAGACGTGGAGCCCGGAGAGGGATCGGGGATCACAGACGGCACGGCAACACTGACAGTTTGGGGCGGTGAGCTATCCCTGAAACTCACCGAAGAAAGAGCGAACGAGCTCGGACTCTTCGGCGGGCCAGATACCGAATCGCACGAGGCGCAGGTCAGAACCGATCTCACCGACAAAGAGCGCGAGGAACTGTTGGAAGAACTAGAAGCCACCCGAAAACTTCAACCAATAACCGAGATCCACTTCAGTGACCAGCCCTACGATGAGGTACTCGAAGGCTCCACGATCGTCGTCATAGTCCGTGAGCAGGACCGAAGCGGCCGCCAAGCATTCGAGCCCGCTGTGGTCTCGACATCTGTCTGGGAAGTCACCGATGATGGACTCACCAACCGAGTACCCGCATCGTTCGACGGCCGAACACAGGAGATCATCCTCTCCAGCATCGAGTTTATTCAACGAATTGACTCAGTATTCAGCCAACAAGAAGTCGGCCAAATGCGGGGCAGAACATGCACATCGAATCCAGCCTCCAAGATCGATGCCATAATCAAAGCGCTGATCGGAGATTGCTAAAAGACGCCCTCAGGAACATTGGATAGCGCAGGCAAGCCCAACTGGGAACTACTCTCGACTGTCAAATCCCGCCAAGAACGGAAGCGCCCTTTTGCCGACTAAACCAGTGTGACCGATGTAGATAGCCGGGGTCATGCCAGGATCGGTCGGGTCCCAGACTTGCACGGTGCGGTCGATACTGGCTGACGCTGTCCGCCCGTCATCGAGTTGGACAATTTCGGTCACCCAGTCGGTGTGACGGGTGTAGATGACCTGGGTGATGTCGGGATCATTTGGGCATCAATATCGGTGGTCGCGACCCTCCCGTCGGCGAGTTCGACCAGCGTGTTCACTCAGTTGGTGTGACCGGTGTAGGTGGCTTGGATCGTGTCAGGATCGGTCGGGTCCCAGACCACCACAGTTGTCCGCCAGCTGGATGGGACCAGCATGTATCCATTGGGTGGAACCGTTTTGACTTCCCGATGGGGGCAGCGGGGAGTCATAGTGCCGTCCCTCAGGTCGCGGCTGGACGCAGGTGTCGTCTTTGAAGGCAGCTGGTCCGATGTCCCTCCTGAGGTGATCGACCTCTTCAGAGCGGGAATGACGTGGATGGGCCTCGTCCGACTAGGTGAGCGGAGCAAAGGTGCAGATTGATAACACGCGTTGCGTCCAGTCGGAAGAGCGCAAGCCACCTTGGCGACGAGATTGGTGTCGCTCGTGAGAATGTGGCCAGAGGCCCGTCGGAGCTGGATGACTACGCGTTCATCCTGGGCGTGGCCACAGTGGCGGCAACGGGCGTTGTCGTACACGGAGTCACTGATGATCCAGCTCTGGCAACCCGAAAGGCTCAGGAACTGGGGGGTGAAGTCCGGCTCGTCCGATTGGGTCGCGACTACGATAGTGCCGATCTGGTGTCCGTCGACACGGACGCGTACGAACTTTTGAGCTGAGCCGAGACGCTATAGATGAGGAGCCTCCCCCGCTTCGGGCAGGGCCGGGATTTTGCCCCTGCCTCGTTCCCGAGTGCGTACCTGCTACTTGCGGTGTGTTCTTGGCTGGTTGTCATTGGCTGCACGCAGAAGAGTCAGCACGGTGAGGTCGACGGTATCGAAGGCTACCTGGATCATGTTTGGCTGGAAGACACGGGCGACGTGTATGCGAGCTCTCAAGGGCAGGATCGACTGGTGCTTGGAGGCGGCTCCGATGTGAGAGCCGTCGCCATTGGCCCGGAAGAGGGCTCGGTGATCGTCGAGGTAGATGATGGAGTACGCTTCCGGAGGCCCGATGGCACCTCCTCAGAAATTGCGAGTGGCCGCTTATTCGCTTCGTCAAGAGATGGATCGCACGTGGCTGTGGGCACCGGCGGCGAGATCACGGTCCTGACTGTAGAAGGCCTTGTCGCAGAACGTGTCACGTGCCCCGACTCACGGGCCGCTGCATGGAACCGTGATGGCAATGTTCTTGGGTTGGTCTGCGGCCAACGGATTGTCATCTACTCTCAGGAAGAGAAGACGATGGCTGCCAAGACTGTTGATGTTGGGGTGCCGTTGGACATCACAGTCTGGGGTGATGGGTTCGCGTTGTTGGTGGATGCCGGCGGAGGCAGGGCTCTGTACCGAACTCCGTTGACCTCAGTTCAGCAGTTCGGATTCTTGGGAGATCTGCCGCCTGACGTCGATCAGATCGTTGGCGGGGCCGCCACCGGGGGGCTTCTCGTTCGAACGATCGATGGGCGTGCCTGGCGTGTTGAACTTGGCGAGGACTTGGTCGAGATTCACAGCAGAGTGGAGGCTATCGCTCACGGTCGAGACGACTAGCTCCCGAGACGCGTGCGCTCGATCCTGCGGGCCAACTGTCGCCAGCGTCCACGCATAAGACCATTACGGCCCTTGACGGAACTGACACCGGTGAGTGGTTCGAAGCACTAATCGACGGCCCGATCGTCGACGAGTCGGATAGCGACCGTGACGCAACAGGCCTGGCAATGCGCCTCACGCTCACTGACGGTGATTGTTCCCTACAGGGGGTAGGCGTATCATCTGGACGAAACTGAGCCGCTTCATCTGTCGAGCGCTCGGCCGACAACGTTTGATCTGGTCACAGCACTGTAAGCGGTGAGCCTCCTCCGACTGCGGCCTGGGTCATGGCTTCTCAAGTTCGAGCAGCCCGAAAAACCGGGATACCTGCTTTGAGGCTGGTGACACCGATCCGAGCACAGGGCCGTAGATTCGTGTCAGCGAAGCCGACGAGATCGAGGTCCTGAACGCTTCACGATCTCGATCCATGATCATCTCCCACGAGGAGCCGGGGCAGTGCGATCCCCTCGCACCTGCGGGCCTGGGGGCTCTTTGTTGGGCCGGTGGGTGTTGGGATCGGCTGTCACCGGACTTGGTAGAGGCGGATGGTTTGGGGGTCGGCTGGTCGGCCGTGGACGATGGTTGGTGGGATGAAGACCTGTCGGCGCTGGCGTTGGTGTTCGGGGGTTGAGCGGGGTCCGATTGGTGTCGCTCGGAAGTGACCGCGTCGGGGATGGGTGGCCGGCGGCTGGCGGGTGGGTTGTGAGCTGCGGGCCTGGGGTTGCCTTTGTTTGGTGTGGCGGGTGATGTCGACGATGTTGAGCTTGATGCCACCGGAACGTTCGATGGCTCGCCTGGTGGCTGACTTGCGTGCGGTCTTGCGCCAGGTTTTGGCGGTGGTGTCCAGGGGTGGAGGTTGGATGGTGGTCCATTGGTTTGAGGCGGTGATGGCGGCGAAGGAGTGCACGATGCGCCGAAGTGTGTGGTGGGCTGCGGTGTCCCATCGGGAGATGATCACTGATCGTTGCTTGTCTAGGTTGAATGGTGGCGCCAGGTTGGGGTTCGGGTTGGTGGTCAATAGCAGTCCGCCTGTGTCGCACAGGGTGTGGTCGGTGTTGGCGTAGATGATGATCCCGGAGAGGTTGGCACCGTGGGTGAGTCCTTGGCGGAGGTTGGCGTTGGGGGCCATGGCCTCGATGATCGTTTCGGCCGGGGTGAACAGATCGGCGTTGATGGCGAGGTCGAAACCGAAGAGGATCACGATGGCGGGGAAGGGGAGTTTCATCTCGGCCATGTAGTCGGGCCCGGGAGGTTCGGCCTCAGCCAGGGCGTGGGTGGTGGTGGGGTCAACGAAGAAGGGGACCGACTCGGTGAGGGCTTTCAGTTGCCACGCATCGCGCCGTAACCTGGCCCTCAGATCGAGGTTGCGGGCGGTGGCAAGGCTCGCGCTGAGAGCTTCGACCACACCAAGGACGGCTCTGCTGGTGGCGGTGGCCATGATGCCGGGCACGTCGCGGGGCTGGTAGGGGTGGGGGTCTGGTCGTCCCGGGTCCCACCGCCTGGTGGTCATCGCCAGTTTGAGGTAGTGAGCGATCCGAGTTTCCCAGCGGGGCAGGTCCTGGTCGAGGAGTTGGGCGGTGTCATCGGGTGGTCGAGCGTGGGCCGGGAGATCACGTTGGGCTGCGACCACGGCCCGGGGTTCGAGCGGTGTCGACAACAACCAGTTGGGCTCAAGGCCCCAGTCGGGCTGATAGTAGGGGTCGAGCCACCGGTCGATGCTCGCAGCGGTCGCGGTCATGGCCGCACCGTCTCGTTGTGAGCTTCGAGGCTGGCGGCAGCGCGGTTGGTTTCGGAGGTGTGGCTGGTCTTGTCGTCGCTGCCCCCAACGGGCGAAGGATTGCCTGTCATGACCGGTCACCCTCGGCGCCAATGGTGTCGACGCTTTCGCCGGCGGCGTGAGGCAGGGCCAGGGCTTTGGTGAGGTGGTTGCCGTGGGAGATCAACTCCTCGACCAGGCGCGTGGGGTCGGGTCCTGTGAACAGACCGTTGAGGCTGAAGGCGTCGATATGGTGGGTGGCGAGCTGGATGCCGGTGCCCCAGCTTCGGCGTCGGGCAGCGACGAGGATGCCGTCGCAGCGCCCGGTCTCACCATCATGTTGGCGGTAGACCAGCAGCTCCCAGTCACTGGTTCCGACGATGATCCCGGTGGTGTCGTTGGCGACCACGTTGGCGGCCTCGGTGGGGGAGTTGAAGCATTCGTTCCACGACAGGCCGTAGTCGACCTCGTCAAGCCACCAGCTCCAGAACCGGTCGTAAGCGAGACTGAAGACTGGTTCTGCAACGCGGGGATCGGTGGCTGCTGCGGGGTGGTCTTGGTACTGGCGGCCGTTCAGGAAGGCCAGGGCCTTGGTGGCCTCGTGGAGTCGTTGTCGCAGCTGATCAGGGTGGCCGGTCAGTTCAACGGTTGTCTCAGCGTCGACGAGTTCGACGGCTTGGCCTCGACCGTCTGGAAGGTCGAGGTCTTTGACCCTCACACCCACCCTGGCGGCACGTAAGACGGTCACCGGCACTGGAGGCGGGTCGGGGACTACTGTCAGGTGTGGCATGAGGGCTTGCTCCCTTGTGTCCAGCCCCCGGCCGTTCCAGCGGTGCGGGGGCACTTTGCTTGTAGGCATCACGCTAACATATATCTTGCGATAAGGCATATTTATCACAATATAAAAGGTACTCTTTGAGAGACCGGAACAGCCCCTCACCAGCGAGGAACACGCCCATGGCCACCACCCACTACCACTACCCGTCCTCTGAACCAGATTCTGAGAGCGGCACAGTCCCATGCTCGATCCTGGCTGCCGCGTTGACTCGGGGCTCGGCCGACTACCGGTTGTTGACCAACCGGGCCACGGGGGCGCCGGTGGCCACCGCAGTATTGAACCAGCGGCCCGGGGTTGCCTACCGCCACGGACCAGACACCGGGCCGTTGGCTGAGTGGGGAGTGGTCGAGGCCCGGACGGTGCTGGTGGTGACCAACCCGGAGATGGCCCGCCACCTGGTAGCTGAAATCCTCGCTCGTGAGTGCGACGATTGTGGCGCCCCGACACCAGAGAGCCGGCTTGCCCATGACCACCTGGCCGGACCCGCTCTGCGCTGCGATGAGTGCGCCGCGGCCCATCACGCCACTGAACTCGCCGGCTACACGTTGGCCACGATCGTGACCTGCAGCCACTGCGGAGCCACCTGGGCCGCCGGCGAAGTCACCACCCGAGGCCAGTGCGGGTCCAGCACCCTGGGGTTCCCGTGTCCGTCGCAGACCATGGACGGGTTCGATGTCGACGACCTGGCCTCTGTCCTCGCCACCAGCCCCACCGATACCGGAGGGCCGGGTCGAGTTAGGGTCGAGTACCCGTACTGATCGCTACCATCTCGACGTGAACCCAGTCGACTCCAGCGACCATGACAGCGTCGCGGTGCCTGTTGGTGAGCTGTCCCCCCCAACTCCCAGCGACAACCAGGGTCTCGACGCGGGCCTGGTCCGAGGTCTCGAGCGGACGATGGCGGTCAACACCTGGCGGGCCTACCGCTCCGACCTCACTGACTACAACACCTGGCTCACCCATCGCCCCGGACGGTGGGACGACCCCGATGTGATCGCCGCCTACCTCCGATCCCTCGCCGATGACACCGGCGCGGCCTACGCCACCATCGAACGCCGCAAGGCCGCCATAGCCAAGCTCGTCGCCGTCCAAGTCATCCACCACCAACGCGCCCCCGATGATGACCCGACCCGCCACCCCCGCATAAGCCTGACCCTCAAAGCCATACGCCGAGAACTGAGCACCGACCAAACCCGGGCCCGGCCCCTCACCGCCGAACGACTCCTGCAGGTCCTCCTCGCCATTCCCGGCGACACCCTGGCCGGCCAACGCGACATCGCCATGCTCCTTACCGGCTGGTACGCCGCGTTGCGAGTGTCCGAACTGGCCCGGCTCACACCCACCGACCTCGAAATCGACACCCACGGCCTCGTTATCGCCGTGCGGCCCTCCAAGGGCGCCGATCACACCGCCTGGGTCCCGATCCACCGCCAACCCGACTCCCAATGGGATCCCGTCACCCACCTCCAAACCTGGCTCACCGCCCTCACCGAAGCTGACATCAACACCGGCCCTGAGCGCTCTGACGGTCTCGACCCCGACATGGCGATCTGGCGGCGGGTCACCCGCGGCGACACCCTCTATCAGCCCTCACGATCGATCACCCCCCAAGCAATCACCAACCTCATCCGCCGCCGGGCCCGCAGCGGCGGCCTGGCCCACGTCGATGACTACTCACCCCACTCGTTGCGGGCGGGGTTTGTGACCACGGCCAAAGACCGGGGCATCGATGAAGGCGCCATCATGCGCCACACCCGCTACCGATCCGTCACCGTCATGCGGACCTATGACCGCACCACCGACTGGTGGAACCGCAACCCCACCCAACAACTCACCCTGTAGGCCAGTGCTCGGATCCGTGCCTCTCGCCCGATCCTGTAGGGGTGGTGGCTTGTTGTACGATGATGTTTATGGCTGCCAGCACTACATCGGGTCCCGGGCGGGGCCCGATGAGCGTCGAAGAGGTCGCCGCCCTGTATGGGTGGGACGACGACCAGATGGCAGCCCATCTCGCCGACAGAGAAGCTGTGCACCCCGTCGAGCCCTCACCAGCTGACCGGGAACGAGTGGCCCGTGTCCAGCTTGAGGCCCGAACAGCTGCCGGGGGTTGAACGTGCCGGGTTGTGACTGTCGGCCCTGAGGGCCTCGACTGGTGGTCGCTCGACACAACAGTCGATGGTCGAGCTGCCATCTTTGACGAACGGTTCCCCGGTCGCTTGGCTGAGGCCATTGCCACCGCCAACAACCCCGAAACGGCCTGGGAAGCGTTCACCCCGCTTTACGCTCTTGGTCTGCTCGACACCTTCGCTGGGGCTTGGGCTGCGCTCGGCCCAGCAGGTGGCTGCCGCCGGTTCGTGTACCGAGCCCTACCAGACACCCCAGACTCGCGAGATGTGTTCTGGTTCCGAGGGGTAGAACTGGCCCCCGGACAGATCGTCGTCGAGACCACCCAATGGGTCCCAACCACCTGAACCAAGAACTGCAGTTGGTCGACGCCTCTGAACCGTCCATTGGTGAGGGCATTGAACGGGGCGGCCCGTGCGTCACCGGGCCGTGAGCGGATGTAGACGTATGCTGGGAGCGCATGAGTAGGGGAGTGGAGAGCTTCGATCCCGAGGCACTACGGCGAACACGACAGCGTGTCGGGTTGTCACAAGCCGCTGTCGCTGATCGGCTTGGCATTGCCCGCACCAACTATGTGGCCTATGAGACTGGCCGCCGGCGGCCGACTTCGCCGGTGTTGGTTGCGATGGCGCGTATTGTCGAAGCTGCTCCATCGGATCTGACCACGGTCGAACCGAGTCGGGCGTCGCTGCGAGATCTGCGTCAGTGGGCCGGGCTGGAACATGTCGACGTTGCCAGAGCACTCGGGAACACATCAGCCACCAGCTACGGTCACGTCGAGCGCGGCAGCCAATCGCTTCCTTCTCGCCATGTCGACCGGGTCGCCGAACTCTTTGGAGTCACCGTCGAGCAGCTGCACGCTGCGCTCGGGGTAACGACATGAGAAACATCGTGCATCGTGGTTGCAGTCATCACGTTGGGTCGGTTTGCGCCGCCATCATCAGTCATCGCTCCAACCCTGTCGCGGCGGTGGCGCTGGCTGGGGGAGTGGCCACGCTCGGAGCCCTCGCCGCCATCGACTTTCGCACCCATCGGATGCCGAATCGGATCGTGGGGCCGCTCACTGCAGCAGCGGTCGCAGCTGTTTTCGTCGCCGGGCTCGGCATAGACCGACGGTGATGGTGTCGAGTTTGTTGTGGAATGGGTATTGGCCGATGAAGTGTCGGCCGACGCTACGGGAGCTGGACGTGTTCGTCGACGATTGCTACCAGATCGGCGGCCTCACGAACGCGGGCGATATCGATCTCGGAAATGGCTATGTCAGGTCCGTCCGGTCTCGTCGACGACGGGGAAGCCTTGGCGAGTCGTTCGGACATTGGTCACTTCGTCACGGGCGAGGAGCTGTTGGATGCGCTGCCCCGAGAGGCCAAGGACGGTGCCGGCATCGCGCAAGCCCATCCCTTCGACCTCGGTGAGGTGTCGAGCGGCGCTGCGCAGCAGGTGGGCTGCCTCGTCCTGGCGCTTCACCGCGAGCTCGCTGGCCGCGATCGCCGACTCCACGATCTGGGTACTGTTGGACGATAGGACCAGCTCGAGCGAGATGTCATCGGAAGGCCCACCTTCAGCGGCGATGAACTCGGCAGCGACACCGGCGGCGAACTCCAACCGTTTACGGCTCGAGGTGACCCAGTCATGGCCAACCACGGCGAGTACCCATTCGGGCTTGGTGGCATGGCGACGGATGCGCACGGTGTGGGCCATGCCGCACCCTACCACCTCAGATGTCAAGACCTATTGACGTCGTCCTGCCCTTGCTGGGAATGCTAGATGGCGACACGGACTCCGGCTCTGTCATCTTGGGGTCATCTAGCCATACGAGCGAGATGTGTCACTTCAACTTCATCTAATGCGCGAAATTCGACACTGAGAGCGATAATGGACCACTAAGAGTCGATCT
>Ga0316190_10001352_pt1 | contig 17609 bp, 14 predicted proteins | sample Eddworburrow2_MG_FD_204929 | JGI IMG/M metagenome (GOLD analysis project Ga0316190, IMG submission 204929) | Coastal sediment microbial communities from Maine, United States - Eddy worm burrow 2 | ecosystem: Environmental > Aquatic > Marine > Coastal > Sediment | place: USA: Maine | collected... | reverse complement strand
CAACGGTCGGCCTGCTTATTGCCTATTGCAAATGAATGTCGTCATATTCCGCCAACCCTGCCGCAATCATTCGAGCCGGTAACATGGACAAGTTCGATTCTCTCGACACCTTCATCGGGCAACTGACCGGCAGCGCGACTGCCGACCCCGGGCAGTTGCTGCAGTACCTCTACGAAATCCAGTATCGCTATTCCTGTATACCGGCGCGTGCCGTCGAGCTGCTTGCTGTCCGGCTGGGCATGCCGTCTGCCCGGATCACCGGGGTGATCGATTACTACAGTTTTCTGCACAAAGCGCCGCGGGGCGAGTTCGATATTCTGTTCAGCGACAGCATTACGGACCACATGCTGGGCAGCCGTGAACTGATGCAGCAGTTATGCGAACGACTGGGCGTTGGCAAGGGCATCCCGCGAGCTGACGGGCGCGTAACCATCGATACCACGTCCTGTACCGGAATCTGCGACCAGGGGCCGGCGTTGCTGGTGAACGGCTGGACGGTCGCCCGGCTGGACGCTACGCGCATCGACACGATCGCGGACCTGGTCGAGGCGGCTACCCCGGTTTCGGACTGGCCAGTGGAATTCTTCCAGGTGGCAGACAACATCCGGCGCCGTGATCGCCTGCTGACGGATACCATCATTGACGGTGCAGCCTTGCAGGCACTGTCCCTGCAGGGGTCCGACAGCCTGCTCGATGACCTGGAGCGTTCCGGCCTGCGTGGCCGTGGCGGTGCAGGCTTCCGGACCGCGACCAAGTGGCGTCTGTGTCGCGCTGCAGAGGCCGCGGAACACTACGTCGTCTGTAATGCAGACGAGGGCGAGCCCGGAACCTTCAAGGACCGCATCCTGCTCGACAGTTATGCTGACCAGATGTTCGAGGGGATGACGCTGTGCGCCGGTATTATCGGGGCGCGCCAGGGCTATCTCTACCTGCGCGGCGAATATCGCTACCTGCGCGAGCCACTGGAAGCGGTCCTGGCGCGGCGCCGTGAGGCGGGTCTGCTGGGCACGGCGATACAGGGCAGGGCGGGTTTCGACTTCGATATCGAGATCCACATGGGTGCCGGTGCCTATATCTGCGGTGAGGAATCGGCACTGATCGAATCCCTGGAAGGCAAGCGTGGCATTGCTCGCGTCCGGCCGCCGTTTCCGGTGACACAAGGTTTCCGCGGACAGCCGACCGTGGTCAATAACGTGGAGACCTTCATGAAAGCTGCCGCCATCGCGGTGCATGGCGCCGCCTGGATGACTGCGACGGGCACGCCCGAATCTACCGGTACCAAGCTGTTGAGTATCAGCGGTGACTGCGAGCGTCCCGGTATCTACGAATATCCTTTCGGCGTGAGCATCAGGCAGGTTTTGCAGGACTGCGGTGCCGTGGATGTCCAGGCGGTACAGGTCGCTGGCGCTGCCGGGACCACCATCGCGGCGGCGGAGTTCGACCGGGTACTGGCCTTCGAGGATGTCTCGACCGGTGGCTCGTTTATGGTATTCAACGCGGCGCGCGACATGCTCGACATGGTGTGCAATTTTGCGCACTTCTTTGCACACGAAAGCTGTGGCTTCTGCACCCCCTGTAGGGTGGGCGGCGTGCTGTTGCGTGACCTCGTCGACAAGGTCTGCGCCGGCCGCGCCAGCGAGTTCGACCTGCAGGAGATGCGCGGTATCGGGAAACTGATGCAGCAGACCAGCCAGTGCGGCCTGGGAACCACTGCACCCAACCACGTGCTCAATACCCTGGATAAATTCCCCGACAGTTACCGGAACCGCCTGCGGCACAGCGGCTTTGAACCCGCCTTCGACCTGAACGCCGCGCTGGATGAGGCGCGGGCGATCACCGGTCGCAGTGACACCGGGACAACCATCAAGGTGAAGTCATGAGCGAGACGGCAAGCTTTTTGCTGGATGGCATGGAAATCGCTTTCGAGGAAGGCGACACCATTATGGATGCCGCGTTGCGCGCAGGGGCTTATATTCCGCACCTGTGCCACAATCCGGAATTCACCCCGCACGGCAGTTGCCGAGTCTGCATTGTCGGGGTCAACGGTCGTCATGTGTCCGCCTGCACCCAGCCGGCGACGGCCGGTGCCGAGGTGGAAAACAATTCCGCTGGAGTCATGGAGCAGCGCCGCAACCTGCTGCAGATGCTGTTCGTCGAGGGCAATCACGTGTGCCCGGGCTGCGAGGTGAGCGGTTCCTGCCAGCTGCAGGCGGTGGCCTATTACTGCAACATGCTGTCGCCGCACTATACACACTTCTTTCCGCGACGCGAGGTCGATGCCTCACACCCGGATATCGTAATCGATTTCAACCGCTGTATCCTGTGCGAACTGTGCGTTCGTGCCAGCCGCGACGTCGACGGCAAGAACGTATTTTCCGTCAGCGGCCGCGGCATCGGCAGCCACCTGGTGATCAATTCGCCCAGCAGCAAGCTGGGTGACAGCGAGTTTGCCGCCACGGACAAGGCGGCGCATGTCTGCCCGGTGGGTGCGATTCTGCACCGCAACCGCGGCTATGGCCGGCCGATCGGCAAACGCCTCTACGATCTGCAGCCGGTCAGTGTGGTCGGCGACATGCATGGTGGCGGCAAGGCGAGGAAGACTGACAATGGCTGACAAGCTGCGCGTGGCCACGGCATCACTGGCGGGCTGTTTCGGCTGCCACATGTCCCTGCTGGATATCGACGAGCGGATCCTGCCGCTGGTGGAGCTGGTCGAGTTCGACCGCACCCCGCTCACCGACATCAAGATCATCGGCGACTGTGACCTGGGTATCCTCGAGGGCGGGGTGGCGAACCAGGAAAACGTCGAGGTGCTGCTGGAGTTCCGCAAGCACTGCAAGATACTGGTATCGATGGGTGCCTGCGCCGTTAACGGCGGCATTCCTGCCATGCGCAACCAGTTCGAATTGCGCGAGTGCCTGGAGGAATCCTATATCCACGGGGTTGGTCTGGGCAACGCTATGATCCCGAACGACCCGGAGATACCGTTGCTGCTGAACAAGGTGCACCCGCTCCACGAGGTAGTGAAGATCGACTATTTCCTGCCGGGTTGTCCTCCCAGCGGGGACACCATCTGGACCTTCCTGACTGAACTACTTGAGGGCAAACCGGTCAGTTTCCCATATACACAGATACACTATGATTAAGGCGGCACTGTATTGCGGTACAGGCAACGCCGAGGACGCATGATGTCGGACCAACTGGAAACCGCCACGCACCCGGAAGGGCTGCAGCGGGTGGTAATCGAGCCGCTGACGCGGGTCGAGGGGCACGGCAAGGTCACCCTGCTGCTGGATGATGACAACCACATCCAGCAGGCACGCCTGCATATTGTGGAATTCCGCGGTTTCGAGAAATTCATCCAGGGACGGCCCTACTGGGAAGTGCCGGTGCTGGTGCAGCGCCTTTGCGGCATTTGCCCGGTGAGCCATCACCTGGCTGCCGCCAAGGCCACGGATGCCCTGGTGGGCGTCAAGCAGCTTACCCCGACTGCGGAAAAGATTCGCCGGCTGATGCACTTCGGCCAGACCCTGCAGTCGCATGCCTTGCATTTCTTCCACCTGTGCTCGCCCGACCTGCTGTTCGGTTTCGACGATGCAGTGCGCCATCGCAATATCGTCGGCGTGATCGAGGATCACCCGGAGATCGCCAAACAGGGCGTGCTGCTGCGCAAGTACGGCCAGGAGGTGATCCGTGTCACCGCAGGCAAGCGCATCCACGGCACCGGCGCGATTCCCGGCGGCGTCAACAAGTCGCTGAGCCGCGAGGAATGCGACTACCTGCTGCGGGACATCGAGCAGGTCGTGGCCTGGGGCGTGGAGGCGGTTGAACTTATCAAGCGGATCTATTTCGAACAGCTCGAATATCACCAGGCCTTCGCCACCATCGACAGCAGCATGCTGAGTCTGGTGCGCCCGGACGGGGCCTTCGAGATCTACGACGGCGGGTTGCGCGCGCGCGATCTCCGGGGCGAGACCATCTTCGACCACGTCGACTGCAACGCCTACGAGCAGTATCTGCGGGAGGGGGTGAAGTCCTGGAGCTACATGAAGTTCCCGTTCATCAAATCCATCGGTGCGGAAAACGGCTGGTACCGCGTCGGGCCGCTGGCCCGGGTGAATAACTGCGACTTCTTCGATACCCCGCTGGCGGAACAGGAGCGTGTCGAGTTCCGTGCGGCAGGCGCGGGTGGTGCCCCGCTGCAGGCCACGCTGGCCTATCACTGGGCGCGCCTGATCGAGCTGCTGCACTGCGCCGAGGCCATTCGGGAACTGCTGCATGATCCTGATGTGCTCGGCGACGACCTGCTGGTGCGGGGTGAGCTGCAATCGCGCGGCATCGGCGTGATCGAGGCGCCGCGCGGCACGCTGTTCCACCACTACGAGATCAATGCTGACGGCATCGTCGAAAAGTGCAACCTGATCGTCTCGACCACCAACAACAACCAGGCGATGAACGAGTCCATACGCCAGGTAGCCAGCCACTACCTGGACGGTCGACACCTGACGGAGCCGCTGTTGAACCAGATCGAGGTGGCCATTCGCGCCTATGACCCCTGCCTGTCATGCGCCACCCATGCGCTGGGCAAGATGCCGCTGGAAATCAGCCTGCTGGACAGTTCCGGTGAACTGGTCGAACGGCTGGTGAAATGTTCTTCGGGTGACATCCGCGCGGCGGACTGAACCCGCATGACCGATCACGGCGTCAGGCCGCTGCTGGTCTTCGCCTGGGGTAACCCGTCCCGCGGTGACGATGCACTGGGTCCGGCATTGCTGGAGCTGCTCGCGTGTCGCCAGGAGAAGGGCGATTTTTCCAACGTCGAACTGCTTACCGACTTCCAGCTCCAGGTCGAGCACGCCCTGGACCTGCAGGGACGCCAGCGGGTGCTGTTCATCGATGCCAGCGTGTCCGCGCAGGCGCCCTGTGCGTTGTCGGCGTTGCAACCGGAACGCGATACCAGTTATACGACCCACGCCATGAGTCCCGCCGCCGTCCTGGCAGTCTACGAACAGATCAACGCTGAGGCGCCACCGCCTGCGTTCATGCTGTCAATTCGTGGCTACGAATTCGAACTGGGCCAGTCGCTGACACCGCAGGCCTGCGTCAACCTGCAGGATGCCTTCCCGATTGCCTGCGAATTTCTGCAGGGTGAGTGCAATCCCACGTTCAGTCGGTCAACTCGATGATGCGGGCCAGTTCGGGCTTGACCACCTGGGTGCCCAGCTTGATCGGGCTGAGGAGTTCCGTCTTTGCCTGGAATACCCGCTTGCCGCTTGATGCCAGCTCGCGGCGGCCGCGTTCATACCAGCCTTCGCGCATCACGTGCAATACCGGCGGGCCGAGGCGGGTCGAATCCCGCTTGGCCTTGTACTCGATATTGATGTGCTTGAACGTGTCGTCTGCGGCACGCAGGAAGTCGCGCAGCACGGTCTCGTCCACCCGGCTGGCGAATTCCACGCGCAGGATGTAGCGATTGTTGTCGACGTCCGCCTCGGCCTTGAAGTGTTCCGGCACCGCCCCGGTCGCTTTCGATGCTTCCTGGATTGCGGTGATGACCTGGTTCACGCTCACCTTCTCGCCGGTGATGTTGGTCATGCCGCGGCCCTTGCGCAGGAAAATGATCTGCGGTGCCTTGTGGTAGTAATCCACCACCTTGATGACATCGTTGATATCGTAGCGGTACAGGCCGCTGGTGGTGGTGATGAAAATGTAATACTCCTTGCCGGTCTCCAGTTCTGCTGCCGTGCAGAACGACCAGGATTGCGGATCGTCACGCTGTGCTTCGAGCGCGTCAACCTCGACGAATTCGAAGAAATTGGTAGCAATGGTGAGCACGCCCATGCTGCCCTCATCGGAGAGCGGGATGGATCCGCGCGCCTCGCTGGACAGATAGCCCCAGTCGCGCACCGGCACTGGTCGTTTACCATCCGGGTTGAACCAGGCATCGATCTGGTTCAGGTAATGCCCGACTGTGCCGCCCTTCCAGCAGCCAATCAGTCCGAGCTGCGGCCAGTAGTCTCCGGGGAGCAGTCGGCCGTTGCGCCGGCTGCGGGCTTCTTCCAGTTGCCGTGCACGGTTCGGGTTGGAGCGCAGCTTCGACTCGAGTTCGGCGCGGATGTCCGGTTCGATATCGAGCGTTTTCGACAACGTGCCATCGCGGATATCCCGGATCAGCTGCTCGGCATGCGCATCGGCCTTGTCGCACAGCTTGATAATAGAGGATGGATTGGCCGTGGCCAGAAAGCGAACATCGTGTTCCAGCGCGATGCGCATGATGGTGTAGTACTTGGCCTGGTAGTCCTCGATTTCGAATACCCGGTAAGGAATGGAATAGGCACGCCGCACGATGCCGGGCATATTCTTGTAAATGTGTCCTGATGTAGAGCCGAAGGGCAGGCCACTCGGGGTGTGGCCCTCGACGGCAGGCGAGACCAGGGTGACGATCTTCCTGTCGAGTATGCCGGGGTGGGCCTGCTGGGCATGGTACAGCCAGGTGCGCATCTGGTCCTTGTGGGCCGTGCCCTGGTCGGTCGGCGTCACGGGGACGTACTTGGGATCGCCGGTGGTGCCGCTGGTCTGCGCGAACATCACCGGGTCTTCCGCGGTGAAGACGTTGCTTGTTCCGGACACCACCCGCATCATGTCTTCCTTGATGTCCTCGTAGGTTATGACCGGTACGCTGCGCTGGTAGTCGGCGATACTGCTTATCTTGTCAAAACCGTAGCGCTGGCCGTATTCCGTCCCGGCGTTCCTGCGTACGATATCCAGCAACAGTTCCGTCTGGACGCGCGCCGGTTCCTGGCAGGCAGCCTCGAAGCGCCTGGCTGCGCGTTTGCCGACAAATGCGATCAGTTTTCCTGCCAGTGACATCATCAACCTCCAGTCTGATTATAGTTCCCCGGATTTCGCTCCGCTCCATCCGGGCTACGCGGGCTATGCGGGAATGGTCTGGCGTTCATGTTCATAGCGCTGCAGCCGCGCTGCCACCGGGGTGACACCGATCCCCATATCCTCTATGGCAGGGGCTATGCCGCCCGGGCCAACAGTGATATCCGGCTCGGTAATATCTTCCTCCAGCAGCAACTTGCCGTAGGAACCTTCACACCAGCATACCCCCGCGCTGCGGCTAGCATAGTGCCGCCCGGCGGCCGACAGGATGCCCGCTTCGCCGACCTGGGCACCCAGCTGGCAGGCCAGCCCGGCCTCGCGCGCCAGCCGGTCGATGCGGCCCGCGTTGATCAGGCCGCCGCACTTGGAGATGCGTACGTTAAAGACGTCGCAGGCCTGTTCCCGTATCAGGGTGCTGGCGTCTTCCAGGGAACACAGCGACTCGTCCGCGACCACGGGCACCAGCTTTGCCGCAGTGACCGCCCGCATGCCCGCGATGTCATTCCCGGGCACGGGCTGCTCGACGCCGGTCAGGGAAAATGCCTGCATTGCCTCCAGCTGGCGCAGGGTCTCTGGTGCGTTCCAGGCACAGTTGGCGTCTATGCGCAGCGTCACCTCCTCACCCAGTATCGCACGTGCGGTTGCGAGGATTTCCAGGTTGGATTCCAGCGAGGCGCCGACCTTGACCTTGACGTCGCCGACGCCGAATTTGGCCATGAAGGCGGCGTTCTGTTTCACGGACTCAATGTCGTTAGTGGCGATCACGCCACTGTAGCGCAGCTGCGTTGCCTGCACCGGGCCCAGCACCATGCCGGCGCTGCTGCCGAAGTGCCTGCCTGCCAGGTCGAGGACCGCCAGCTCCGCGGCGCAGAAGGCCGCCTGCTGGTTGCGGGCCATTTCGTCAAGCAGCGGTTCCAGCAGCGTACGGGCCAGTTCGAATGATTCCAGTTCCCGGTCGAGCAGCTGCGGCAGGATGGTTGTACCCAGGTCCTGTTTGACGCTGTCGATGGTTTCGCCCGTGACATAGGGCCGCGGGCAGCACTCGCCCCAGCCTGTGTTACCGGCCTCGTCGTGGGCGGCCACGAGGATGTTGCGCGCCACGCTGCGTTCCGCAAGCGCGTGGCGCACCGACTGGCGCATCGGGATATCGACGGTGATGATGTCGAAACGGGTGATTTTCATGGGAGTCTGTCCTGTGTCGCTGGCTGTCGCAGCCAGTGGTCCATATCCTGCACAAGCGTTGCCGGGTCGTCAAACTGCACCGAGTGGGTCTGGTCAGGATAGTCGATGACTTCGAATTGCAGCAGGCTGGCGCGCTGCAGCAGTTCCAGCACGCCAGCATTGTCGATGATGCGGTCGTGGCCTGCCAGAAACAGCAACACCGGCTTGTCGAGGCGGGTGATATTGGCATCGATGTAACGGTCGAGGCGGCTGCTTTGCCAGTAGAAGCGGGCCGTGGCATGCGTCAGCCGTAACGGATCGTTTTCGATGTAGTCGAGGTACCGGGGCGTGGTGGTGAACATCTCGGGCGCAATGGGACTGGCAATCTCCGATTTCGGGGCAATCTGTGCGAACAGCAAGACCTTCAGCTTGGTGGGCAGGCTCACATCCACCAGTGCACTGAGGCCCGGCGTGATCAGGATCAGGGCATCGGCATCATCCGGATAGGCCAGGGCATGGGCGGTGGCCAGCTTCCCGCCCCAGGATAGCCCCGTCAGGATCACCCGCTGGTAGCGCTCCCGTAACGGGGCGATGAAGGTATGGATATCGTCGAACAGCACCTGGTATTGGTCAACATGGCCGGATACAAAGCCGCGGTTCTCGCGGTTGATGCCGCTGCCCCGGCGGTCTAGGCAGAACACATCGTAGCCTTGCGCCTGCAGCAGGGTGGCGGCCTGTGCAAACCAGCCGGCATGGCTCTCGATACCGTGCAGGTACACCAGCGCGGTGTCAGCGTCTGGGGCGGTGTAGGCGATGTAGTCCAGGGAGCTGCCGTCAGCGGTCAGGAATTCACGTTCCTCGCCGGCCAGTGAGGGTTCCAGCACATACTGGGTGGCTTGGGGGGTGGCCTGGGTCGCGGTTGGCACGCGATCAGCGTGTTGACAGGCGGCCTGCAGCGGGCACAGCAGAAGCAGCAATATGTACCTGGCCATGGCCGATGGTCGGGAAAGGGCAGGTTTCGGTTCGGCTTTCATTCGGCTTCCTGTGGTTATTCCGCACCCGGCGCTGTGCTGCAGTCACCCGGGGAGTCTGTACCATAGCGATTTAATTTGGAGCCTTTCTCTACGCGCCAGCGCTGTCGCCCGAGCAGGGTGATAGCGGTTTCCACCAGGTCGCCGGGTTCCAGGTAACGACTGTCCTGAATATGGGACTCTGAATCCAGGATCAGCTGGTGCCGTGCACCCGGAATGCTGAGGCCGCCACGCAGGAACAGGACGAGTTTTTCCAGCGTGTCCGGTTCGCGAATGGCCGTGCCGCCCGGCGTGCCCGTCAGGATGATGCTGCCTGCAGGGATGATGCCTGCGGCGGTGTGGGTGTAACGGGGTTCACCGCCGGCGTCGCGCATGCAGGTGCGGATTCCCTGGCGGTAGCGTGCCGCCAGCGTTTCCACGATCTGCCACGGTCCGAGGATCATGCGGTCTGTAGCGGAATCCTGCCGCCGCCAGGTACGTACTGCCTGCTTGCCGATAGCCGGTTCCCGCACCAGCAGTTCCAGTTCCAGCCGGTCGCGGCCTTCGCCGGGTGCCAGGGGTCGCAGGTGCCGGCCCTGGATCATCCACGGGCCGGTCGGCAGATAACCGGGGTGGGACTTGCCGCGGGTGTAGCCGGATTCCGAATCGAGGATGATGGGTTCCCGGTCCGAGACATCGTTGGCGGTGAAGAAGGCGACCCCGTCGATAAATTCCTCATAGCTCGCGGGCGGGGCATTCAGATCCAGGTCTTCAAGCAACAGCATCCCCAGTTCCGCTTCATAGTCCAGCAGTCGCACCGGCAGGGCCGGCAAAGCCCCGATTTTTGCGCCGGTCTGGACGGGCGCATAACTCCCGGTGGGTGCGGCCAGCTTGGGAAACACCAGGACTTCATCCGGTTCGACCCCCGCATGGTCTTCCGCGCCGGTTTCCTCGCGGTGTTCATGGTAGTTGAGTCCGATGCCCACGATGAATCGCTGTCCTGATACCAGCTGCTGCAGCGTGATGGAGATCGGCGCAAGTATGACATCCGCCAGCCGCGCCTGTGGCAGGGGTTCCCTGCAGTCGGCTGGCATGGCAGCTTCTCCCCTGGCCGCCAGGTCGTCGGCGGTAGCGAAGGCCTGGCGCAGCTGTTGCGGGTTGCTGCCAGCATTCGCCGAGGTGTTGCACAGAGCGGCATCCAGCCTGCCGAGGTTGCATACTGTGAGCGGGATGCCATCACGCGCTTCCAGCACCATGCCGAAACAGCCCTGACCGGTGAAATCCTCCTGTGCCGTGAGGTAGCGCAGGATGCGCGGAGGATTCAGTGTGGATGCTTCCATAGCGAGGTTGACGCCCGCTGCGGGGATAGCAGTGCTGAGGGTGAGGCACAGCAGCACCAGTGCGTTTCTGGCGAGCCGCACGGCAGCACTGGTTTTGTGCTCAGGTGTCAACATTGCGGGAGTCCAGCAGTGCAGGATGCTGTGCCCACCAGTCGCGGGCGTCTGCCTGGGTCCAGGGTTTCCTGATGATCGCCTGCAGGCGCTCGCAGATGGCCTGTGCGCTCGGTGGCCGCGCGGCGGGATCACGCTCCAGGCAGTCGCTGACCAGCTGCTCCAGTTCCGCGTCCACTTCAACGAACTCACTGAGGCGTGGTGCCGGGTTGGCGACAACTTTGTAGGCAATGTCCATGGCGCTGTTGCCTTCAAACAGGGGTTTTCCTGTCAGCAGGTTGAAGGCGACTGCGCCCAGGGAATACAGGTCCGAACGGCAGTCGATGTTGCGCGGGTCGCCGAGGCGTTCCGGGGCGATATAGGGCGGGGTGCCGGGAATGGCATCGGCGATGGTCTTTCCGGCGTCGGCATTCACATCCTTGACCAGTCCGAAATCCAGCACCTTTGCGAAATCCAGCTGGCCGCCACGCTCGGTGAGGATGATGTTCATGGGCTTGATGTCACGGTGAATCAGCCCCCGGGTATGGGCCTCTTGCAGCGAGCCGCAGACCTGGCAGAGGATGTGTGCTGCCCGGTTGGCGGGAATTGCCCCCGCCAGTTCGATCAATCTGGCGAGATCGATGCCTGGCAAATATTCCATGACATAGTAGAAGACACCTTCCTGCGTATGGCCATAGTCATAGACCTCGATAGTGTTGGGGTGGGTCAGCTGGCTGGTGAGCTGTACCTCGTGCTCGAAGCGATCCAGTGTTGCGCTGTCCACGTGCGCGCCACTGATCAGCTTGACGGCGGTGGGACGCCGCAACAGGGCATGGCGTGCCAGGTAAACCTTGCCCATGCCGCCTTCGCCGAGTTTCTCCTGCAGCGTGTACTGCCCCAGTTGTGTCATTTTCTCGATGCGGCGACCCAGGCGGCGCACGACGAGGCTGAAGGCGACGATGCCAATCAGCGCCATCAGCAGCAGCACCGCAATCAACCAGAAGGCGATCTCGATGGGGCGCAGAGCGCGGAAGGCTTCCGATGCATCCACCTCGGTCGCGACACCGAAATCCAGTTGCGGTAGCCAGCGTGCCGCACCGATCACGGGCACGCCGCGGTAGTCGCGGTAGGGCTGCATGATGACGTGGTGGGTCGAGTCGTCGGAGAGCGCGGCGGCGATCAGCCGGGTCAGCGGCCGGCCTGCCATGGGTGTGTCGGTCTGGTATCCCTTCAGCAGGTTGCCGCCCGGGTCGCGCAGCTGGGTTCGCAGCACGGCCCTTACCGTCGGCTTGTCGGGCAGGATATTGGCATCCTTGAGATCGTCCAGGTGGCGGGTGTCGGACAGCATTCGGCCGCTCGCATCGAAGGCATAGGTGTCACCACTGGCGCCCAGGCGGGCGATGGAGAGGATGCGGGTGAAGTCTTTTTCCGGTGGGATATACAGCAGCAGCGCCGCCAGCGGGCGGCCATCCTCGCCTGCAATGCCGGCGCCAACGCCCATGATTGTGGTGTCTTCCTGGAGCGCTTCACTATCTGTGTATTGCCCCTTCCAGGAAGGTGTGAGCCACCAGGATTGCTGTCCGAATACTGCTGCAAGCCGGGATTGCCCTTCCGGTGTGAGGCGCTCAGCGATGAGCCGGTCCTCACTGGCTGCCAGGATGAGTCCGGAGGCGTCCACGATGGCGAAACCCACGTAGTCATCTGTATCAATCAGCGGTTCCAGCAGGGACCGCAGGCGCGCCTGTTCGGGTGCTGCCCGTAACTGGTGTGGAGTGTCCCGTACCGCGACTGCCTGTGCCTGCAGACGCTGCGTCAGACTCCGCAGGTTTGCTTCTTCCGTCCATGAAATGACGGTGGACTTCTCCTGCGCCAGCCAGAATTCCAGGCTGGTGATATTGGTTTGCAGTATCGTCACAAGGTTTTCCGAGACGATGTGGCGCAGTGCATCCCCAACCCGGTTGTGTATCCAGCCGCCAGCAAGGATGCCCGCAGCAATGATCAGTAGCAGGAGGGTTTGCCACAGGCGTTTGCGGCGGGCCGGCAGGCCGGCAGTCGCCGCACTGGATTGCCAGCGCAGCCTGGTGATGTTTTCCGGTCGTTGGGTGGGCATGGGGTAGCGTCGATCCCGGTCCTGTTTGTGGTGCTGTGCTGTCGCTGAAACGGGTTATCTACCGGAATTGCACGGTGTCAGGGTACGAGCAAACCGCTGTTGCACGCAGGTCTATAGTAATGGCCATGGCATGAAAAACAAACCCGCGTACACTGGCCATTACGGAGTTGGTCGGGAACAACTGCGCCGGACTTGCCGCGACCGGCAGGCTCTCTTACCCTGTTCGCCATGAACAGGATGACAGGCGTTGATATGCCACGCAAGGTAGCTACTGCGCAGATCACCGGTGCGCGTGATTGCCAGGAAGACACGCTGGCCGTGCATGCGCTCGCAGCGGAGGCGAGTGTCCGCGCCGGTGATCTGTTGCTGGTGCTGGCGGACGGCATGGGTGGCCATGCCGGCGGGGAAGTGGCAAGCCGGCTGGTGGTGGACTGCTTCTGCGCGACTTACAGCAGCAGTCCCAAGGTGGTTTCTGAAGCCTTGCGCAGCAGCCTGGAAGCGGCCAATGAATGCCTCACCGATGCAGTGCTGGATGCGCCCGAACTCACGGGGATGGGAGCCACTCTGGTCGGATGCGTGATCCGGGAGAACAGTCTGTCCTGGGTCAGCGTGGGGGATTCTCCCCTGTGGGTATGCCGAGGTTCGCAGCTGTTGCGCCTGAATGCTGATCATTCGATGGTGCCGTTGCTGGAGGATATGGTCAGGACCGGGCTCATGGAAAGGGAGGTTGCACAGGCAGATCCTCGCAGGAGCCTGCTGCGCTCTGCGCTGACGGGCAAGACAGTTGCCCTGGTCGATCTCTGCGACAAACCCTTCCAGCTGGTGTGTGGTGATATCGTGATGCTGGCCAGTGACGGCATCGAAACGCTGGCCGAGGATGCGCTGGTTGCCTTGCTGCAAAATGCGGGGCCTGTGTCTCTGGATGAACTTGCCGGTAAACTGCTGGCTGCTGTCGAGGCTGTCGCTGCCAGCCATCAGGACAATGCCTCCGTCATCCTGTATCGCTGTTGACGGGGGTGTCGATCAATGGGCCTGGCATGCGGTATGCCTGGCGTTTGTTTTACGGATGCGGCAATGCCGTCGTCCGGGGTTGCAGTGCCCCGTGTGCGGCATGCCATAGAGGCCAGGAATATGAGCGATCCAGAATCAGGTGACAAGCTGCCTGAAACGGTCAGTCTGAATGACGAGGAGGGCGTCAAGCGCATCCTCATGGAGACGGTGTTCGGGATGTGGGACATCGTCAACAACCTCACCCGGTTGCGTCCTTCCCGACGGGAACGCTACCGGGTCACTATCTTCGGTTCGGCCCGCATCACCCCGGATCACTGGGTCTATGCCGAGGTAAGGCGCATGGCGGCGGCGCTGGCGGGAATGGGTTGCGATATCGTCACCGGCGGTGGTCCGGGACTCATGCAGGCGGCCAATGTAGGTGCACGGTCAGTTAACGCAGCCGAGCGGGTGCAAAGCATGGGTATCCGCGTGGAGCTGCCTTTTGAGCAGGAGGTAAACCCCTACGTGGAGCAGGCTTACGAACACCATAACTTTTTCAGTCGCCTGCACCACTTTGTCCTGGTTTCGGATGCCTTCATCGTGGTGCCCGGCGGTATCGGGACGGTGCTGGAATCCATGATGATCTGGCAGTTGCTGCAGGTACGTCACATGCATGACACGCCGCTGATTTTCGTGGGGCCGATGTGGGGTGAACTCGTTGACTGGGCGCGTACCTACATGCTGCGCCCGACGTTTGAACTGGCCAACCCCGCGGACATGGAGATACCGCAGTGTGTGGATGCCGCGGATGCGGCGATCGCCCTGATTCGCGAAAGTCATGCCCTCTGGAAAAAACAACAAAGCACTTCCTAATCCGATACTTCCGGGCTTAATTCCACGTAGAAAGGTGACAGTGCCGGCTCTTCCTGTTCGGATTCCGGTACGGTTTCACGCAGACGCACCTCGACGCGTGCGGCGTCGATCACTGCGTTGTCGACGATGTCCGGGTACAAATGATAGTGCTGCACGAGCTTCACTGGCTGGCAGCGTGCCAGCCGTTCATAGCGGCGGCGGGTTTCCGTGTCGAGTGTCGGCAGCAGCAGCAACCATGGCGCCTGCCAGGCGATAAAGTCGTTGATCAGTTCGTGATGTGCTGCGTCATGCTGACGGGTATCCAGCAGGGTTTCCGGGAATGTATCCGGCGGCAGGACGCGGTCGCTGCAGGCACTGTCCAGGTTGCTGCCATGCAGGCCTGTGCCGCTGCCGTCAGCGTTGCGCGCGAAGACCTGGGCGGCGGGTGATTCTCCCGCGCGGGCGTTGATATAGCTGGCCAGGTAATCGCCGCTTGCACCGGTTGTGGCAGGATCGATTCCCAGTTCCCGGGCAGCCGGACTTGTGAAGGTCTTGCGGCAGTTCAGTCCCGGGTTCCATGCGCCGGCCTGCCGCATGTCGATTTTCTCTGCCGTCAATGCACTGTCCAGCAGTGCCAGTGGCTGACCCTGCCGGTCCAGCAGCCAGAGCTCAAAACTGTCCAGAAAGGGGAAGGGGACGCTGTCGTGTACCTTGAGCAGGTACTCATAGGCCACCCTGCCCATCTCCTCCATTGCGAGAAAGTCGTCCGAGGGGTACAGCGGGCCGCGCTTCAGGCCGGTTTGTGCCGACCATGTGCCGAAGCGAATGTCGCTGACTTGCGTGCGGCGGTTGCCCGGCAGGCCATCGAGCAGGGCCGCGTTACTGACGTAGATATCCCACTTGATGCCATCGGCCGTGACCGCTTCAGCCGACTGGTACTGGATGCAGCACATGCTGCCGCGAAAGGGGTTCAGCAGGCGCTGTGAATAGCACAGGATCGTCATGGGTTTTCGACCTCCGGCTGCGATGGCTTTGATAATAAGTGCATTCCTGTGTGACTTCCAGCGTGCGGCGTGCGTAGAATGCACGCCATTCAAAAGCGTCGGCAGCCGCCGGGCGCCACGCCGGACTCAATCATGCCGTTACTGCGACTCGACAATGTGTCTCTGGCCTTCGGGCATCGTGCCTTGCTGGACAGGGTGAGCCTGGAGGTGCGTCGTGGCGAGCGGGTCTGTCTGGTCGGCCGTAATGGAGAAGGCAAGTCGTCGCTGCTGCGCATCATCAGTGGCGAGATTAACGCCGACGATGGCGAGTTGTGGGTGCGCCCCGGCATGCGGGTTGCCTACCTGGCGCAGGAAGCCACCCAGGACAGCAACCAGTCCGTGTTCGCGGTTGTGGCAGGAGGGCTACCGGGGCTCGGTCAGAAGATTGCCGACTACCACCAGGCGGTTGCCATGCTGGAGCATGTACACGACGAGGCCAGCCTGCAGCGGCTTGCCGAGCTGCAGCATGCACTGGAGGCAGCCGGTGGCTGGGAGCTGGAACAGCGGGTAGAACGCGTGCTCTCAAGGTTGCAGCTTGACGGTGATGCCGAGTTTCATACCCTCTCCGGCGGCTGGCGCCGCCGGGTTATGCTGGCGCGCGCGCTGGTGCTGGAGCCGGATGTGCTGCTGCTGGATGAGCCGACAAACCACCTGGACATCGAGGCGATTACCTGGCTGGAAGATTTTATGCTGGACTATCCCGGCGCAGTGCTGTTCATCAGTCATGACCGTGCCTTCGTGCGCCGCCTGGCGACACGCATTATCGAGCTTGACCGGGGGCAGTTGAGTTCCTGGCCCGGAAATTATGACGACTACCTGCGCCGTAAGGTGGAACAACTGGAAGTCGAGGCGCGCCACAACGCACTGTTTGACAAGAAGCTGGGCCAGGAAGAGGTATGGATTCGCCAGGGCATCAAGGCGCGGCGCACGCGCAACGAGGGCCGGGTACGGGCATTGAAGGACTTGCGCGAACAGCGCCGCTTGCGGCGCGAACGCGGTGGCAAGGTCGATCTGCAGCTGGATGGTGGCGAGCAGTCCGGCAAGCTGGTATTCGAAGCCGAGCATGTCAGCCTGAAGTTCGGTGAGCAGGTCATCATCCGGGACCTGTCCACCACGATTCTGCGCGGCGACCGCATTGGGATCATCGGCCCGAACGGCGCCGGCAAATCGACCCTGATCAAGGTGCTGCTGGGCGAGTTGCAGCCGGACAGTGGGATTGTGAAGCGCGGCACGCGGCAGCAGGTGGCCTACTTCGATCAGCAGCGTGAACAACTCGATCCCCAGGCCACGGTGATGGAGAGCGTCGGGGAGGGCAGTCCGCGGGTGGTGATTAACGGCCGCGACCGGCATGTCGCCGGCTACCTGCGCGATTTCCTGTTCCCGCCGGAACGCCTGCAGTCACCGGTCAGCACGCTGTCCGGCGGTGAGCGCAACCGGCTGCTGCTAGCGCGGCTGTTTGCGCGCCCGGCCAACCTGCTGGTGATGGACGAGCCCACCAACGACCTCGATGTGGAAACGCTGGAACTGCTGGAAGAACTCTTGCTGGATTACCCGGGGACATTGCTGCTGGTGAGCCATGACCGCGCCTTTCTGGACAATGTCGTGACCAGCAGCCTGGTGTTCGAGGGTGATGGTGTAATCGGTGACTATGTCGGCGGCTATAGCGACTGGCTGCGGCAGTGTCAGGATGACGCGGAAAAGACCACGGTCGCCCCAACCCCACGCCGGAATGGTAGTGACAAGTTGCTTTCCGTGCCGGCGAATCCTGGCGGTAAAGTGCGCAAGCTGTCCTACAAGGACCAGCGTCAACTGGAGGCTCTGCCGCAGCAAATCGAGGTGCTGGAGCTCGAGCAGGCGGCATTGCAGCAGCAGACCGCGGAACCCGGTTTCTACCAGCGTCCCGCGGACGAAGTCGCCGCGGGACTGGCACGGCTGGAGACGATTGCTGCTGAGCTGGAAGATTGCTACGCCCGCTGGGAAGCCCTGGAGTCAGAAAAGCGAGACTGAAAAATAAAAAGCTGAGCTGTCCACTGTTCCTGCACCGATCGGGTGCGTGGTACCGGATAGTTACTTATCGGAATATGTAAGCGGCGCCGGTGCCAGTGTCGATCAGGCTGTCTTCCCC
>Ga0316190_10001350_pt1 | contig 17635 bp, 17 predicted proteins | sample Eddworburrow2_MG_FD_204929 | JGI IMG/M metagenome (GOLD analysis project Ga0316190, IMG submission 204929) | Coastal sediment microbial communities from Maine, United States - Eddy worm burrow 2 | ecosystem: Environmental > Aquatic > Marine > Coastal > Sediment | place: USA: Maine | collected... | reverse complement strand
GCTTGCATTCATCATCGGCCCAATCGATAGCGCCTCTTCGCCGGTTGGGCCCTGAGCGCAGCGCCGAGGCTGTCCAGCAGCACTACAGCCTCCTCTTTGTGTTTCTGGGCGGTCTTCCATGTATCGCATTCGTTCGGAAGCCCGCTGGCTCGGTCGCTGAGACCGTGACGCACCTGGATCAAACTGTTGTGGATCTCGACGCTGAGTTTGCGAGCCGTTTCCGAGACGTCACCATCGCTGACCACCTGCAGTGTGGCTAGCTGTTTGGCCGCTTCGTCAAACATCGCCTGTAGGGACTCGTACGTCTCTACCACCCCTTCGGCTGTGGCCGACATGTTGATGCTGTCGGGGCGAAGGTGCACCGCGAGAAGGTGTGCCGCTGGCTCGAGGTATCGGTGAGCGCGCTCTGTGGCCCGTTCGCGCCGGTCGGCGGTCCGATCGCGGGCGGCCAGCCACTGGGACAGCGCAGCGACCCCGAGGCCGCCGAGCACACTCACCAACTCAAGCACCAGGGTCTCCTCACCTTCGGCAACAAGGCATCGAGCGGCAACAAGGCGTCGACCAGCCAGTCCGGCCAGGAACACCGGTCATCCGGCCTGGCACCGCGTGCAAAACGGCTCAGTTCGCTCCTTCGTGCCACCTTTATCTCAATGGTAGTGAGGCCTTCACGGCGGGTCAGACGCTCAGGGGTGGTCGGCCGAGGTCGCCGTGGGCGGTTTCGAAACCGGCGGCGATGCGCAGCGCCAGGGCTTCGCCTCGCCCGCGACAGAGGATTTGGAGGGCGTGGGGTAGCCCGCCGGGGTCGAGGCCCATGGGGATGCTCACCCCGCAGAGGCCCAGATAGTTGCCGGCGCGGGTGAACCGGGCCGGGGTGTCGCTCTCGTCGATGCCTTCCACCGGCAGCGCCGGGGTGGTGACGGTCGGGGTCAGGTAGGCGTCGTATCCGTCGAGCACTCGCAAGAACTCGGCCTGATCGGCTGGGCGCTGGTTCAACGCCGCGATGTAGTCGCGCGCGAGGATGTCGCGACCGGGGAGGATGCGGGACCGGACATGCTCGTCGAGCGGCGCGTCACGGTCCTCGAACAGCACCCCGTGTTGCGCGTAAGCCTCGGGTGTCACGATGGCAAACGTCGCCTCTTTCATGCTGTCGAACGGTGTCGGAGGATCGACCTCGACGATCTCGGCTCCCAGGTTGGCGAGCAGGTCGAGCGACCGATCGAACGCGGCCAGAACCGCGGCGTCGATCCCCTCGCGCTCGCGCCGGCCGATGGTGGCCAGACATAGGCCGGCGATGCCCCGGTCGAGCTGGCTGAACAGCCCCCGGTGCTCGCGCCAGTCGCGGTCCAACTCGACGGGGTCCCTACCGGCCAGCACCTCGAACATGAGCGCCGCATCCTCGACGGTGCGCGCCAACGGGCCCGGCGTGTCCAGGGTGGGGGACAGGGGCACGATGCCGTCGATGGGCAACAGGCCCTCGGTGGTCTTCAGCCCGACGATCCCGCAGAACGCGGCCGGTAGGCGCACCGACCCGCCGGTGTCGGTTCCCACCGCACACGGGACCATGCCCGAGCTGACCGCAACCGCCGATCCGCTCGACGAGCCCCCAGGTGTCCGTTTGGTGGTCGCATCCCAGGGGTTCCAGGGGGTGCCCATGTGCTGGTTGGTGCCCCAACCACCGAGGGCGATCTCCACCGTCTTCGTCTTGCCGACGAGCACCCCGCCCGCAGCGACGAGACGACGAGCGATCGTGGCCGTCGAGGGTGAGACCCGATCGGCCATGGCCGCCGACCCGGCAGTGGTCACCATGCCCTCCACGTCGACAATGTCCTTCAACGCGAACGGGATCCCATGAAAGGGACCGATTCGATGTCCCGATTCGATGGCCGCGGTGGCCGCCTCCGCCCCCTGGCGGGCCTGGTCCTCATACACCGCCTGCCAGGCGCCAAGCCGGTCATCGAGAGCGTCGATGGCCGCCAGGGTCGCGTCCATCGCCTCGGCCGGTGACGATGAGCCGTCGAGAAATCCGGCGGCCAGCCCCGCGACCGTCGCCGCCTTGTGGTCGGTCCTGCTCATGGCTGTGCTCCCGGTGGGCGAACATGTTTGGCCGAGGCCGTACACCTGCATTGGACCATGAACCGGTGACCAGGGCGAAAAGAACGGGCATTGCCGGGGCCCGGACGACCACCCATACTGCTTGGGTCGGAGTTGTCGCCGCACCCGGCGTCAGCACCTCAGCCGATCGCCCGTGTTCAGCGGGCTCACCGAAACAGGAGCCGGACGATGGATGGCATCCACGACATGGGAGGTTTCGAGGGCTTCGGCACCCCGGACTTCGCGCCCGAGCAGATGGCGACGGTGGACCAACGTTGGGTGGGGATCGCCGGAGCCGCCATGTTTGCGCTGTTGCGCTCGGGTCGGACCAACGTCGACGCCTACCGCCACCGGATCGAACGCTTGGACCCCACGCGCTACCTGCCCATCGGCTACTGGGGTCGATGGTTGGCTGCGGTTGAGGCCGTCATCGTGGAACAGGGCATCGCCGAGCCATCCGAGATCGAGGCCGAGATTCGCGACCAGGGTCACGACCCGGCCCGCTCCGCGGCCCCGCCGCGCCTGGCCCCACCGGTGGCTCTCGAAGCGAGGGACAACACCGTCGGGTGCATCCGCAGTGTCGACCGCGCCCCCGGTTTCGCCGTGGGCGCTCCAGTGCGGACCGTCGACCAAGCTCCCCATGCCGGCCACCATCGCCTGCCCCGCTACTGCCGCGGCCGCCGTGGCGTCGTCGCCCGCGTCTATCCCGCGTTCACCTTCCCGGACACGATGGCCCACAACGGCGGCGAGCAACCGTGTCATGTGTATGCGGTGCGCTTCGCGGCGACGGAATTGTGGGGACCTGGCGCGGACCCCGCCCAGCACTGCCATATCGATCTGTTCGAGCCCTATCTTGTGCCCGACCACCCAAGGCCCGACGACGCAGGAACGGTGCAGAGATGAGTAACGACCAGACCGAGGCCCACCCCCCGGGTCACCATCTCCACGGCCCCGAACTGGTCGAGGCCCAAGCGGTCAGGGCCCAGGCGTTGGAGACCGTTCTGGTCGACAAGGGCATCCTGACGCCCGCCGAGGTCGACGAGTACATCGAGACCTGGAATCGGCGAATCGGGCCACTCGAAGGGGCCAAAGTCGTCGCTCGGGCCTGGGTGGACGACGGCTTCCGGGCTCGCCTGGCCGACGACGCCACCGCCGCGCTGGCCGAGGTGGGGGTGGAACCTGGTCGACTGGAGCGACTCGAGGTCGTGATGAACGAACCCGGCGTCCACAACGTCGTGTGCTGCACCCTGTGCTCGTGCTATCCGTGGACCGTGCTCGGCCTGCCGCCGAGCTGGTACAAGTCGCCCGAGTACCGGTCCCGCATCGTGCGCGAGCCCCGGGCTGTGCTCTCCGAGATGGGTCTCGAACTCGAGGCGGAGACGACGATCAATGTCTGGGATTCCAGCTCCGAGGTTCGCTATGTCGTGATCCCTGAGCGTCCGGCCGGAACTGAGAACCTGAACGAGGACGAGCTCAGAGGACTGGTCACCCGGGACTCGATGATCGGTGTCGCCCGGGTCGAGGCCCCGGACCAGCCATGAGCCCGGCCATGAACTCTGACCTAACCGACAGCGACGGGCCTGGTGCACCCCCGCGGGCCAACGGCGAGCTGGTCTTCACCGCACCGTGGCAACCCCGAGTGTTCGCCACCACCATGCGGCTCCAAGAGCAGGGTCTGCTCGACTGGGAACGGTTCCGACAAGGCCTGATCGGCCAGATCGCCGACCACGAGCCCGACCTCTCTCACTCCGACGAGTACGACTACTGGGGCTGTTGGCTGCGCGCCCTCGAGGACCTGCTCACCGGCGCCGACATTGTGGCGGCCGACGAGCTGGCATCCATGGCTGACACCGTCGCCGCCCTACCCCCGGATCACTAGCTGATTCAGTTCGAAGGGGGACCTTTCGAACTGAGGTTCTGGTCGTGCGGCTAACGCCGCCTGTCTGTTGCAGCTCGGACCGGCACAGCCGGATCCGAGCTGGTCAAGCGGCTCCGGCCCTCCGGGCCTCTGCCCCCTGAAACCCGCGCCGGGGTCAGGGGGCACTGGCGGGGGTCAGATGATGGGGCGGCGCCGGTGGGAGCGGGTGATGGCGATGACCGCCGCTCCGGCGAGGATGGCGGTGATGCCGGCTACGACGAGCTCGTCGCGAACGCCCCCGGTAAAGGCCAGCTGGTTGTCGGCCACCGCGGTCTCGGCTTTGACCTCGACCGGCGAGGCGGTTGTGGGAGGCAACACGGTCGTGGTGGGCGCACTGACTCCGCCGGCCGCTACCCCTACGGGCGCAGGCTCTCGCAGTGCGGCGAAGATCCAGACCAGCGAAGCGGGCAGGTCGCCGCTGTCGTCTCGGGCCGACGTGATCCAGGTTTCAACGCTGGTCGCACCGGCGGGGACGGTCACCTGGAAGAGCTGGTGATCGAACTCGGCGCCGTCCACATTCCGGAACGGGTCCGCAATCACGGTTTCCGTGCCACCCACACTGATGTGGAGCTGCTGGGGTCGGGGCCGATTGTCCAGGACCGACCCGACGAACAGGCACAGGGTCACCACCCGATCCGCGGGTGCGGCGGCGACCTCGAAGACCTGAGGGACGGTGGTGTCGAGCGGAGGAGCGAAGTCGACGAACGCAATGTCGTTGCCGTCGACCATGGTGATCGTGGCCGCTTCGCCCGGCCGGTCGAAGAACACGACGATGCCGGCGCCGTCATGCACCCCGGCATCGTCGATGCCGCTCACGGTCATGGTGGTCGTGCCAGGTGACACGAGGGCCAGATCGGTGACGTCCGCTCGATGGGTCGTCGAGTGAACATCGCCGTAGAACGGGGTCGGCCCGCCGATCAGGACGCCGGTGATCTCGGTTCCGTCGATCATGATCGTGTCATCGGGTTCGGGGGTGCCGGTCCCGGCCCGGGTGCCGACCTCCCAGTACAACAACACTTGGCGGACCGTGGCATCGGCCGGTACCTCCACGGTCATCGAGCCCGGCTGTTGGAGCAGGCCGACTCCCGCAATGATCAGATCCGAGGCGTCGGCAATCTCCACGGTGGGTGGGCCGAGCCGTTCGTCGCCGTCGGCCGCCGCAGTGCCGGTGGCGGCCACCATGGCGAACATGACGGTCGCCGCCATGACGGCCAAGGGCCCGACCCACCTCGCTCGGGTTCCCGTCGCCGAGGATGTTGTCTGCCTGGAATTCATGTGCCTGAAGTTCATCATTGGATTCGACACCGCACTTTCCCACCTGGTCGTGAGTCCATTGAACACGGTGAGCGGCCCGAAGGCCATGGCCGAAGTACCCATTTGTGCGTTGACAGTACCTATATGTGCGTTGACCCTTCGGCCCCGGCGGCGCACTACGTTGAGTCGGGTTCGGTCGGACGGTCCGATGCCGCAAGCCCAGGGGGAAGATCATGTTGAAGTGGACGATCGGTGAAGCGAAGCTCACCTCGATTCCGGAGTCGGAGACTCCGACCTCGCCCAAGTTCATGTTCAAAGGCGTGGACAAGGAGTCGGTCAAGGCCCGAGCCGAGGCGGCACCGTGGCTCAAGACTTTCGTGTCCGAAGAGGGGTACCTGCTCCAGAAAATCCACTGTGTGGTGATCGACACCGGCGAGCATCGCATCGCCGTCGACACCTGTATCGGGAACGACAAGCAGAGAGGCAACGAGCTGTGGCGTGAGCTCCAGGGACCCTTCCTCGAGGACATGGCCGAGGCGGGTTACCCCCCGGAGTCGATCACCCATGTCATCTGCACCCATCTACACGTCGACCATGTGGGTTGGAACACGCGGCTGGTCGACGGCAAATGGGTGCCCACGTTCGAGAACGCCCGGTACCTGTTCGTCAACAACGAGTTCGAGCACTGGAAGACGGCCCCCGATCTGATGGGCGACGACGTCTTCGGAGACTCGGTGGCCCCCATCCACGACGCAGGTCTGGCCGACCTGGTGGGTTCGGACCACAAGGTGAACGATCAGGTGTGGTTCGAGTCGACGCCGGGGCACACCCCCGGGCACATCTCGGTCGTGGTGGAGTCGGCGGGGGAGCGGGCCATTATCACCGGTGACATGACCCACTCGCCGATCCAGATCGCGGATCCCGAGCTGTCCACGAACTTCGACACGGACCAGGACGCGGCGCGCGCTACCCGACACGAGGCGTTCGCCCGCTGGGCCGACGGCGAGACCCTCATCATCGGTACCCACTTCGGAACCCCGTCGGCGGGCCGCATGGTCGCGGACGGCGACACCTACAAACTCGAGGTGTGAGCCGCCGTGTCGACCCTCACCACCGATGACGGAGTGGAGCTGTTCTATGAGGAGGTAGGTGAGGGCGAGCCGCTCGTGTTCGTGCACGAGTTCGCGGGCGATCACCGCTCCTGGGAGCCGCAGATGCGGTACTTCTCCCGCCGCTTCCGCTGCATTGCCTACAACGCTCGGGGGTATCCGCCCTCGTCGATGCCGACACCGGACGCGTTCAGCCAGGATCGGGCCCGGCTGGACCTCCTGGCGGTGCTCGACGGCCTCGGCATCGACCAGGCTCATGTGTGCGGTCTGTCGATGGGGGGCTTCGCCACCCTGCATTTCGGGCTGCACCATCCGGAACGGGCTCGCTCGCTCGTGGTCGCGGGCTGCGGATACGGAGCGGAGAAGGATCAGCGGGAGCGGTTCGCCGTCGAGGTGGAGCGCACCGCGCAATTCATCGAGTCGAGCACCCCGGATCATTTCGCGGACCGCTATGGGATCGGCCCGGGTCGTACCCAGTTCCAGGCCAAGGACCCCCGTGGCTGGCAGGAGTTCCGGGATCAGCTCGCCGAACATTCACTCGCAGGCTCGGCGGCGACGATGCGAGGCGTCCAGAAGCTCCGGCCCTCCCTGTTCGATCTGGAGGACCGGTTGGCGCTCCTCGAGGTGCCAACCCTGGTACTGACCGGTGACGAGGATGCGCCATGTGTCGCGCCGAGCGTTTACCTGAAACGGACGATCCGTTCCGCCGCCCTCGTCGTTGTACCCAACTCGGGACACACCGTGAATCTCGAGGAACCGGACGCGTTCAATCGCGCCGTAGACGACTTCCTCCACCAGGTCAGCACCAGCCGGTGGCCGGTCCGTCAACCGGAATCCGGATCTACCTCCATACTCGGCACCGCCGAGAGCTGATCACCACCGCTCGACGATACGGGACCAGGACTTGCGCCCGGCCATGCTGGTTGGATGGAGGAAGACAGCCGGGGGCAGCAGGGGTCGCGAGCGAGCGAGTCGGTGGCCGCGACAGTGCCCGCCCGAGCGATGTTGGTCGGGTATCCGTCCGCGGCCTACGGGGGGCGGGTCTTGTCGGTCGCGGTGGCCAACCACGGCGCCACCGTGGTGGCCTCTCCGGCCGACGAGTTGAGAATCTCGCCTGGACCCGACGACCGGCGTGACTGGCGCAGCCTGGACCATCTGGCCGAAAAGGTGCTCCGCTACGGGTACGGCACCGGCGTACAACTGTTGGAGGCGGCGCTGATCGGGTTCGCCCGGTGGCGCTCGGAGCTGGGTGATCCGCTGCCCGCCGTCGGTCTCGAGCTCTCGTATGACACCGACATTCCTCGTCAGGTAGGGTTGGGTGGCTCCACCGCCATCGTGATAGCGGCGCAGGAGGCCCTCGCCGGGTTCTATGGGGTCGAGGTCCCGGTGGATCTCCGTCCCGCGGTGGCCTTTCGGGCCGAGTCCGAAGAACTCGGTCTTCCGGCGATATTGGCCGACGCGGTGGCTCAGGTTCGGGGCGGGGTCACCGCCATGGATTTCGCCCCGGACCGGATCGCCACCGACGACGGGCTGGACGTCGGTCGCTACGAAGCGCTTGATCCGACGGCACTGCCTCATCTCTTCTTGGCCTATCTCGAACGTCCCGCGGGGCCCGCGGTCGAGAGGACCGACGATCTCGACGAACGGTTCGCGCAGGGCGATCGGATGACCATCGATGGTCTGCGGCGCTTGAGCTCACTCGCTGCTGAGGCGCACGCCGCGTTGCGATGGCACAACACCAGTCGCCTCGGTGAGCTGATCGATATCTCCTTTGATGTTCACTCCTCGATCGCAGAGATCCCCAGCGCGGTGGTCGATCTGGTGGACGCGGCTCGTGAGCTCGACGCGGGGGCGACCAGTGCGGGGGGTCGCGGTACGGCGATCGTCGGCACCTACGACGATGCCACCCACCTGGCTTCGATCGCCGACCGGTTGTCGGCGTTCGGTGCGATCGCCGTCGGACTCGAGGTGGCGGAGAATAGGCAGCCTCTCGCCGCCGGTTCGCAGTCCGAGCTGGGGGGATGACCGGTTCGACCAGGTAGGGAAACGGCGATCGCCTATACTGAAGACTGCTATCGATCCAGGTCCATCGAGGGGGTCTCAATGAGTACCGAAGCCGAAGTTGTCGAGCGAGCAGAAGATCAGGCGGTCGAGCTGGCCGATCACGACGAGGAGCTGCTCGTCGAAGAGATCTCGATCGACGGGATGTGCGGGGTCTACTGAACCCCGCGGTTCGGTGAGCGCACCAGGGTTCGATCCCACCGGGGGTTATCGACTCCACCCCCGCGTGGCGTTGCGCCCCGAGCCATTCGGGGCGTTGGCCTACCACTACGACAACCGCAGGTTGAACTTTCTGCGCGATCACGATCTGGTCACGTTGGTCAACGATCTCGGCAACCATGCCAGTGTCGATGATGCGCTGACCGCGTCGACGATCGACCCGCGCCGATGGCCCTCATTCCGCAAGGCACTCGCCTCGCTCGCCGCCTCCGAGTTTCTGACTCGGGTCTAGCCCAGGGTTTCTGACTCGGGTCTAGCCGAATTGAATCACCAAGGAGTGACGATGACTGATCTCGTCTTGTCGCCAGTCAAACAGAGTGGGCTGGGCGATCAGATGAAGGCTGGTTTGGCTTCGCCGATCTGTTTGACATGGGAGTGGACCTACGCCTGCAACCTGGCGTGTGTGCATTGTCTGTCGAGCTCTGGTCGGCGTGACCCCGATGAGCTCGATACCGCGGAGATGAAGGCGGTGATCGACGAGTTGGCCCGCATGCAGGTTTTCTATATCAATGTGGGCGGGGGCGAGCCGATGATTCGGCCCGACTTCTTTGAGCTGTTGGCCTATGCGGTGGATCGCGGGGTCGGCGTCAAGTTCTCCACCAACGGTTCGCAACTGGACGCGGCGCGGGCTCGCAAGCTGGCGGCCATGGACTATGTCGACATCCAGATCAGCTTGGACGGTATCGACGCCGCCACGAACGATCCGATTCGTGGTGAGGGGAGCTACGCCAAGGCCCGTCAGGCCATGGACCATCTTCGGGATGCCGATTTCGGTCCGTTCAAGCTGAGCGTGGTCATGACCCGCACCAACATCGAACAGGTCGAGCAGTTCGAGGCGTTGGCCGCGGAGTATGGCGCCGAGCTGCGACTGACCCGGTTCCGGCCGTCGGGGCGGGGCGCCGACTCTTGGCATGATCTGCATCCGACGCAGAGCCAGCAGCTGTTCTTGTACCGCTGGCTGCTCGACCGCCCCGAGGTGCTGACCGGCGACTCGTTTTTCCATCTGTCGGCGTTGGGTGAGCCGTTGCCGGGGCTCAACTTGTGTGGCGCGGGGCGGGTCGTGTGTCTCATCGATCCGGTGGGCGATGTCTATGCGTGTCCGTTCGTGCTCCACGACGAGTTCCGGGCCGGCTCGGTGCGCGACGCCGGTGGCTTCGGGGCGGTGTGGAATTCCTCGGATTGCTTCACAGAACTGAGAGGCCCGCAAAGCGCCGGCGCGTGCGCCTCCTGTGGGTCCTACGACGCCTGCCAAGGCGGCTGCATGGCGGCCAAGTTCTTCACCGGTATTCCTCTCGATGGTCCGGATCCCGAATGTGTCATGGGTGAAGGAGAAAAGCTGTTGGCCGGGCTTGGGGCCGAGGACCGTCCGCCGGTGGAGCCCGGCCATTCCAAACCGTCGACGGTGTCGCTCCTCAATCGGCCAGGCGGTTCCGTTATTGCATGATGCTTTGCATCGAGACCCGTAGCAGTGTCAGATGAGGCCGACATCGGTATCAGAAATGATTCCGTCCCGTCTTTGACGTAGTCGCTTCTGGCTCGGATCTGGGGTCGAACACGAGGGTGTTCGATTCGTGGTCGGCTCTGTGGGACGCTGAGTGTCTAGGGTCGCCCGACGGGTTGTCGTGGTGGCGCGGTGAATGGCGAAGGATGAGAGGGAATGAGAGCGACATGAGCGACAGTGGACCGGTACCTCCAGGCTGGTATCAAGCAGACGGTGACCCCCCGGGTACACACCGGTACTGGGACGGCGCAACATGGGTCGGTGATCCTCAGCCGGTAGCCGGAGGTGATCCTGGCGCGGGCGCCCCTGGCGGCGGTTTCGAGGCTCCGCCGGTGCCCGACATGGGCGCTTTCCAGCCTCCTGTCTCGCCTGGAGGTCAAGGGTTTGATGTGCCGAGCGTGCCCGGAATGGGCGATGCGCCGGGTGCTTTTGACGCGCCGAGCTACGACCCGCCAGGTCAGGTCCCGGGCTACGGCGCCCCAGCTGTGCCCGGCCAGGGCGACGCGTGGGCTCAAGCCGGTGGCGCAGCTTTTGGCGGCGCGGCGAACACCGGAGTTGGCGTTCCGGCCGAGTTCGGGCCTCGCGCCCTCGCCTGGCTGATCGACTGGGCGCCCTGGTTCGTCATCGCCATCATCAATCAGGCGATTGGCAACGCGGCCCTCGGAGCTCTCATTTCGCTGATCGGACTCGGTTATCTCATCTGGAACTTCATCGTGAAACAGGGCCAGACCGGTCAAACCATCGGCAAGGCCCAACAGGGCATCCGTCTGGTCGACGACACGACGGGCCAGCCAGTCGGTGCCGGCAAGGCCTTCCTGCGCGGTGTTGTCGCTATCGGGTTCTCGCTCCTATGTGGCGTCGGTCGGATCGTCGACCTGTTGTGGCCTCTGTTCGACGATGACAACAAGCGGCTCACCGACAAGATTCTGAAGTTCAGCGTGGTGCGGGCCTGATCGGCTTCGGTGAGCTCATCGAGCCCGGCTAACGGTCGCAGCTGGCGTAAGCGGCTGTTACCCAACAGACTCTGACCGGTGAGGCTGCTCCAACCCATCGATATCGGTTCCCGACGGGCACCCAACCGCGTCCTGTTTGGGCCCCATGAGACCAACCTCGGTCGCGGTCGGGCCTTGTCGGACCATCACCAGGCGTACTACGCAGCCCGGATGGCGGGCGGTGCCGGAATCGTGGTGTGTGAGGAGGCGTCGGTCCATCCATCGGACTGGCCCTACGAGCGTTGCCCGCTTGCGTCGCAGTGCGGTCCGGGCTGGGCGAGACTGGCCGCGACCGCTGGGGTCCATGGCACCTTGGCCCTGGCGGCGATCGGGCACACCGGGGGCCAGGGGTCGAGCGCCTACAGCCAGGCGCCGCTGCTGGCCCCCTCGGGGGTTCCCGAGGTGAACACCCGCGAGGTCCCCAAGGTCATGGAGCAGGCCGACATCGACGCCGTCGTCGCCGGCTTCGGTGCCGCCGCGGCACAAGCGCGGCGAGCCGGCCTGGCCGGGGTCGAGGTCAACGCCGGCCAAAACAGCTTGATCCGTCAGTTCCTGTCGGGGCTCACCAACCAGCGCGGCGATGATTACGGCTCAGATCGGTTGCGTTTTGCCCGCGAAGTCATGACCGCAGTGCGGGCCTCAGCCGGGGACGACGCGGTCGTCGGGCTCCGCCTTTCGTGCGATGAGCTGGCCCCCTGGGCGGGGATCGTCCCCGAGGCCGCGGCGGAGATCGCGGCCGCGCTCGTCGAGCTCGCCGACTATCTCGTCGTCGTGCGCGGCGCCATCTTCTCGGTTTCGGCCACCCGACCTGACGGCCATGACGCCCCCGGGTTCAACCTCGATCTGGTCGCCCAGATTCGGGTGGCGGTCGATGGCGCGGTGCCGGTGGCGGCGCAGGGGTCGATCGTCGATGTCGGCCAGGCTGAGTGGGCGATCGAGGACGGGCGCAGCGATCTGGTGGAGATGACCCGCGCCCAGATCGCCGATCCCGAGCTGGTGATCAAGGCCCGAGAGCATCCAGAACAGATCCGGCCTTGCATCCTGTGCAACCAGACCTGCAAGGTGCGCGACGGCCGCAACCCCATCATCACCTGTGTAGGGGAACCGCGCTCGGGCCACGAGGTGACCGACGAAGCGGTCGTGCCCGGGTCGGTGTCGGGTCACGACGTGGTCGTAGTCGGTGGTGGCCCCGCCGGACTGGAGTGCGCTCGGGTGGCGGCGACACTCGGCCACCGGGTCGTCCTGATGGAGCGTTCGGATCGTTGTGGCGGGGTGCTGCGCACCGCCGCCAACGGCGCGGGCCGGGAACGTCTGGCGACGCTGGCCGATTGGCTCGAACATGAATGCCGACGGTTAGGCGTGCGGATAGAGACCGGCACCGAGATCGAGATCGAACAGGTGAGCACCCTGAGCGCAGACGCAGAGGTCATTCTCTGCACGGGGGGTCGCCCGGGTCGGCGCGACTATCTCGACGAGGGAGGGGACGACGACGGAGGGGACGACGAGCGAGGGACGGTACGCACCGCGGAAGATGTGCTCGGCGGCGTGCCACTGCCCGAGGGTCCGGTGGCGGTCTGGGACCCGATCGGTGGTCCCATCGGGGTGTCGGTGGCCGAGCTGTTGTTGGCCCAGGGGCGTCAGGTTTTGTTCGTGACCCAGGACCACATCGCGGGAAACCTGCTGAGCCTTTCCGGCGATCTCGCCCCTGCGAACGTCCGGCTCCAGGCGGCGGGTGCGGTGCTGGTGCGCCGGTCGATTCTGAGGGCGGTGCGCAGCCACGAAATCGAGATCGAACACCGCTTCACCGGCGAACGGACCACGCTGGAAGCCGTAGCGCTGATCGATGCCGGTCACCGGTTGCCCGATGAGACGTTGCGGGGGGTCGACCTGCCCCGAGCGGGCGACGGTGTCGCCCCCCGCACCGTTCATGAGGCGGTGCTCGAGGGTCGGCGCGTCGCCCAGGAAATCGGCGGGCGCAGCTCTCGTCTTCGCGCCCCGATCGCAGGGGGAACCTGATGGTGGCTTCGAGCCGCTTCCGCTATTTGTTCTCGCCCCTCCGGCTCGGGCCGGTGACGGTCGCGAACCGGATCGTGTTCTCGGCGCATCTCACCAACTACGCCGACGAAGGTCTGCCGACCGAACAGCACGTCGCCTACTACGAGGCGAGAGCGAAGGGAGGGGCCGGGCTGATCATCACCGAAGAACACTCGGTCCATCCGACCGACTGGCCCTACGAGAAGATGATCCACGCCTTCCGGCCCGAGGTGATCTCCGGGTATCGGGCCATCACCGACGCTGTTCATCGTCATGGTGTGCCGGTGTTCGCCCAGATCAATCACAACGGCGGGCAGGCGTCGAGCATGTACACCCGGTTGCCGGTGTGGGCACCGTCGCCGGTGGCCGATCCCCTGTTCCGTGAGGTGCCCAAGGCCGTCGACCAGGCCGAGATCGACGAGATCGTCCGGAGTTACGCCACCGTGGCCGCCCGGTGCGCCGAAGGCGGGTTCGACGGGGTGGAGCTCCAGAGCTCCCACAGTTCGATCGTGCGCGGGTTTCTTTCCCGGGCCACCAATCGGCGTGACGATGACTATGGCGGATCCCTGCAGAATCGGGCCCGGATCCTGCTCGAGATCGTGGATGCGGTCCGCGCCGCGATCGGGCCTGGGAAAGCGCTCGGAGTCCGACTCTCGGGCGATGAGCTGATCGAGGACGGCATCGTCATCGACGAGGCGGTCGCGGTGGCCAGCCTGCTCGAAGCCCAAGGCCAAGTCGATTACATCAACACGTCGATCGGGGTGGCGACGGCCTCGCTGTTCATGATCGAGGCGTCGATGCACATCCCGCCGAACTACGCGATGTTCATCCCCGCCGCGATCCGTTCCGCCGTGGACCTGCCGGTCGTGGGCGTGGGCCGGTTCAAGGACCCGCTCCAGGCCGAGCGAGCGCTGGCCGAGGGCCATGCCGACCTGATCGGGGTGGTGCGCGGCCAGATCGCCGACCCGGACTTCGCCGCCAAAGCCCGGGCGGGGGCGACCGAAGACATCCGCCTCTGTCTGTCCTGCAACCAGGAGTGTGTCGGGCGGATGGGGTTGAACCGCTGGCTCGGTTGTATCGAGAACCCCCGCGCCGGACGCGAGGCGTTGCTTCCCGATCCCGAGCGGGTGCGCCGCCCCAAACAGGTGCTCGTCGTCGGTGCCGGCCCGGCCGGATTGCAGGCGGCCATCGCCGCCGCGAGGAAGGGCCATAGCGTCACGGTCGTCGAGCGGGACGACGAGCCCGGCGGCCAGATCCGGTGGGCGGCGACGGTCCCCAACCGGGCGGAGCTCGGAGATCTCGTCCGCAACCAGGTGACCGAGTGCGCCAGGCTCGGTGTCGAGATCGAGCTCGGTACCGAGCTGGACGCCGACCTGGTCCTGGCCCGTCAACCCGACGCGGTGATCGTCGCCACCGGCACCGTCGCGGCGAGACCGTGGTGGGCGCCGCCCGATCCTGGCGATGGCCCGACCCCGGTCGTGGATTGTCTCGATGTGCTCACCGGCCGTTTCACCCCGGAAGGTCGGGTCATCGTGATCGACGAGCTCGGTTTTCATCAGGCGACGTCGGTGGCGGAGCTGCTCGCCGATCGGGGCTGCGACGTCGAGATCGTCTCCCCGGGCATGGTGGTGGGTCAGGATCTCGGAATCACCCTCGACCAGGAGAACTGGTGGATTCGGGCGTCCGCTAAAAAGATCCGCCAGACGGTCGACTCGGTCGTCGTGGGCATGGAGGACGGAGCGCTCACGGTGCTGCACCATCCAACCGGTCGGACCGACGCGATGGTGTCGGACTGGGTTGTGTTGGCCGTCCCCCCGGCTCCCGCCGACACGCTCTACCAGGAGCTCGCCTCCCGGCTCGGGCCGGAGATGTCCTTGGAACGGGTGGGAGACTGTGTGGCCCCGAGGCGTGCTCACGCCGCGGTGATCGAGGGCCAGCGGGCCGGTGATGGTCTGTGATCGCGGTGGTGCCGGTTCGAGACGGTGTGGCGCCCAACGGCGCGGTCGCGGCGATCGCCCTCGCGGGCGGGCGCGCCATCATGGTGGGGTCGGGGACCCGTGACGCGGTCGCGGCGCTCGAAGGGGTGCTCGTCGAAGCCTCGGTGCTCGAGATGGCCGAGCTCGGACCGGCTCGGCTCGCCGCCACGCTCAGCCCGAGGCTGATCGAGGTGGATCTGGTCGTGGTGCCGGCCAGTCCCGACGGGCGCGACCTCGCCCCCCGCCTGGCTCACATCTTGAACCGGGAGTTGATCACCGGCGTGATCCGGCTGCGCAATGACACGGCCACGGTGGCGCGCCACGATGGTCGGGTAGTCGAACACATCACCATCGATGGTCCGGCGATCATCACGGTGGTGCCCGGAACGGTGAGCGCTCCGACCCGACCCGACGATCAGGTTCCGGTGCTCACCGAGATCGAGCCGGATTCATCACCGACCTCAGCGGCACCCGATCCCGACTTCGTCGAGCTGATGCCCGCCGATCCCGCCACGATGGACCTCGCCGAGGCCAGGCGCATCATGGGTGGGGGTGCCGGGCTGGGTTCGGCCGAACATCTGCGTCTGCTCGAAACCGTCGCGCTGGCGTTGGGCGCGTCGACCGGCGCCACTCGGGTAGTCACCGACAAGGGGTGGATGCCCCTCGACCGGCAGATCGGTACGACGGGCGTGGCCGTCGACCCGGACCTGTACATGGCCTTCGGGGTGTCGGGTGCGGTGCAACACATCTCGGGTCTTGGCACCCCCGATCACATCGTGGCCGTGAACACCGACCCCAGCAGTCCGATGATGAACATGGCCGACCTGGCGATCGTGGCCGACGGCCCGGCCGTACTCGCCGCGCTCGCGTCGCGCCTGGATCTATCGACCGGAACCGTCGAGCCCCAAGCCGTCGAGCCCCAAGCCGTCGAGCCCCAAGCCGTCGAGCCCGAAACCGTCGAGCCCCAAGCCGTCAAGCCCGATGCCGTCAAGCTTGAAGAAGGGGGGCCTGCCGGTGAATGATCCCGTCCAGTCTCGTGACCCCGTGCAGACCGGTGGCCCGGTGGAGTTCGACGCGATCGTGGTCGGCGCGGGACCGGCCGGTTCGGCCGCCGCGCTTGTGCTCGCCCGCGCCGGGCTCGACGTGGCCTTGGTGGAACGGGGCCCGTTCCCCGGCTCCAAGAACGTGTACGGCGGGGTGATCTACGGGCGGATCCTCGATGAGCTGATCCCGCGCTGGTGGGAGCAGGCCCCGGTCGAACGGTGGGTGACCCGGCGGGGAACGGTGCTCATGACCCCGACCCAAAGCCTCACCATCGACTATCGGACCGAGGCCTGGGGTGAGGAGCCCTACAACGGGGCCACGGCGTTGCGCCCCGAATTCGACTCCTGGTTCGCGGACCAGGCGGTCGCGGCCGGAGCCACGCTGGTGAGCTCCACCACCGTCACCGGATTGATCCACACCGATCAGGGTGGCGTGGGTGGGGTGCGCACCGATCGGCCCGACGGCGACATGCTGGCCCCGGTCGTCATCGCCTGTGACGGGGTGAACTCGTTCCTGGCCAAAGAGGCCGGTCTCTACCCCCATTTTGATTCGAGCCATTTCACCCTGGGGGCCAAAGAGGTTCTGGCGCTGCCCCGCGACGAGATCGAGAAACGATTCGGCCTCGCCCCGGGCGAGGGGGCCGATTTCGAGATCGTCGGCTGTACCGGCGAGGTGCCCGGCGGAGGCTTCGTCTACACCAACCTGGATTCGGTGTCGGTCGGTGTGGTGCTCGGGCTCGACGGTCTGGCCGCGGCCGGTCGCCGACCCGAGGAGTACATCGCGGACCTGAAGGCCCATTCCATGGTCGCCCCGTGGGTCCAGGGGGCCGAGATGGTGGAGTACTCGGCGCATCTCATCCCCGAAGGGGGCTATGACGCCATGCCCGAGTTGTTCACCGACGGGATGCTCGTCGCGGGAGACGCGGCCGCCATGACCCTGGCGGCCGGTATCTGGTTGGAGGGGGTCAACTTCGCGATCGGGGCCGGCCGCGCCGCGGGCACTGCCGCGGTGCGAGCCATTCGCCGGCGGGACCCGTCTCGGGCGGGCTTGGCCCACTACCAGGAGCTGCTCGAGGCCAATTTTGTGCTGGCCGATCATCGCCGGATGCGGGCCACGCCCGGCTTCATACTCTCCGAACGGGTGCAGCGACGCTACCCTCAACTGGCCTGCAACCTGGCCGAGTCGATGTTCACGGTGACCAACCCCACCCCCAAGCCAGGCATGGGCGCCATCCTGCGCCGGGAGGCCAAACGGGCCGGGCTCCGCGGTCGCGACGTGCTGGCCGATATCCGGTCGGCCCGTCGCATGTTCGGCTGACGGCGATGGTCCGGTCCCAGTCGGTTGTATACGCTCGGACCATGGTCCACTTCGCGCCGAGCGCCCCGGTCAGTTTCGAGGACCGGATGGCCCTAGTCGATTTCCGGGTCGGTTCCCGG
>Ga0316190_10001347_pt1 | contig 17648 bp, 15 predicted proteins | sample Eddworburrow2_MG_FD_204929 | JGI IMG/M metagenome (GOLD analysis project Ga0316190, IMG submission 204929) | Coastal sediment microbial communities from Maine, United States - Eddy worm burrow 2 | ecosystem: Environmental > Aquatic > Marine > Coastal > Sediment | place: USA: Maine | collected... | reverse complement strand
AACCGTGCAAATAAAAATGCAAATGAGGACCAAAAAGGGCGGAAAAGTTGCTGCTCCCCACGGTCTAAGTCGTGTGGTGGCATAGGTTTATGATGATCTGGTGCAAATGGTGGGGAGGTCACATACCGCAGAATACAATATGATTATGAATCTTTCTTGAACTTCTGATTCACAGTATTATCATTTACTCCCCATTTGACCACCCCAGCCAACCTAAGTCGTTACTGGCAAAGGGTTTACAAAATGGGGAGCAAAGGGGAGTACGAGATTCCGGTTGGCGTAAGTCGTTGGTGAGACAGACTTTACGTCGAGACCATCCTCCCCACTTTTCTCCCCTTTCCTCCCCAATACGAAAGATTTTCATTGGATGCCACAAAAAGTGACACTAATATAGTGTGTACCCAAGAAACCACAGGAGATTTCAATGAGTTCAATTCGCAAAGGCATCGAGACGTTTCTCGAAGCACACAAGAGTGAGTCACCATTTCTTATCGAGCGTTGGTCGGTCGATCTTGAATCACAGTTCCTTGTCCACCCTGGAAGCAATGAGGTGGAAGAGGGCAGCAACGTCTGGACAGACGGCGAACAGGAATGGTGCAACCATCGCTGGCCTTACAAGGCTGGCAGTGATCCGTTCTATAAGGACAAGAACCTTCGGTTCGATCCGTCTGTGCATCTGACCCGCATTGGTTCCACATGGTGGAACTGGAAGACCAAACGGTCTGTCGCGGTCGCGTTCGACATCGACATGGAAGAGGGTCACGCTCCCAGCACAACCACTGTGACAGAGAAGCAACTTGCAGGCGTCGTCAAACGTCTGGAGGCGTTGCCCTACGTCACCCTCGTCAGATCAACTGGCGGGCAGGGTGTGCATGTTTACGTATTCTTCGACGAGGACGACCAGCCGGAAGCAGTCAACCACAACGAGCACACGCAAGTTGCATTGGCTGTTCTGGAAAAGATGACCGAAGACTCAGGGTACGAGTTCGCCCAGCACATGGATGTCAAGGGCGTCATCTTTTGGTTCTGGGCTGATTCTTCTCCCGAAGGTCATCCTGGTTTCTCTCTGATTCAAGATGCCAGTGAGGCTATCGGGTGGGCCGACATCGAAGACTACGCTGGCAAGTCGCTGCGTAATCCCAATCGGAAGACGACCCACAAAGGATTCGATGATTCCGGCAACAAGGCTGAGTCAGACGGCGACTACAAAGTCTATGACCTCGACGACGAGCACAAGTCCATCCTCAAAGAACTTGAGATGCTCGACTATTCGTTCATCTGGAACGGCGAGTTCAACATGGCACATACGCACACCTGTGCCCTCAAAGAACTCTACGAGTCTCGAAAGAAGGCAGGCAATCCGATAAAGGGATTGTTCGAGACACTCTCCGGTGGCACCGACAAATCGAAGCCGAATTGCTACATCACTCCACGAGCGGACGGCGTCTTCCAGGTGAAGCGATTCGGAGTTGGCATCACAGAGCATCCTGTGTGGCACAAGCATGACAAGTCTACGTGGTGTTACTACAACCAGGATGTCTCCACGGATCACATTCTGAGTTCCTACTGTGCGTCCAAGCCGAGTTCAAACAAGTTCGTGTTTGAGCCGTCACGGTTGAAGGAAGCCATGGAAGCCATGGGTCACAAGTTTGATTACCACCTTCAGGGTGCTGTTGAGGTTGTGAGGAAAAACGACGGAACCTTCATGGCAGTCACCAAGGATCAGGTAGCTGACTGGCATCAAGGCAAGAACGGTAGCAGCCTGACGCTGCCAGTGGTATCTAATCCAGAGGTCAGGATGATGACCACGCTGGAGGAAGCCGACAAGGTTGTCAGGAGTATGATCACCGAGCAGAAGGAAGTCTACGGCTGGTGTGTCAACACGACCCAAGGCTGGATCAATCACAACGAGTCCACTGTCGGTCTACGGCTACGGCAGAAGTTCGGCAAGGAAGCTGACTTCGTCAAGGACGCTGCGGTTGACAATCCTTGGAAGCTGGTCTGCTTGCCCTTCTCGCCAGAGTACATCGGCGAACGCGAGTGGAACAAGAACGCTCCACAACTGGCAATCGAGCCTTCCTTGTCTCCTGGACCACACCCGCACTGGGATATGATCTATGACCACATTGGTCAATCTCTCAACGCTGCGGTGAAGCAGACGCTCTGGTGTCAGCAGTGGGGACTACAAACTGGTGCCGACTATCTTCGGTGCTGGATGGCTGCCCTCATTCGGTATCCGCTCGAACCGTTGCCGTACCTCTTCTTGTACGGACCACAGGATTCAGGGAAGTCGATCTTCCATGAGTCGGCGTCTATCCTGTTCACTCATGGCTCGGTTGTCAGTGCCAGTGGTGCCCTAACGAATCCGAGTGGGTTCAACTATGAAATCGCTAACGCAGTGATCGGGTTCATCGAAGAGAAAGACCTCAGCGTTATCCGCGAGGGTGCTTACTCCAGGATGAAGGAATGGATCACAGGCAAGACCTTGACCGTGACTAAGAAAGGCGAGACCCCGTACACTCAGAACAACATTCTGAAGATGGTACAGATGGCAAACTCGCCTACCTCGTGTCCGATGGAAGACGGCGACACACGCATCACTGCACTCGCCATCAGCGTCCTCGGTGCCAAGAAGATACCGAAGGGTTTGATGGAACGCAAGCTGCGTGAGGAAGCACCGTTCTTCCTGCGGACGATTATGACTACTCACCTGCCAGACACGCCTGACCGTCTGCGGGTTCCCATGCTGGCAAGCCGCGACAAGGTTGAACTTGAAGCGATGAACCAGAAACCGTGGGAGGCGTTCGCGGCGGAAACGCTCCACTCTTGTCCAGGTGGACTCGTGAAGTTCACTGACTTCTACGAGGCGTACTTCAAGTTCTGCACACTGCAAAACACAACACCGGAAAAGAACAAGGCTTTACTTCAACTACTGAGAAACAGGAGCGACAAATATGTTATTGGCGTTGGTAGAGGCAAGCAGAACTATATTGCAAACGTATCACTTGATCCCAGCGAGAAGTCCTGTGATGCTCCCTACGAACTCAATGAGAAGAACGGGAGGTTGGTCAAATGTACCGTGTAAGACTTATGACTGCTCAGGGCAAGGTTTTGAAGCGTTTCATTTTCAACGAGCCTCCAAAGCAAACAGACCTTCAACAAATCATGGAAGGAAAAATGGATGAAAACTGGATTGACGTGGAAAGGATTCCAGTGGATATTAGAGACCATCAACTGGAAAGAGAGTGTGAATATGAATGAAGATGTCATCAAAGAGTCAAACCCAAAGGACGCCATCGGTTGCAGCAAGGTGGCGTTCTCTACGGTATCTGCTCCAGTGATCGCTGAGGTCGCTGTCGGTATGCTGGAGGGTGCCATCAAGTATGGTCGGCACAACTACCGAGCCATCGGTGTGCGTTCCAGCATCTACTATGATGCCACCTTACGCCACCTGACTGCTTGGTGGGAAGGCGAAGACGTTGACCCTGACTCTGGTCTCAGCCATATCACCAAGGCGATCACTTCGTTGGTCGTACTGCGTGACGCAATGCTTCGAGACAAGATGGTTGACGACCGCCCGCCAGGGACGCTCGACTTCATCAAGTCGTTGAACCAGAAGACAAAGGAACTCCTGGACAAGTACGAAGAACACAAACAACCATTCACGCATGAAGACGTGGACGGTCCAGATACGTACCGAGGGTGAAATGATAAATCTCAATGGCAACTTGCTTGCCGCACTGGACCTCGAAACCACCGGGCTGGTGGACGGCTACCATGACATCGTTCAGGTAGCAGTCGTCCCGCTGGACGGCAACCTCGATCCGCTTGACACTGCTCCGTTCTACATGAACATAAAGCCAGATCATCCAGAGCGAGCCGACCCAGAAGCGATGGCAGTCAACGGTCTCGACCTCGCTGAGCTAGCGATGGAACCAGACTGTTGGCAGGTCGCAGACTATTTCGACGAATGGTTTGAGAGACTGAATCTGCCTCTGCATAAGAAGCTGATCTACTTGACACAGAACGCCCCGTTCGACATCCCCTTCACCAAGCACTGGCTTGGCGTCCAGGGGTTTGAGAAGTATTTCCATCGACGTGGACGAGACACGATGTTTATGGCGTTGGGCCTGAACGATCAAGCCGTGTGGAAGAATCGTGCAGTCCCCTTCAGTCGCGTTGGATTGAAGGCACTGTGTGAGACATTGGGAATACCCTTAGACAATCACCACGACGCTCTCGCCGACTGCATCGCTACTGCGAAGGTTTATCGGGAGTTGCTTCGGCTCGAAGTCTAGCCTTGGCACTGGGACCAAGAATCTTTCGCGGGTTCTTGATCCCACGTTGAAACGTGATCTTTGGAACCACGATTTTCTTTCCCTTACATCTTTTACATTTAGGCATGACTATGAAGATTCCTGTTTTGAATGATGGCTTCGTCCAGTACATCGACCACATGGGCAACGACCATGCAGTCGTACAAGCAGCCAGAACGTCTTACGTAGGCGTGTCAGAAGACGCTGACCACGCGAAAGACGAGCGGCTGCTTCGGTATCTGATGAGGCACAAACATTGGACGCCATTTGAAATGTGTATCCTGAAGATTGGTATTAGGATTCCGATGGATGCTTGGCGTCAGTTCGTCCGACACCGGCTATTCTCCATCAATGAGTACAGCACTCGATACAAGCCAGCAATTGACTCTCGCCAAGTGGCGAGTGACTGGCGTGCTCAATCGAGCAACAACAAACAAGGAAGCGATGGGTGCATCTCTCCAGAGATCGCCCACACACTTAGCTTCGACGAGGCTCAGCTACACTCTCACATTGAGGGTGTGTATCAGCGTCGTCTGAAGCTGGGGGTTGCCAGGGAGCAGGCACGCAAGGACCTACCACTGAGCACCTACACTGAAGCGATTGTTGAGTGTGACCTGCGAGGCTGGTTGCACTTCCTCGGCTTACGGATGGACTCGCACGCTCAGCTTGAGATCAGGCAATACGCCAACGCAATTTACGACATCTTGGTCGGATTGTTTCCTGTCTCTTGTCAAGCGTTCAGCGACTACCACCTGAAGGCTATGACACTGACCGTCTGTGATCTGCGGGCTATCCGCGATCCTAATTACCAGTTTCCAACTGAAAGAGAGCGTGAAGAATGGCTAGCGAAGAAACAACTGTTGGGTCTATAACCCTGGACGACTACCAGAAGCAGGCAGTGACGACCGCTGTCTACCCGAAGGAAAACCAGATCACCTACCCAGCACTTGGGTTGGTGGACGAGATCGGTGAGTTACTATCAACCGACCTTGCCGACCTTGACAACTTGGTTGCCGAGATGGGTGATGTCATGTGGTATTGTGCGGTCCTCGCTTACGACCTCGGAATCCCACTCCACGTCTGCCACGAGAACCCAGACCTCAAGAACCTACCAGATGGTCAGGCATTGTTCACCAACGCTGCGATCATCTGCGGGCGGGTCAAAAAGATTCTCCGTGGTGATGGCAACGAGGAAGATCGTCACATCAAAGTGCAGGTCATCTCTGCCTGCATCGGCGACATCGTTATCAGAATCCAGTCCCTTGCGGGACAGTTTGATGTTCCTCTTGTAGAGGTGTGCGAGAGAAACCTTGACAAACTGTTCGACCGCAAGGAACGTGGAGTCTTGAAAGGTGACGGCGACAACCGATGAATCGTTTCGTTCTAATGTTCGCGGTGTCCTGGATATTCTTGCCAAGCAAGTACCGGGACACGCCTCCAGTGAGACCTCACGTTGAGGCTCTCCCTGATCCACGCGAGTCAGTGCAGGTGCGATCCTGGAGATACTATCGTCTCCAGGATCGCAACGGTGGTTACTACAGGACGGAGCGGGTTACTCCCCGCAGCTACCGCCCTTGGTGAGGCTGCACACGTCAACTGATTCTTCTACGAGTTCAGCACCCTCGTGCTTGATCGCTTCAGAATAGGCGACAGGCACGAGGGGTTGTCCTCCCCGTGCTCCATCTGGATAGCACGTCACGCCTCTGATGTTCGGCAGATGCTTCATCAGCATATTGCCAAACTCCATCACGCGACCAGAGTTGTTGTACTCTGATCCCCAAGCTGGCAGATTGATCGTGCTGCTGATCCCATGGTCAACATACTGTTGAACCCACGCTTGGAACTCTACACGCCGCTCCACATTCTGTGCGAGTGAGTAAGCATCCTCGATGCTCTCTGGCGACACGCCCTCAGCAATCAGCCGCTTCGCGGTTGGGTCGATCACGTATTGGTAGTGCCACTGGTCACCCTTCAGGTATCGACGCTTGAACGCCACGCAGAAGATCGGCTCGATCCCAGTGGTGGTCTCAGCGATGATACCAATTGTCCCGGTCGGAGCTATTGCACGAGTCTTCTTGGGAACACTCAGGTCCCACTCTTTGGCGAACTCTCTCGCGTACTTGCCGCTCTTGGCATACTCCAGCAACCATAGACTCAGGTCATGGTCGGGAGCATAAGGCTTGCCTCTCTTCAGCAGCCACTCATGGACACCCATGACGCCCAGACCAAGCCTGCGGTTCTTCGTGCGTGCGTGATCGACTGCGGCATAGGGAACGTCGCTGTAGACCGTGCCAGCCATCAGGAAAGCCGTGGCTGCCCTGGTGATCTCTCGCATCTCTTCGATGCTCTCTACGTTGGCGAGGTTGATGGAACCAAGGTTACAGATGTCGCTATCGTCACGACTGCTGACCTCCGTGCAAGCATTACGAAGTGTCTCTCCGCTGTTCTTGCCGGTGTCAATCGAGAACCCTGGTTCGGCAGTCTCAAGCATCTGGTTCGTCACAGCCCAGTAGACCGAGTGAGCCTGCGAGTGCAGGTCGTGTTCAGGATCAGCATAGGCTTCAAAGAACTCGTCATCCAACTGAACCGAGATGTTTGTCTGATCCAGGGTTGCCGGGAAGTTGAAGTCTTTCTCTTTCATCGCCTTGACTTCGGGCGACCAGTTCTTGATCCTGATAAACTCGTGAACGTCCGCATGTTTCCATGAGAGACCAGCCCAGATCGCACTACGTCTGGAACCGCCCTGCATGATCCCTCGACCGCACTCGTTCAGCATCTGCATGAGAGCAATCGGACCAGTGGCGTGACCACCAGTCTTTCGGATGCGGCTGCCTTTGTGACGCACGTCGCTGTAATCAACACCGATGCCTGCTCCAGTCATCAGTGCCATCGCAGCCTTGTGCAATAGCTCAGCCCAGCCTTCTCTGGAATCTGTTGCCCGCAGCAGCAGGCAGTTCTGTACTTGGTGGAATGGGCGACCGCTAGCATAGAGATAGCGACCACCTGGAATGAACTTACGTTCTGTGATATAACGACAGATGTCCTTGGCGAGTCTGTCCCGCATCGTCACACCAACTGCTTTGAGTGGATGCTTTGTGGCACGGTATGAAATCTGCTCCCAAGTCTCTTTGCCTCCCTCTAGTTCGTGAGAGTATTTCATCTCCATGATAGAGTGAGCAAACGGAGACATTTCCATGTCAGAGTATCCTTTCGATAGCGGCGATTAGAGAATGACGTACAACGTCCTCTTCCTTGAGTTCAACCAAACCGATGCCATCCAATTGCACCAGCTTACGACCAATTTCTTCAAACGAACCTTGACAGTCACTAGGAAGATCAGATTGACGTAAATCGCCAGACAACACAAGTGTGCTGTTCTGACCGATCCGAGTGAGCAACATACGTATTTCATTATACGTTGCGTTCTGAGCCTCGTCAAGAATTATGAAGGAATCATTGAAGGTTCGTCCCCGCATCATAGACAGCGGGACCATCTCAATGACGTGCTCAGCAGTCAGTTCTTTGAGTTTCTTTCTTTCCAAGTAGCAAGAGAACTCGTCGAAGAGAGGGACCAGATATGGTCCGATCTTCTCTTCCAGAGTTCCCGGTAGAAAACCAATGTCCTTGCCAACCGATACGACCGGTCGGCAAACAATGACTCGTTCGATGCCTTTTCTCTTCAGCATCTGGACTGACATGCCAGCCGCAATGTGAGTCTTGCCCGTGCCTGCCGGGCCGAAGCAGAACGTGATGTCATTATCGACGACGCTCTTGATATACTCCTTTTGTCTTGGGGTTCGTGCTGATACACTCCGTGGCTTGAATCCGCTTCCTTCAGGTCTTTCGCTTCGGTCGCGTGATTGTCTACGCCTGCTCATGTTTGCTCCGTTATAGGTTAGTCACGTTCGCTCCAGATGGAGTCTGCAAGACCCCACTCAATGGCTTCCTCTGCTGTGAAGTAGAAGTCGCCAGATCGCTTGCTACGATCATCCCACCACTTGAAGGTCTTGTTGCTCAGCTTGGCGAACAGGGTTGTCCATGCTCTGTCCAGGTCTTTCAGATGTTTCATCTCAGCTTCAAGGAAAGTAGTCTTGCCTTCCATCTCGCTGGCACCGTCGTGGTGCATGAAGAACGTGTGCTGAGCTACCCAGCGGTGACCGGGTTCCCCGGCTGCCAGTAAGAGAGGGGCAGCCGACATACACTTACCGTATGCGAACGTGTGAATCGGGCACGAGATAGTGCCCATGATGTCATAGAGGGCGAGAGCATCGTAGATGCTGCCGCCGTAAGAAGAAATGAACAACTCAATGGGTTTCTTTGAGTCGTTGGTCTCCATCAAGTACATACCCTTGACGCAGAAGTCAACAGTCTCGGCATCAATATCTCCAAGGAAGACTCGGCGATTGATTACATCAACACCCTTTTCAAAGTAGGCATTGACCCATTCGGAATCAAACTGTAGATGCTCAGACATATCACCCTCTCAAAGGTAAAAAGAACCCGCCCGCCTACGATGGCACAGCGGGCGGGTTCAAAACAGAATTACACAACAGGATACAACGCCACGACGGCATCGTAGATGTAATCCTTACCATCTTCAACCGCAGCCTGGATAGCCAGATCGCGGATCAGTTGGTAACGAGGTCGGCTCTGACCATTGCTTGCAGGACGAGTCAGGCCAGAGGGTTGCTCACCAGAGTTCCACAGGCTGCCAGAGATGACGTTCAACTCGAACAGAGCCTGAGCAGCCTTGCGATCCACCTGACCAGGGGTCGAGCGGGTCGTGCTACCATTAGCCGTAAAGCCAGTGGCAGTCCAGGTGACGAGGCAGGGGATGTTGTTGACAGACGTGCCGTCAAACGTAAGCGTGACCGTACCGTCGTCGATACCAGCCGCACCGGAACCAGAGACGCTGATGTCTGCGTTCGTCCAACTTGGGAACGAAGCCGAAGTCATAGCAGTGTCGATGGCACCTTCGATAGTGGCAGGCACGGCATTGTAAGCAATCGCAGCCGTGGTCACAGTCGTTCCGCCAGCTACGGTCGGGAACTCAAGAGTGATGGTGTAAGTGTCAGCCGCACCTGCATCAGTTTGCTCAGGAATGACAGACACTTCGTCGGCACCGGCGTAAGCCGATCCGACCGAGGGGTCGTGCAACGCTGCCTTCGACAGCAGTTGTTCGCCCGACGTGCGATCCAAGCCAACGCGAGGCTTGCCGGGAATCGGACTCGTCGAAGCAAGGTCAGTGTAAATACCCATTGTTTCTCCTAGGAAAGAGGGTTACTAAAATCTACCGAGCGGACAATGCTCGGTCGCCATGGCTAACTTGTTTGCTAGAGGATCGCCGACAGGAGCAATGTTGCAGCCGCAGGTTTTGCAGGCGTGCTTCTCCTCGTCGTACATCTCGCATCCCTTGCAGTGAGTCTCGAACAATTCTTTCACCTCTTCGGGTGTCCTTGTTGGACTTCCACTAGCAACCCAACGACGCACGGCACCAAAGTAATTCATCACCTTGGTTCCTAGCTTCGCTTGGTTTTTCTTCTCTTCCACCCTCGTCTTCGCATCGCACCGATGACAAATCTCGGAGTCCACTCCGAGATTCGTAATCGAGCACACATGTCCCTCTTGTCCCTTATAGCGATAAGGGCACATAGGGAACTCCGGGTTATCGAGCACCGGCAGTGTCTTCACAGTTTGTGTCGGAGGCGGGACGGGAGTCTGACCAGACGCTCTGATAACGCCATTGATCATGTCTTCCTTACGCTTCTCCGCACAAGGTGTTCTACTCACGAGGTTGATCAGCGGACAGGCTCGGCACACTTCGAGTGGCACAATCTCGCCTTTGGTTTCCGCTTCAGGGTGGATGCACCTGTGATGTATCTCGCCCTTGATCTTCTCTCGCTGTCGTTTGTTGCAGTCTACCATTTGTCTTCTGGGCAGTGGTTATTGGGATGTTGAGCAACTATGTCTACCGGGTGATCTTCACCCGGCATCTTCTTGCAAGTCTGATGCTTGAGCCGCAGCAGCGGGCAACCATCGCAAACCTGTTTGATCTGCTGCAACTCTTCCTCGTTCCTTCGAGGGAAGTGAACATTGGGAACATGTTCCTTCGGTGTCTTGCCTTCACAGTCCTCACACTGAGAACAGATTGTGTCATTGACACTCTTTCCATATAGTGTGCAGAACTCAGTATTGAACCCACGGTTTGTGATAACCATAGGCCACTTGTGTTTACAGTCTATCATAGGTCTCCAATATCAGGTGCGTTGCTTGGGTCTCCACCACTCAATCCAGGTTGCCTAATTTGCCCTCCGTCTGCCCCAGGTGCTTCTGGGTCTGGAATCTCAGCTACGTCTTCGCACTCATTGAATCCTTCTGGTCCAGTTCCTTCTATGCCTTTGATCGGGCCAGCTTGGAGTATGTCTGTCTTGCCGCACTGGTACAGTCCATTATTCCACAACTGTGCTGCCTCAGCTTTCTTCTGACTCTGGAATGATGTCGCTGCGAACAACGCACCAAACGAGTGGCAGAAGGTATGCTGGCCACCGAAGCAAGGACGACCAGGGCAACTGCAACCACAAGGACCAGCAGTATAAGGCATACCACCAGTGCAAGCCTTGCTTCCGCCGACCTTCCAGTTCGTCACTGCCGCTGGAGTGATGTAATGGATAGTCACTTCGTAGACGCAGCCTCCGTTTGCCGGTCCAGGATCGCCGCACGCAGTTTCGCCATCGGAGTCTTCCAGGTTATAGCTCGTGCCGTTACCGGCTTCGATGTTGTCTAGCTTGTCCTCGAAGTTCTTTTCCGCAAGCGGCTCGAACGGATCAAACACGGGTTCGATGTCGTCGGCAATCTCGTTGCCTGTCGAGACCTTACAGACGAGCGTCGGGGTTGTATCGTCAAGATCGCTGGGATGTTTGTCTCCATCTGTGTTGAGCACAGACGTATCGGGATCATAAGCACCACGGAGCGGGTGGTCTTCGGGCGGGATGACTTGCACGTCGAAACCATCCCCAGCCTCCGAGCCTTGATCCGCCAAGGGATGGATAGCAGCACCATCCTGTTGGCTTGGCCAAGCCCACAAGTATTCCTCCGACTCCCCCGCACGTACCGGCGTCCAGCACTTGAAGTTGATCGTGTTGGAATCAATGTTGTAGACCGCTTGCTCGATGACAACCTTGATAGGTCCAAACTTAGTGGTATTGATAGTGATGGCATCGAAAATATCCAAGTTCAAGTGAATCATGGGAGTCTCAAACTCCACATGCTTCCAGGTGTTACTGTTACGAATCGACCAGAACGTGGCAGACTTCTCCACCAGTTCAAAGATGTTGTACGTGTAGTAGTCGTAGCTCGCATCAAAGATGCCGTACTTCGGCACGTTGTGCTTGATCACGAACTCGAAATCTGTCTCGTCGGTCTTGAAGATTCCCGCCTCGCCTTCGCTCCAGGAAATGGTCGAACGAGTTTCGAGGTCTTCAGTGCCAGTGTGCGTAATGCGGAACGTGTTCGGCAAGATGTCGCTGTCGGTCAGCGTCTTGATCGAAGTAGGTTCGCGGCTCAGGTAAACCAAGTAGATCACGTTGTCTCGGATGAAGACGCCGCAGCGTGCCTGGAAGGCGATGTCGCGGATCAAGTCCAGAACTCGTGGACGGGACTTCCTGAAGAATCCCATCGGGTACTTGGTGAGATCACTATTCACTGACGCGAACGACGCAGCGTCCACAGTCAGGTCGGTGTAGGTCTCTACTAACCATTGTATAATATCAGCGGTGTTTGGTCCAACAGAACTTGTGAAAGAAACGAAGATTTCATCGTCCCAAGTAGCCAGCCCCTCGGTATCAATGGTAGAAAGCGGAGCATCCAAAACAATCTCAACAACGTCATAACCACCATAATCCGTAGTCTGCACTGTGTAGAGATCGGTCGGCAGAGTCGTCAGGAGTGCCGTGTCGCTGAAGTTGCGGTACGCAGCCACCTGATCCACCGTGCCGGGCAGCAGCGAAACAATGTTCAGCACTTCGGCTTCATCAGCCAGCAGCACCTGCGACCCCGGTGGCAGCCAGATGAAGGCACCACGGTCGAACGCATTGAAGTATTCCCACGACTCGCCTGAGCCGCCCTGGATGTCCTTGCTGAAGTCGTAGCCTTGACCGGACTCGCAACCAGCCACTGTGGTCGGGATGCCGTCGTCGCCTGCTCCTGGTCCCCAGCGGAAACCCCACGACGGATCGGGAGTGTCCACGCACGGCGGGTTGTCAGGTGGGTTCGGGTAGAACGTGTTTATGACCGTGAACGTCTCGCCGCTCATCGTGCCCTCGAACTTGACCTCGTTGATCTGGATCGTGATTTTCTCAGGTGCCTGCGGAAACTGGTCGCCGTCGCGGACGGTGAACTGAGTCTTGACGTACTGCCCCTGCTGCTCCCGCTCGAACAGAATCTCGCAGATTTTGTCGTGCTTCCGCTTGACGCATTGCGGATCGACCTTGCCCTGTCGCACGTTGGCAAACGATAGAGCCGTGCCACCCGTGTTGCCAGCACTCGCGGTCTGATCGTTACCAGAGCCGTCGTCGCTGGACACGGTGTTCGTGATCGTCGGACACTGTAGCTTCCGAGCCTGACAGAGGCGTTCTTCGATGGTTGGGTCTGCAACGCCCACGCCCTCGCCAAGGAATCCCTTGCGAGTACCGCGAACCTGCACGGCTTCCATGTTACACACGCTGCCGAACACAAGTGGCCAAGGCTTGTTGCGGTCGGCAGGATCAATGAACGGGAAGTCGCCGTCCTCCATCGTGAAGCCAGCCTCGATGGACTCTAGCTTACTGAGAACATCAAAGGTGATTGTGCGTCCGCCATCATCGCAAACGATTGGGGAGTTGATCACTCCCTCAAACATCAGAGCCTTTTCCCCGACCGGCAAACCTTGGAAGGTGAGATAGATTCGCACAGGTCTCAAATGGATGTCATTGTTATCAATGATGTTTCGCAGGGTTCCGTCGATGTCGTTGAACGTCAACGTAGTCTGCTGGGAGTCCGAGCCGCCAGTCACAATACGTGTTGAGTCAAATTGGCTGATATTCAGAAGCAACGGATACGGATATTCCGCACCGTTCAGCTTTCGATCTGTGTATGCAACCCAAGCGTCATCGACCCAATTCACTTCGACGACGATCATAGGCTCGCCTGCGAACTGCTTGTCGATCTCTCCCTGGATTGCTGGATTGAATGTTCTTGGCATTACACTCTCTCTTCAAATTCGATGGTGAAGGAAACTGCCTCTTGGATTTTACCCCAACCACCAGCACGACCCTCGCCTCTTGTCTCTAGTGGATTGATTGTGATGTATCCAATACGCAGAACGTCTTCGTGGTCTACAGTCTTGACCAGCCCGCCATTATACTTGGAAACGAACTCTTTGACTTCGAGTGCTTTATCCTTAGCGGTCAGGAACTCCCAACGGAAGGCACGCCGACCACGCTTAGGTTTCACGTAGGTGTAGAGTGTGCCGTCAATTGCCCGAAGAGTCTGTATGCTAGCACGCAGTTGCTCGTTGTTGCCACGATTCGGGGAAGGCAGGAGCAACGTGGTCTTCAGACCAGGATATGGTGCTTGAATTATGAAACTCATACTGGTCTCAATTCTGTTAGACGGATTTGATCGAGGCTGGATTTTGTTGCACTGGAATCGTTCGACCAACCGACCGCCCCAATGTTCTCACTGAGTAAGGCAGTAGCAGGGCCAACTTCGGTGTAGGTCGGAGAGATGACGCCTTTGGCTTCCCACTGAGCAGTCCAGTTGCCTGCACCACCAGTGGTGTCCAGAGTGATCCGAAGATCAAGGACAGCGTCCGGGCTGGCATTGAGTGTTACATCGGTCCACGCAACCGTGTCTGCCGTTCCATCGCTGTCTGCCCCACGGCGGTAGGCGTTGTTGCGAGTGCTGACGCCAGTCTCACGCATGAGATGCACAGCCTTCGCAGCCGTAGGATCGAACGTGCCGTCTGCCGTGGAACCGACGATGGAGTTGTTGGCTGCAATGCCTTCAAAGAATCCGAAGATGCAGTTTTCGCCACTGCTGTAGGTTACCACATTAGCCGCTGAGAAAGTCAACTCATAGACAGTTCCGTCAACCGGGGTGAACGCATAGTAAGCACCTGCGTTTGTGTTGGCAGCCATGGTGCCGTCATCCAGGTAGTTGGTGTGAGCACGCCATGTGCCACTGCCGGTATCTGGTGACTGACCATCCAGTGTGACCGAGGTCGCACCGCTGCCGTGGTTGTCGTGAAGCACCGTGATCTCTTGAGTGCCAGTGATGGTGTCTGCAATTGAAAGCGTGTCTGCCAGAGATAGGTAGATGCTGCCTCCAGCATGGGCAGTGTCTTCGATGACGAGCGTGTCAGACAGGGACCGATTCCAATCGGCGTTCATCGTCATGGTCTGCGTGATGGATAGGCTGCTCTGCGGGACGCCACCCTCGGAGGCAATGCCCTCGAACTCGAATGAGACTGTCCACCAGCCATCGGCGTCCTCGGTAGCGGCTTCATCTGGAACGGTGATCACACCACGCCACGACGTGCCGGTCCAGTCATGCAGATAGATTTCCTTACCAAGGTTGTCTTGCATGAATGTGAGCAGGCTCTCGATGGTGTCCGGGCAGTTGCCTTTGCCACCTGGGAGAGCAGTGACCGTGAATAGGAGCGTGTTGACCTCAGCCCAGTTAGGATCACTGAAGACATTCAGTTCGCCGCCACGAGACTCGCGGTTGATTCGATTGAAGCCAAGGCGGTCGCCATCATCGGTTTCCGGCGAGCGAAGAATCAGCACGGTGCCATCAGAAATGGACTCCAGAACGAAGCTGGCGTCGAACACCAACCTCTGCTCGTTGAGACCCTCTGCGGTGCCTTCGCCCACGAACCTAGCGTACTGCTTTCTGTTGCAGCCGCTGTCGATGTAGTAGGTCATAGCGTGCTCAACCACATTAGCATCAGTGGCCGATCTGAGGAAGTCAGAGAACGACTGAATGACGTGAGTGAACACCAGTTCAGATGTAAGTTCGTAGCCGAGGCCAGCACTAACCGACTGTGCGAAGTCGATGAAGTGACCACCACCATCAGGTGCAGTCGAGGTCTCGACCAAGTCGGAGAAAGTGATCGGGTCTGTTACTGTGACTGGCCAAGCCTGACCAGCAACATCCACGAACTCAAGCGTGTCGGTTATTGAGATTGCAGACCACGGTGCTCCAGAGCATGTGCCGACGTGATCATGCAGGAAGATGTCCTGAAGCAGGTCGATGTTCCAGATGCTTGGGCGACCAACCTGCGTGAAGGCAAGCACGTCTGTGATGAATGGATGTTGCGGAGCGTTGGCTTCATCAGTGAGAGCTAGCGTGTCAAAGATAGCCTGACGCGAGCCAGCATCATTCAGAAACAACACTGTGTCGGTCAATGCCAACGTGTTGGTGGCAAATGAGAACTGCCCATCCTGCAATTGCAGAACCTGGAACGTGGTGTTCGAGACTCGCAGCTTTCGAGCGAACGGTTCTTCGGTGAACGTAATCGGATCATTCACCGTCTGAAAAATTTCAGCCGGATTGAATAGAATCTGAGACGTTACATTTGATACGCGAATAGGCATATTAGACTACGTTATTCTTGAAGAGGTATCCGGCTTGAACAGCATCAACTGCGGTGTTGGTCCACGCACCGCCTGCTGGATCGTTATCAGCATAGAGAGTGATAACCTCATAAGCAGTTGTGCTAGTAATAACGTGTTCACTGGTATCAGTAGAAGTGCCAGACCTAATCTCCAAGTGGATAGACGGAGAACCACCAGTCTGGTTGATGACCTCTGCTTCCATCTTGACAGCCAGAGCAGTCTCAGAGTCTGCTAGGTTAGTGATACCATAGCGATCACGTACTCCATCTACGTCCGTCTCGACCAAGTCAGAGGCGTCTGCCCCATTCTCGTCAACCCGCTCATAGTTGGTGCCGCCCGATGGTGAGGAATCCCAAGCGTTCAGAACATCGGAGTTTGGTGGCAGACTCCTGACTCTCACAGGAGTCAGGAAGTCGGTGTGTGGAGACACGCTGGTATCAACCAGATAGATGTCATCATACCCAACATAGTTGCCAGAAGCAGTGGTGGGGTTGCCTACGTTCTCCATCTGCCACTCTGAAAACGCAGTGGTCAAAGCATTGTTGGTATCAGCCGCAGTGTTGGCAATGACCTCGCTGCCATCCAAGTAGACTTGAACGAATCCACCATCAGCAGACTCGGCGATCTTGAACTTGAACTCGACATAGTGCCAAGCACCAGGAGTCAATACGCTGGCAGCAGTCGCAATCGTGAACGCTCCAGGGTCGGCACGAAGGCAGACAAGGTCAGTGCCGTTTTGTGCTTGAAGACCGATAACACTTGTGATGCTGCTCCCGCCAAACAAACCTTGAACCAAAAAGATGTTCCAGTTGGAGACAGACGTGATTGGGATATGCACACGGGCACCCAGAATCCATGTCCTCGCTGAAGCACCGGGTGCCTCATGCTTAGCTGCCGGGATATTCATCCCTAGCTTGTTGCCGCTGGAGAAGTTGTTGCTGCCCATCTGGATAGCATAGCCTTCTGAGACGAAGTCGTCAATCAGAAAGAAAGAGTCACTCGATGGGATGCCACCAGCGGAAGTCTCGTCCCAACGCAGAGCGATGCGTGGGCGAGTAGTCGCCTGATTGACGAGACCCAATTCGGTGCCTACAGTTTCAAAACCTTCAAAGAAATCAATTGACATGTTTGCACCTTACGTGTTGAATTGTATACCAACGTCTGCGGCGTCAATGCCGCCTTGAGTCCAGGCAGAACCTGTATTAGGGTCTAAAGCGTCATAGTGAGCTACCACTATGTAAGCAGTAGTGCTAGTCACAGCATGATTGGTCTCGGTGACGGTTACATTAGAGTTGAGACGCACATCCAGAGTATGGCTCGTCGTGGTAATAGCGATTGCCTCTGCCTCAACCTTGGTTGCGATGAACTCCCCACTGGCTGCGGTGTCCGTGAAGTCGAACATGTCGGCATTACCATTGGTGGACTCTTGTAGATAGTCAGCGGAGTCTGCACCATTCTCGTCGATGTAAGTGTAGTGGGCCGCACTCCCAGAAGAGAGTGTCCACTGGTTGGTGCCAGCATCGGCATCAGGCGGAAGGCTGAGGACTCGCACCTTGGAACCAAGGAAGTCATTAGGTGCCGTGGCATCAACTTCAAGAAGATAGATGTCATCGTAAGCAACGTAGTCGTCACCAACCGTGGACGCACCACTCATGTTGTTGAAACGCATGTACTCGGT
>Ga0316190_10001346_pt1 | contig 17652 bp, 11 predicted proteins | sample Eddworburrow2_MG_FD_204929 | JGI IMG/M metagenome (GOLD analysis project Ga0316190, IMG submission 204929) | Coastal sediment microbial communities from Maine, United States - Eddy worm burrow 2 | ecosystem: Environmental > Aquatic > Marine > Coastal > Sediment | place: USA: Maine | collected... | reverse complement strand
TAAACCAAGAGTAGCAAGACTGGCAGCTTGGCAGCCTAAATACCGAATTCTCATAGTTGACGATAGCGAGGATCAGCGTCTCTTATTGCAGCACATTCTTAAACCTATAGGCCTGGTGATTCAGGAAGCAAAAAGCGGAGAAGAGGCCATTAAGATAGCTGCTGAATGGCATCCACACCTAATATGCATGGACATCAGACTACCTGGCATGAGCGGTTATGAAGCCACAACGCAAATCCGGGAACTGCCTAAAGGAGATGAGTGCAAAATTATTGCTATTTCAGCTAGTCTGCTGGAGATGCATGTAGATGGACACTCATTGGATCAATTTGATGGCACATTGCATAAGCCTTATGAGAAGGAAGAGCTGTTCAATCTTTTGGCGCAGCATCTGGACATTGAACTCCAAGGTGAAAAGAAGAGCACCATGATGAAGCAAACAGTGGTGCCTCGAAAACCATTAACACAGAATAACCTGACAACGTTAAAGGAACAGTGGCGAGAGGATTTTGAGCAAGCATTAGCAGCCGGAAAGATTGAACAGATGCACGCCTTGCTTAATGTTCTAAAAGCAGAAGATAAGCAGCTAGCACTTGACCTTGCACAGTTGGTTGACAATTATAAATTTGACCAGCTATTAGCGCTTATCCACCCAGAGGCTAAGTCATGATTAGTCAAAAGCGGCAACGGATTCTTATCATTGATGATACGCCAGAGAATATCAAATATATGCAGGAAGTTTTGCATGGTCATGAATATGATGTCCGTGTTGCACCCAACGGTAGACTTGGTTTAAAAGCCGCAAATACTGAACCACCTGATCTCATATTACTCGACATCGTAATGCCAGATATGAACGGATATGATGTGTGCGCAAAATTGAAAGAAGACGAAGTTACTCGCAATATCCCGGTCATCTTTCTCAGCGCCTTGGATGAAACATGGGACAAGGTAAGAGCCTTCCAATGTGGAGGGATAGACTTTGTAAGCAAACCATTTGAACCTATTGAACTACTGCAGCGAATAAAGGCGCATCTACAACTGCGCATGGCGCAGCAAAAGCTAGCCGAACTCAACCAAGATCTTAAAGGCCATCTCAAAGTTATTGACCATTATGTAATGACACTGGATCTAAATAATAAAGGCATTATTACCCATGCGAGCATGGCTTACTGTGATATCAGCGGTCACTCTTTAGGCAGCATAGTGGGCAAAAGCTATGAAGAGATATGCCATCCAGAGTGCCCTGATTCAGTTTGCAATGAGATCTTGGCAACTGTTAAAAAAGGAAATGAATGGAAGGGTGAGATGCAACTTCAGAAGCGGAATGGCGATATCTTATGGGTTCATATTGACATTTCACCCCAGCTAGGAAGAGACGGAGAGATCGTAGGATACACTGCCTTTCAACAAGATATTACAGGCAAAAAACAGATTGAGCAGCTGGCTGTGACAGATGAACTCACTGGCCTATTCAACCGGCGCGAGTTCAACAATTGTTTTCCGAGGGAACTCAATCATGCGCGCCGGGATAACAAATACTTTGCCCTACTGATGATGGATGTGGACTTTTTTAAGCGCTATAACGACACTTACGGGCATCAAGAAGGCGACAAGGTTCTTCAAATCGTGGGGCAAACCATGAAGAAAACCTTTCTACGTGCAAGCGACCTTATTTTTCGTTTAGGGGGAGAAGAGTTCGGTGTGATTCTAACCGCAAATAATGAGCAGCATTTAGTTGCTATGGCAAGACGTCTCTGCAAATGCCTGGAAGCTTTAAACATCCCCCATGCTAAAAATACAGCATCCGATTTTGTAACAGCTTCGATAGGAATCAAGATCATATCGGCGTCTAATCATGAAACTCCAGAGACTATATACCGTGATGCAGATGAGGCTTTATACAAAGCCAAAGAGCATGGACGTAATCGAGTGGAAATCGCATGTACTAAACACCAAGAAGCCAATCCCTGAGATTCTCATATTATTTAGCAATTGCGTTTAATGTTTACGCGCATACCTGATTTCAGTGCTCTAAAAGCCGTTTAGCCCTTTTCCTAAAAGAATATAAAACGAGTCAGCTTATTTGTATAAAAGACTATTATCTCGTCTATTTATCAACCAGCAATAACTGCTTGATGGTCTTTTCATGCAAGCTCTCCTGCATGGATTGCTCAAGATTTTTAAATACACTATCCACCGGTTCAACTTGCGGTAATCGATCTAAATTGAGATAGCTGCTTTCATCAATACAGCGAACGGCTGAGATAACATCTCTAATCTTTAAATCCTCTGGTGCCTGAGCCGGTAAAAAACCAGGAGCAGATTCATCAGTATGAGCAAGTAACTCAATATCAACCAGGCATTTTAAAAGCGGCAGGATGGCATCCACCGGCATCTGTAGCCGCTGCGCCAAAGCTTCTGTTGTCCACGGCGGCTGCTTTTCATAAAAGTTTTTTACTATTAAAGCCATAATCACCAGGGCTAATTTCTCCTTTAGACGACAACTTAATTGGATGCTGCGCTGAAGATTATGATGTTCTGGGTGTTGGTAATAAAAGGCGATGCTTGCACCAATAAGCAGAATAAGCCAGCTGAGCTGCATCCAGATCATAAAGATAATCAGTGATGCAAGTGCTGAGTAGATGGCCGTGTACTGCGCTGAAGAGGCTACAAATGTAGCAAAACCCCAACCGACACTCTCCCACAAAAGGCCGGCCACCAAAGCACCAATAAAGGCTGATTTCAGTTTCACTTTGGTATTGGGAACAAAGATATAGACGAGAGTGAAAGCGAGAATCACTAATAGAGAGGGAATCATACGCCCACCGGTATCAACCAGAACCCCCAGCACTGGATAGGTCATCAGCTTCTGTACCAAGCTATTACTGGTAATAGTCGCAGTGACACCAATGGCAGTGAAGATGAGCACAGGTCCAATCAGAATAATACTCAGATAGTTACTGAAACGATTGCCCAATGGCCGGTTCTGAGTTACCCGCCAGGTGTGATTAAAAGCCCGCTCTATCTTCTGCACCAGGGAGACTGCGGTAAAAATAAGCATGGCCAAGCCCACGGTGCCAAGCACACCCGCTTTGGTATTCTCTACAAAGCCAATGATCTGCCTTGTAATTTCAACGCTTTTCTCTCCTAGTGGAGTCAACATGTTCAGCAAAATAGGTTCAATTTGATTATGCACACCGAACCCCTTGAGTACAGAAAAACTAACTGCAAGCAGCGGTATCATTGAAAGTAGCGTCGTATACACAAGACTCATTGAGCGCAGAGTAAGTTCCTCCCCCATAAGGTCGCGAAGCACCAGATGCATAACGCGTACAACACTAATCAGCCACTGCTTCCAGCGTGGCAATTTGGAAAGTTGTACCCCCCAAATAGCTTTTCTCATTACAGTAGCCATCTGTGAGCCTGACTTGATTAACCTGGTCATACGCTAAATTGCCCCTTAAAATATTTATATCGCATTATCACTATCATTGTTGAATGGAAGCAAAGCTAGATAAACAAAAATAAAGCCCCATACTCTGTATAGTCGATATTCAGATTATCTCTACAGCAATAATTCTTGGCCGTCAAAACAGACAACTTAATTTGCCCTAAACCCTCATTAGCCACATTACGAATAAAACCGGCACGATACCATGTTTTTAGAACCAAATAATTCATGTTTTTATCTATTATTTGTGGGTGTTAATGTTTAGTGAGATGATGATCAGGGTTAAAAACGCATACTGATATCAAGATACATTAAGCTCTTGCTAAAACACATAGATAGCAAATTTATAGATATAAGCACAATCAGCATAGTAAATCGGCAAAACACTACTAAATTAGGCATAAATAAATAACAGGTTCTATCATGGATCAATTCAAAATTTATATTGAAGTTGCTGGTGCAATCCTGACCTCAATGGCATTGTTATGGGCATTTTTAAAAATAAATTACAGGTATAAAGAAAAATTCATTTTTATAACGAATTGCCACATACTGCCAAAGACATTCTGGAACGATATGGTTAGTTTTTACCGGATAGAAACACACGGTGACAACGACCATTCATTTAGACCGATAATATTTCTACCCAATCATCTTAAGCCCTACATAAAAATCTCAGATAATGGAACAGATGTAATGCTTGAATCTCGAGTCAATGAGCAAAATTTAAGCATATCTTGCATTGCATACTGGATTCCAGATACAACACAACCATGGTCAAATTTTAAACATCCTTTAATATCACTCATTGTCAGGCGATTCTTGCAAATAGAAAGGCCGCTATTTCAAGATGAAAGTAGTGCACCGGAAGGGTGGAAACTCGTAAGTCATCCTGCAAAGCAGATAGCACGATTGCATAAGAACAACCCAGAAGATAGCAATAAACTCATTTGGGCATGTTCCAATAACTGTACTTTTAGATTCTATAATCCAAACAACAATAACTTTACTGATTCAAATGATGATGATGCTCTTATTGAATATTGCGGCTTATCAATAAAACTACGCAAGAAATCGATTCTACAAATAAATGCCTAATAAAATAAAAGCCAGGGAAGCAATCATGAAAACCCACACTATTCTACTTAGCCTACTTATACTTATATCACTCAGCGCCTGCATCACCACAGAAACAAAGCAGAATATTGATAGCAAAATTCACGTAACCATTCTTCATTTTAACGACGTTTACGAAATCACCCCGGTCAGCGGTGGTAATGAAGGAGGATTAGCAAGAGTCGCTACTCTGCGTAACCAGCTGCTGGCGCTCAATCCTAATACTATAACCACCTTGGGAGGTGACCTCTTCAGCCCTTCTGCCATCGGAACAGCAAAATACCTGGGGGATCAGCTGGCAGGAAGACAGATGGTAGATGTACTTAACCAACTCGAACTTGATTATGCCACTTTTGGCAACCATGAATTTGATCTTAAAGAGGAACAGTTCAACAAACGAATGGATGAAGCTAAATTCACTTGGATCTCCAGCAATGTCGTTAATGCCAATGGCCAATCCTACACGGGTGTTAAAAAAGCCTGGTTATTCCCTTTAAAGATGAAAAAAGCGGCAAAACTTTCAGACTGGGTATTTTTGGTCTTACACTGGCAGTTAACAAACCCACCTACGTCAGCTACACCGATCCTAACAAAACAGCAGGCGAGCAATTAAAACAGCTGCAAGAAAAAAGCGATTTCCAGGTTGCCCTTACCCACCAATCTCTCAGCGATGATGAGCTGCTACTACAAACTTATCCACAAATAGACCTACTACTGGGCGGTCACGAACACACCAATTTCCAACGCTGGCGGGGAAATTTTACACCCTTGCTGAAAGGCGATGCTAATGTCCGGTCAGTCTATATTGTGGATCTTTATTTTGATCCTGCAACGGGAGAGACCGAAATCAAACCCACTTTCATGCCCATCAACAGTAGTTTGGCTGAAGAGCCAACAGTAAAAGCAACCGCTGACAAATGGATCAAAGTTGCTTTTGATGCCTTTCGTGCAGAGGGATTAGATCCTGAAGCAACTGTTACTACCACTACAGGAGCTCTAGACGGCATGGAAGCCCACGTGCGTAATGGTCAAACCAACCTGACAAAACTCCTCGCCAAGGCATTATTGCTGCCTCATCCTACAGCAGAACTCTCCCTCTATAATAGTGGAAGCATTCGGATTGATGATGCCCTTCCAGCGGGAAAAATCACTGTCTACGACATTATCCGTGTACTACCATTCAGTGACCACATCCAACTGGCAGAATTTACAGGCACCCTATTAAAAAAGGTACTCGATCAAGGAGTGGCAAGTATCGGCACAGGCGGCTACCTGCAATCTGTCAACACTGGATACAAGGATGGCAAATGGTTTATTAACGATACCCCTATTGATGAAAATAGACACTACAAAGTCGCCATCAACAGCTTTCTCACTAGTGGCAGAGAGAGCCATCTTGGATACCTGACACCAGACAACCCAGGGCTTACCATTCTAAATCAAGGCATGGAATTTGATATAAGAAAACAGCTGATTAGGCAACTACGAAACAACTAATAATTCATAACTTACAGCATGATCTAGGTGAGTAAGTTTTTTATTTTAATATGCTGACTAACACCTTACATCTGAATCAGAAAATTGGGTGGCAATTGACTGGAAAGATTCATGAATCTCCATGAAGGCAGTAATCATATCCGGATCAAAATGGCTGCCACTATTTTCTAGCATATAGGCCACAGCCTCTTCATGTGGCATAGGCTCCTTATAAACTCGCTTGCTGATTAAGGCATCATACACATCTGCAACTGCCATGAGTCGACCGGGAATGGGGATTTCATCGCCTTTAAGCCCTTGGGGGTAACCCGATCCATCCCATTTTTCCTGGTGCGCATAGATGATTTGCTTTGCAAACTGTAGAAAAGAGTTATCACCCAGTTCATTCTCTACCGTAGCTATGGTTTTATACCCATAGGTAGTATGCTTTTTCATCTCTTCAAACTCGTCTTTAGTTAGTCGACCAGGCTTTAGCAAGATGCTGTCTGGCACCCCAACTTTTCCAATATCATGAAGTGGAGCCATTTTAAAGAGTTGTTCAATGACATCGCCTGTTAAGAATTTTTTAAACTTGGGGTGACTGCATAACTGCTCAGCTAGCACCTTTACGTAATGTTGGGTTCTGAGAATATGTGCGCCCGTTTCAGGGTCTCTGGTTTCTGCAAGTGTTGCTAACCCACGAATAGAGATATTCTGCGCCTGAATCAGTGCCTCAGTTTGTTGCTTTACTTTATGTTCTTCCTGCCAGAATTTAAGCAGCGTCAGAATTGAAAAATTAGCAAACTGGGTAAGAATTGTTACTGTAGGTAATACCACTATTCCCCAACTAACAATTGCCCATTCAGCACCAAGCCACATACCGCCACTAAGCATGGCAAGTAAGAACAAACTCCAACCGGCTTTGGAGCGCATTAATAAAACTGTCGATAAAAGACCCCAGCCTAAAATAGAGAAAACTTCGAAGACAATAGCGGCATTGGGTCTAGATAGAAAATCTCGATTGAGAATATTATCGACAATAGTTGCGTGTATTTCGACTCCGGGAAAGGCCGTATCAAGCGGTGTAGTGCGTAGATCTTTCAGGCCAAATGCAGATGTACCTACAAAAACAGGTTTATTTTCAAGCTTCTCTTTAGGCACCTTACCATTAAGGATATCGCCTGCAGAAATGTATTCAAATGTTCTACTTTTTCCGCGATATTTGATGAGTACATTTCCATACCGATCAGTAGGAATGATCGTGTCATTAATCTGAATAGACTCAATACCGGAAGAATTGCTCCTAACAGTTACATAATTAGTCTCAGTATGATGCGAAAGCACTGCCAGAGTAAGACTGGGATAAATCTTGGCGCCATAACGCATCAACAGAGGCGACCTTCTTAATACACCATCAATATCTGGCAAGGCATTAAGAAACCCAGAAGACTGCACAGCACTAGCGAGTATATCGATATTGCATGCACTACCTATTGTTGAATACAGAAGATCTTCTGGTTTCTCTCCACCACTTGCAGTTGAAAAAACAACTTTCTGTGGGTGCAGCAAACATTGCCGCTCACTTTTCTTAGTCTCTTTTGAAAGTAGGTTATAGCCAAGTGAATATGGGCCTTCTGCCAATACCTCAGCCAGAAGCACATCATTATCTTGGTATTTGACAGGTAGTCCGTTGTACTGGAAATCAATCTGCAATTCTTTGCTGATTGAATGCTGTAGCAGTTTTGGTGAGGTTTGGTCTGCCTCTGCAAAAATAATATCGAGCCCTATGCTTGCAGCACCAAGGTCATTGATTTTTTCAAGTAAAGAAGCAACACGGTAACGTGGCCATGGCCATTGACCGTATTGGTAAAGACTTTGTTCATCAAGATCTACAATAACAGGCTTGGTATTGGTATCGGTTTCAAGCGTAGATCTTAACAGTGTGTCATAAGTCTTATTTTCCAGGAAGATCAGAAATGTAGGCTTATATATATAGAGCGCTACAAACAGCAGAGAGATGACAATCCCAGAAGCTAAAATATGTAGCTTTTCTCGCATTATCTAACTGTAACTTCAACTCGCCTATTTCGTTTTTCAGAAACATTATCACCTGTTTTTATTAACGGATTCCCTTCTCCATGTGATGTAACTTCTAAGATCACCATATTTATGTTTTTGGCCATAAGAGTCTTTGCAATTGCCTTGGCTCGTCGGCTTGATAAATCTCGATTATATTTTTTTGATCCTTTGGTATCAGTATGCCCAATGACACTAGTATCAAAAGAGTCACGTTTTTCAATCGCCGCTATGATCTCTGGGATGAGTTTCTTTGATTGAGCATCAAGCTTTGTCGAGCCCTGGGCAAAATATAAAATAAATCTCACAGGTGGTTGGGGCTGGGCTGCAAGCGCATTCCCAAATATACTTTCAATTTTATTCTTGTTGACTTGTTTGGGTGCTTGCGGTTTATCTACAGCACTAGCAACAGATACGCCCTGTTCTGCCGTTGCAAGCGTTTGAGATCCGGCTGAGTTGGATACAACTATTTGCCCAACCTGACCGTCATCATCTGGCAATAAAACAAACAGATTGCGGTCAGTAGCGCAGCCTGCCAATAAAGCTAAGAGTATTGTATAGAGCAATCCATTTAATGATTTTGTCATCTGTTTCTTCCTTGTTGTGCTATCAACTCTCATCAATTTTTACCAGGAACTTGGTACCTCTGACACCAACCGTTGCGACCGGCGTTTCAAAGCGTGCAGACTCAGGTGATAGCTTGGCGATTTTACCAGAGACATAGGTAACAATACCCTTGAACATTTTAGTGAGAATGGAAAATTCATTCTGGGCTGGAATGAATTTGAACTCATCGATTGAAATCTGAGTATTAGGGCCAAGTGAGATAAGCGTGTCATCCCGTAGAATCAACCCCATGGAACCACCAGCATCGGTTTGGAGCACATCACTTTGATAGAGCTTCTGTCCTTTTTTTGCAGCTATATCACTTCCATCTCTGATGATATGAGCGCCTCCGTGAACATTTTTGATGCTGCCAACAACATTATTGTCGGCATTAACCGGCTCAAAAGAGAAAATTAACATGATAATAACGGCGCATATGGATTTGGTAGTTTTCATATCATGCTCCATTTTTCAGTGAATTATATAATGAAAACATATTGATACAAGCATCATGCTTGAGTTCACTAACCGCCACAAACCTTAGTAAAGTCATTGAAAAAACGTCAATTTCTTCTCTACTTGATAGTAGTGCTTAAAATCAATTAGGCAATACTTAATTCATAGACTAGAAGAGACAATTCCATTAAAAGCTATATTTCACATCCAAAAAAAGCCGTTCATTGTCACCTATATGGGTAAATGGCCGTTTGTCCCCGCCATCGTAAGCTACTGCACAGCCTATTTTCCATCCATTCGTAATCACCCTGTAGACGGGCAAAACCTCCACACTTCATCAGGTGTGCCAAGCAAAATGGAGGAAAGGTTATCTTTAAGCGGGCATGCATAAACTCACCCGAATACCGCAGCAGCCATTTGCCACTCATCTTTTTTTATGCCCTGATTTTCCCGCACTGAATAACAACTGTGCAGATACCTTCCAACGGCCTCTACAAAGATACAAAATTTGATATAAGAAAACAATTTAAAGATCAATCAGTGCAGCATTAAAAGTCTAGTACCCTCTCTTTTTGTACTCAATACATCATGCTGGTTTGATAAGAGTGCTTCAAAACCTGATGCCACCATAGGCTTATAAAAATAGTAGCCCTGGATGGTGTCACAAGAGAGGTCTTTTAATATCTCAAGCTGTTCAACAACCTCTACTCCTTCTGCAATCACACGCATTCCCATCGCATGAGCCATACTAATAATGGCAGCAGTGACCGCATGGCTATCCTTATGCTTGCCTAACTCATCAACAAAAATTTTATCAATTTTTAAATTATCTATCGGTAAATGAATCAGTTTTCCAAGTGATGAATAACCCGTGCCAAAATCATCAATTGCGATCTTCAGCCCAAGGGAACTAAATTCATGCAATACATCCTGATTTAACTCCATATCAGTCATCAGCGCTGTTTCGGTCACTTCCAGCACAATGCGTGTAGGATTGGCTCCCCACTTCTCCAATAGATGAGTGAATTTTTGCACGATATCCGGTTCACTCAATTGCCGAGCAGAAACATTAACAGAAATGTAAGGTGGGCATTCATCTTGCATGATCTGCTGCCACTGGACACTAGCCTGGCAGGCCTGGCTAAAAACCCACTCACCAATCGGGACAACTGCTCCCGTCATCTCTGCTATAGGGATGAAGGCAGCAGGTGATATCTCACCCCGGTTAGTTTTCCAGCGCAGTAATAACTCTGCGCCAACAATCTGTTGGCTCTGTGCCCCTATGATCGGTTGAAATACAGGGTAGAATTCATTATTAGTAATCGCTGTGCGTAGATCATTACCTATACACAGCTGTTCAGTCATTTTGTGACGAAGAGTATCATCGTAGATTTGCCAGCGATTACGCCCACGTTCTTTAGCAGCATACATGGCCGTATCTGCATTGCTTATCAAGGTTTCCGCTTCATTGGAGGTACCTTGCGCCACCGCAATCCCAAAACTGGCGGTTATATAAAACTTTTGATCCCCAACCACCATCGGCAACATAAAAACCTCTGCCAGCTTGGCGGCAATCTGATTCACCATCAAGGCATCAGTAACTTCTTCACATAACAACAGAAACTCATCACCGCCAAATCTTGCTGCCGTATCACCAGGTCTGATATGGCTAATGAGCAATTGAGAAATTTTAACCAGCAGATGGTCACCAACCGTATGGCCATAACTATCATTAATCAGTTTAAAATTATCCAGGTCCAGAAAGAACAAAGCTACCGACTGTCCACTTTTTTCTGATCTCTCCAATGCTTTAATTAAGCGATCCTGCATCAGCTTTCTGTTTGGAAGGTCAGTTAAGGGGTCATGGGTTGCCTGCCATTGCAACTGCTCCTTAATGTTTTTCTGTTTGGATATATCTCGTAGGCTTGCCACCATAATCCAGCCATCAGGAGACATGAATTTAGAGATCGTGGCCGAAGCAGGAAATTCAGAGCCATCCTTGCGATATCCTGCAATTTCATTACGATGACTCATGTCCCGGCTCAGCTCAGACGAATCTATAAACGATTGGACATGATGACGATGTGTATGACGAAATCGTGGCGGCAATAACTCATTTAATGGCAATCCAAAGAGTTCATTTTGCATATAACCAAACATCTTTACTGTTGCTTCATTAGCTTGAACAATCTCACCTCTCTCATTAATCGAAAGAATGGCGATATCAGCCTTTGACAGAATTTGTTCAGCTATATTGCTACTTAATTCCATTAGATGGTTTGGAGTCACCTCTCTTATCTTTGCCTCACTCTTAATAATTGGCTGCTGAGTGGATTTTTGTTTGATTGATCGCAGTATATTGGCATTTCTATAACGATCCGGTATAACAGGATCTATCATGCCAAATTGCTCAATAATTTCGAAAGTTCCATCATAGTTACAGCGTGCCAGATAACTATTAACTCGGGCATGATGGGTCAGTGCATCCATTACTACCTCACCCTGTGGTCCTTTTACAGAGACCCATTCAAGCGCTTTCACTAGAGCCTCAGGCTCAACAGAACCTGCTGCTTCCGCCGCCTTTGCAAAGGCTTTTACACAAAGATAAGTACCTTCACCAAAATTGGTCAAAACACCATTTCCTTGTGGTGCAACACCACTCACTTCGGGGTGCTGCACAAGTCGTTTCAGATAGCTTTCATTATCTTCACTCTCAATTCCCATAAAGTAGGTATTGCTGGAGTAGAAGCCCTCTCTTACCTCAGGTGGAAGCTTTGCCACCATTGCTTCATCATAGTGTCCCATCACAACAGCCATGTGACTCTTAAGCCCACGCTGGGTAAATTGCATCAGCAGGTTCAACTGGTCACTCCCTGCAAAATAAGGCACAAAGATATCAGCACCTGATTTTGCCACCCGGTCAAGCAACCTAGAAAAATCATTAGTACCCAGAGGAAAGTAATCTTCACCCACTATTTCACCACCAACTCTATTAAGTACCTTTTTAGCGGCATCAATCGAGCCTAGCGGCCATTCATAATTACTCCCGGCAAAGAAGACCTTTGACCCATAGTGATCCAGCATATAGGGGATCATCTTACTGATTTGTTGGTTAGGGAGGGCTGCAAAATGAAAAAAATAACGGCTCCGGATACTTCCTTCGTAAAAGGAGAAATTTAGATAGGGGACTTGTCTGGGTTCAGCAACCTGATTAGCTACGGCAATACGAGAGTTAGAGAGCAGATTACCTATGATAGCTGAACAGCTCTCCTCCTCAATCAATCTTGTCGCTGCAGGTACAGCTTTATCAGGCAGGCTACCATCATCAGTAATAACCAGTTCCAATGGTCGACCCAGCACACCACCCTGCTCATTGATTTCTTTTGTCGCAATAGTCGAGGCCCAGCTGATTTCAGGGCCGTAGAGTTCAACCAGTCCCGACAACGGTGCTAGCAAACCAAGTTTAATAGGAGAGCTTCTATCGTTATCTATTTGCCTTTTCATCTCAGCACCTTAATTTAAAATATGCATCCTGTTATCTCTCCCTCTATCTGCCAAAGGTCGTGGGTAATATAGAGGCTTGATAAAAGGACTGCATAAAATAAGCCATCAGCTAAAAATGAAACAATGCCGGAATAATAATAGTATTAATCTATTGATTTTATTTAGATAAAAAACATTTAATTATATTTAGAAACTGTAGACGAAGGTCTTACACAACCATTCAAAACTGTGGCAATATGCAAAACCAATACATACAACTTGCAAAATGCCTCACTACATTGCAATAACAAAAACGCTATAGAATGACATTAAACTAGAGGAACCGTAGGATCAGACACACTTGATTCATAGGTAAATAGAGAAGCTCCATTAAAAACTATATTTCACATCCAAAAACAGGCGGTCATTATCACCTATATGAGTGAATGGCCGTTTATCACCACCATGATACGCCACTACACCGCCTATCAATCTGATATTTTCCATCCATTCGTAATCACCCTGCAAGCGGGCAAAGCCACCACCTTCATCAGGCGTGCCAAACAAAAGTGTAAGAAAGGTTACCTTTAAGCGGGCATGCATAAATTCACCTGTGTATCGCAGGGCTGTTTGCCACTCATCTTTTTTTATACTCTGAGTTGCTAAAGCTGATTCATAGCTATGCAAGTGTCGATCAGCAACTTCCAGTGACCATGTCGTATCATCAAACCCCGTATATTCAACACCCAGCAACAGATCAGTTCGCCGCTTTTTCTGGTTAGGGGTAGAGGTAAACTCTAATCCTCTAAAGTGAGCAATTTCGCTTTTTAATAAAAAATTGCCGAGTGCTATATTCATAGCCGCACCTAGCATGGCTATACGACCGTGTTCAAATGCTGTAATACTCGATTTTGTTTCTTGGTGAGGTTGATCATCAAACAGTCGCGCCCAGTAGAATGAGAGATCCCAACCGCTAAAAAGACCATTAAGCGCCATGGCATATTCCAGATTACTGCTGCTGTGGCTTGGGGTATTTTCAGCGATGGGGGTAACTGACCCTGTATAGAAATCACTACCAAGCTGCGCTTTCTTATGAAACCGTATCTCTTGTATTGCAATACCTGATAGATTCCAATCACCCTGGTAATAATCCATACGTGCCATAGCGAGTGGCAGGCGTAGATCTTCAATATCCACGAGGCCCGACTCTCGTTGATCCATTGGGTTCAGAACATCAGTTACTCTGAGATTATCTGACTTGCCCCACACCACCAGTTGACGGCCCAGCTTTATATCAAGTGAACGGGCCAGATTACCTTGTACCCACGCCTCTCCTAATTCTGCCTCACTCTCCTGGCTATCAAGTTGTTCATGAGAGTAATCACTGCGACCTTGAATTTGGTAGATAAGATCGTGAGAGAGCTTTGTTTCCAGATAGCCTTTCCAGCCATCAATGATATCTGCTTTAAGTTCCAGTTTGAGTGAACCACGCAGGCGTGACAGGCCGCGATGGTCTGTTTCACCAGGTGCAGGTGAGTTGTGCGCATAGTTGTAGCTGCTAGATAGTATCAGTGACCCATTAAGTTGCCAGGGTGATGAAGCAGTAGCAATTTTGGTATCGGCATCGACTGCCTGTTCAGCATCATCACCAAAATCATCCAGAATGCCATCAACCTCTTGCTCAACTATATCTTCATCAAAACCATCCATAACTGAGTCCAGTTCATTGCTGCTGACATTGGACTCAGCCGATACATAAGAAAAATTACCGCTTACAAAAAACAGCAAAAGTATGAGTAGATATCTACTCCACATTGTTTATTACAACCCTTTTTCAAGACGACGCAAGCTGAAAACATCTTGCTCAATTGGCTGGTTGAATTTTACGTTATAGAAGTTGAGTTCTGTTTTGTGCAGTTTTTTTTTGTTTTTCTTGGTTGTCATGGTTCGCTTTGTTGCAACCCAGATACCATCAATTAACTCTATCTTTGGTGAATCCATATATTTGATGCGTCCACCCTCATCAACCCAATGCACAGCACGCACAACCATGTAATTATCCTGTCTTACAAACAGTACTGACTTGCTATAGCCGGTCTCTCCAATCTCTTCTTTTGTTTTTGGTATAGCCTCAATCACCCAGGTTTTTGCGCCACGCACCGCTTTTTCATTGAGTATTTTAAAATCATAAGCATCCAGATTTTTACTGGTCATGTCTGAATAGTTGAAATCCGACCCCATAAACGATCCACTCTTGTCACTGGACGCAATGCGTTTTGATTTACCCAGCGCAGGCAGATAGAGCCACTGGTCATCATCCTTACTGTACTCATCATAATCATAGGTTAGAAAGCCGGTGTCCTTCACATCTGCTGGCATCATAAAAAACATAATGCGCTGCTTATCTTCATCTTTATCTTTGGTGTAACTGCGTATCTTACGCGCACGCTTATTTCCATTTTTATCAATAAGTGTCATAACCATGTCTGATACACCATTGTCGCCATCATCACGATCATCCACGTGTTCCATTATCTGGCGCGCAGTTAAGTCAGCTGCTTGTATCGGCAATAGCACAATCATTAGGATTACAAATAGCGACAACATTATTTTCATTATTTACTCCTCAACAGCTGCTGTATTCAGCTTATAAATTTGCGCCATCAGTGCGGGCGCCAAAAAGAAATCAGCCAGCAATGCCATGGCGATGGCAAACCCCGTAAGCAAGCCAAAATTAAAAAGATTGGTTAATACCGAAAACATATAAATAAAGAAGCCGATACAGAGCACAATGGAAGTTACCAACATAGCCCGGCCAGAAGTGAGCAATGTAGAGCGCACAGCATCTGCAACATCTCCCGTTTCTAAATGATAGCGACGGAAGTTGTGCATGAAATGAATAGTGTCATCTACTGCCAGTCCAATGGCAATAGAGCCAATCAAAATCGTGAAGAGATCCATTGGCAAATCAAGCCAACCCATCACACCAACAGTCAACACAATGGGCATCAAATTTGGAATCATGCTGATCAAACCAATTCGAAGATCTCCCAGCAACAATATCATCATTAAGGTTATAACAATTGCCGCAATCACATAACTCTGTGCCATGCTAAAAATGGTAGCTACCATTGTGCGGCCAAGTAGTGCATTGATACCTGTTACACTCACATCAACACCATTGCCTAATTGCTGATGGAAAAGCCTCTCAAGATCAACCGATAATTTATCCAGATAGACAGCATCGACCCATGGCATCTTTATCGTAAAGCGTGCTTTTCTAAATTGGCTATCTACAAAATCTTCCAGATCATCTGAGCCGCTGTTTTCAAACAGCAAAAATTCTTGTGCAATCAAATCTCGATTTTGCGGCACAGTATAAAATGCCTCCTGATTTTCATTCAGGGCTCGATTGGTCTCTTTAATAATGTCTACTACAGAGAGTGTTTTACCAATAGTAAGTAGGCCATCATGAATTGCTTCCACTTCATACTTAAGATGCTCTAGCCCCTTTATAATATGCGGTTCATACAGGCCATTTTCTTTACCGGTATCAACCACCACTTCAATCATGCTGGCGCCACCCATTTTCTGATCAAGAAAATCTCCAGCCTGGCGGACAGACATAGATTCAGGCAGCCATTTATAGGGTTCATGAGAAAATCGAACCTGCGAGGCACCTAGAATGCCAAGTACAAAAAGAATGCCGCTGAGGATGAGAACAAATTTATGGCGGCTGGTTGCAAAGTTGGCGATGCCAATGACCACCTTGTCCATCCTAGCATGACGTTTTGATGCACCATCACCACTTTTGGCTTTGAGTGGAATAATAGAGAGCAGCGCAGGCAGTAATACAATGGTGAAAAACAGTGACAATAAAACACCACTGCTCGCCAATATTCCAAGATCAGAGATTGGGGCAACCTCTGCACCCGCAAAAGAGGCCAAACCTGCCGCAGTGGTCAAACTGGTCATTACAATGGCCAACCCTGAGTGACGCATCGCGTACACAATGCTTTCTTCTTTTTCATCCCCTTGTTGCAGGCGGCTGAAAAAGATCGCTAGCACATGCACCGACGCACCAACACCGACAGCCATTAAGAAGGAGGGCAAAATCTGAGTTGGCAATTTAAAAGCGATACCAGCCATCGCCATCACACTTAGCGTTGATACCAATGAAAGGATGACCACTAGCAGTGGCAGCACCACACCACTGATACGACGAAACATAATAAGCAACGCAACAGCTATGGTTGCTAGTGCCAGCCGAACAAAGCGTTGCATATTGGTTTGCATGGTCTGCTTCAACGTATACATCACTTCAGGACCACCACCAATACGAACCTTAAAATCAGGCCCATCATAACGGTCAGCAATTTTATGTGCTGCAATCACCAGCTCACTGTTCTCTTCATCAGTAATGAACGGGCGTTCTGTCTTTTCTATTTCTACTCCACTTTCAAATGCGTCATCATCAAAACCATCCATTGCATCTGCATCAATACCAACACTACTATAAACATCTGTTTTGATAACGATAACTGTCGTTGTGCTATCTTCCGACAACAGCAGACCACGATAGAGCTGGTTATTCAGAGCGCGTTTTTTTATTACCGCTAATGCATCTGCATCTTCTGGCCACTCCTCCAACAGATCTTCAACAATCAATGTCGCTGCTTCGCCCCGTGTGTTGCGGGCATTAATCAGACTGGTGATGTCATCCAGATAGGGTACGCCGCTACGCAACTCCTCATGCAACTGTTTAAGCTTGGTTAGAAAACCCAGATCGAATATATCTGGGGCAGTGATCGCAATAGCCAATACACCATCACGCCCAAACTGATTTCGAAAATCGTCATAGGCTGTCATGGCCGGATCATCGGGATGGAGAAACCCCTCTGTTGAGGTATCCATTGTCAGCTTTGGCAACTGCGAAGCGAATCCAGCAACCAAAAGAAAAACCAGAAACAGCACTTTCCAATGGT
>Ga0316190_10001345_pt1 | contig 17653 bp, 12 predicted proteins | sample Eddworburrow2_MG_FD_204929 | JGI IMG/M metagenome (GOLD analysis project Ga0316190, IMG submission 204929) | Coastal sediment microbial communities from Maine, United States - Eddy worm burrow 2 | ecosystem: Environmental > Aquatic > Marine > Coastal > Sediment | place: USA: Maine | collected... | reverse complement strand
ACTTTAAATTCATTCTCCAGATCAAAACTTAACGATTAATTAATTGAAACTCTCTTGCCATCACAAAATTAATAAATTATATTATATATTATGTTATTTTTGTAACATTATATTTTAATAATATATATTTTATTGTTACAAACAGATTTTGCCGGGATAGAGTTTTTATAATTAGATCTGATATTATCAACAGAAATAAGTGAGGATGACTTAATGGGATACCTAACCAGAATGAATCCCCCCCTCAATTCGGTTTTTAAATTCATCAATTATGTGAAGGAGTTTATGAAAGAATCTTTTTCTAAGCTTTTCTCCAGCCACACTTATCAAAGTTGAATTCCTGATAATATTGTTCAATACTCCCTGAGTATAATTACAGAATATTGGGTCAGAAGTAGCCAAGATATTCATAACGCTAGTTCCAAGAAATGTCATCTTCACATCCCCCATATCAAAAAATATGGTACTGTCGGCAATAAGTATTTCATTATAATACAACTTATAATTTTCATCATTGCCAACAGCATCATCTTTGCCATATAAAAATTTATATCCCCGATTTGCCTGTTTTTGAAGATGGACAATTACATTTTTTAAATCATCCAATAACTGCAATGCTATATCCTTCGATTCAAACTTTCCACATTCATAAAAAAATTCAATTTGACGAAGAGTGACATTAATGGCTTCTTCACTCCAGATTTCGGTACTGGGGATGGTAATATAGCTTTCCAACACTTTATTTGCCAACCTGAGGGACTCCGATGGGATTGAATCCAGACTAAAAATTTTATTTTCATAGCCTGGAAAATGAAATATATTGCTCATCCAGAAAAAAAGCTTAAATGCTGCTAGCCGCTCTGACATAAATAAGTGAAATGGAGGAAAATCTTTAGCTGCGTATATCAGGTCCTTCCCCTTAAACTTTTTAAAAGTTTCCAGGTTTTCTAAAATCGAATTAAAATATCCTTCAAAATTAAAACTGTCAACATTGATGGCTCGATAGTTAAACGATACAGAACTACTAGAATTCATAAAAAAGGAATCAAGTGAAATTCCGTATTTAGTGCAAAGTACTCTGCATTCTTCAAAAGTCAAATGTGTATCACCTCTTATCCTTCTATAGGCACTGTCGTTACTAATATCAAGATCATCAGCAAGCAACTCAGCAAAGGAAATATTATCTGGAATATTTTTTCTGATCTCATCTAAAAACCTTATCTGTATTTCATTAAAATCAAAAGTTTCCATTGATCATTAATTTAAAAAAGCACCTTCAATATAAAAATTTTATTGATCACATCACAACTTTTACAATTCGTATCACAAATAAATCAGGCTTAAAATTTAATAATTTCATAAAAAACTCTAAGAATGGCGGTTTAAATAACAGGCATCTCCCTTCATTTAAGTAAATATTAAAATAATATGTCCTTTAAACCTTTTGACCATACCGTGTGTCTATAAATTAAGTAAATATGCTTTTTAATGACAGAATTTATAACTGGCTTTTTTCAAACCAATATATTAATTAATATAACCTATATATTTATTCTGGCAATAGGAATATATTATAGTATAAAAGATAATGTTTCGCCGGTACAAACTCTATTATTAATTTTAACTGGAACACTTATTTATTTTACTGTTACCAACCTGGTACGATTAAATATATTCAGCCAGTTAAGCGATGAAAATAGTTTCACCAATCTAATTGTATTACTTGGCGTCCTGGCTGTTTTTACCGGGGTGTATATTACTAAAAACATCTTGCGAATATCCCTTACGTTTTTGCTCAATCTTCCATTACTTATCTTAATTGCCTTAGCCATATACGAAACCTCCTCTTATCTGAATGAATCAAATGCTTTATCTACCTACGATTCTTACAATAACCTTTCTACTCCTGTCTTTTCAGAATTGGGTCTTTATATTAACCAATCTGCTCTGATTTCTCCTGAGCTATCTCTTTATAATCATTTATTCTTAAGCATTGTCGTAGCTGTAATATTGGTTACCCTTTTATGGTTTGCTTACAAAAAAATTAAGATTGTTGGAAACAAATTACTTTTTACAGTATTCATAATTAACTTATTCATTTTTATAAATATGTTCAATTTCAATCCTGGTGCCTTTCCGGCTTTCAATAACAGGATTATTGGCATGAATGTATTTCAGTGGGGAATAATCTTAATCAATATTTTAATTATAGCCTACATTATTGCTAAAGAAATAGGTAATGCTGGTTCAGCACATAGGTTAAAACGGAATAATCCCTCTTATTTTTTATTATTCTTCTATTACTTATGCCTGACTGTCGCTGCTTTCCCTCTATCCGGTTTTTTTGATTCTACTGGTCTTCACATTTTTATAGCGGGTCATGCTATAACAACCATATTTATGGCTTTTTACTTTTTTGTTAAAACAGAAAAGGCATATGTACGATTAGGAACAATCTCAGTTATCTTGTTGATTTGGATGTTTTTTATAAGGGCTAATATTTCTTTTAACACGCCATCATTCATTGATTCACCAGAGACTGAAACAATGCATATTGATAATAAATTCTAAATAGCCTTCCTATTTGAAATAATTATTTTATCCTAAAACAAGTGAATTCAAGGTTCAATTTGTCCAAATACTCAAATAATTTGATTATTTTAATGACTATACTTTTTTAATCAAAATGTCATGTCAAAATCAACTCGAAGACAATTTTTAAAAACAGGAGGAGTAGTCATTCCGGGAATGCTTTTAGCCTCCGCAACCAAAGGTTCAATATCATTGTCCGAGCATTCAATAAAACTTGGAATTGCTTCATATTCATTTAGAAATTTCTCCTTGGAAGAAACAATTAAAATGACTGAAATTCTTGACATTAAATATCTTGCACTCAAAAGCATGCATCTTCCATTGGATTCAGATAAGGAATTTTTATCCGCTTCAGAAGAAAAAGTTGAAGAGAAGGGAATTATCCTATATGGTTGTGGAGTTGTGTATATGAATAGTAAAGATGAAGTATCCAATGCCTTCCGATATGCACAAGATGCAGGTATAGATACTATTATTGGTGTGCCGGCTCATAATTTACTGGATTTTGTTGAAGAAAAGATAATAGAAACGAATATCAAGGTGGCTATTCACAATCATGGACCAGGAGATGAGGTATATCCTAGTCCTGAAAGCATCTATGAAAAAATTAAAGACCGAGATAGCAGGCTGGGCATATGTATGGATATTGGTCATACAGCCAGATTGGGACTCGATCCATCAAAAGAAGCCTTAAAATATTTTGACCGTTTGCTGGACATCCATTTAAAGGACGTGGATAAAGCGAGTAAAGAAGGAGAAACTATTGAGATAGGGCGAGGAATAATTGATATTCCTAAATTTATTGACACACTAGTTAAAAACCAATATAAGTATATTGCGAGTTTCGAATTTGAAAAAAATCCTGATAATCCTATGCCGGGAATTTCTGAATCTATTGGGTATATAAAAGGTGTTCTGGATTCTATTTCCCAAAGTTGATTTATTATTGTTCCGATAATCAAAGGAAAATTATAACCTAAAACTTACTATAATGAAAATACTTAGTATCATTATTACAATTATTATGATAATTAGTCATACAAATACTATGTCACAAGACTCTATTTTTGGAATTTTTGAAGAGCAATCAGACATTGGTGATGTAAAAATCGAGGGATCAACTTCATATGATCCAACGACTGATGAATATTTATTAGGCGGAAGTGGGTCGAATATCTGGTTTAACCAGGATGAATTTCATTATCTCTGGAAATCAATTGAAGGAGATTTTATCCTGTATGCGGAGCTCACATTTACAGGAGATAATACTGAGCCACATCGCAAAGGTGGATGGATGATTCGACAGAGCTTAGCCAATAATGCTCCTTATGTTGATGCAACTGTCCATGGCGATGGACTTACTTCTCTTCAGTATAGAGAAAAAATAAATGGAGAAACTGCTGAGGTGCTAGCTGAAATTAGTGGACCTCAAATTATCCAGCTTGAAAGGAAGGGCAATAGATACACGATGAGTGCAGCGAAACCAGGCAATCCCCTTGAAATCGTAGGTGCTCACGAACAAGAGCTGGGATCAAGCGTGTATGTGGGCCTTTTTGTCTGTGCCCATAACGAATCTGCCTTTCAGCAGATAATCTACCATAATGTACGCATATCAGTACCGGCGCTGGAAAGTAAGGCCAATTCCCGGAATGGCGTATCAAGTCGCCTAGAAATTATGGACGTAAATTCCATGAAAAGAAGACTAATATACCAGAATGATTCTCTTTTTGAAGCACCAAACTGGTCTGCTACTGAACCCATGCTTATCTATAATAGTAATGGCAGGCTTTTTAAGATCCCTGTGTCTGGAGGCACCCCAAAAGTTATAGATACTGATTTTGCGGTTGGTTTAAATAACGATCACGGAATATCTCCTGATGGGAAATGGATCGCAATCAGTAACCATGAACAAGGCAAGCCAAGCCGTGTTTATGTACTACCTTATACTGGTGGAAAGCCGAAACTGGTTACGGAAAATGGCCCCTCATATTGGCATGGTTGGTCAGCTGACAGCAAAACCCTTGCTTTTGTAGCGGGGAGAGAAGTTAGCAAGTTTTACGATATATATACTATAAAAAGGAAAGGTGGCAAAGAGACCCGAATTACTGATGCCGAATGCCTTGATGATGGCCCTGACTATTCTCTTGATGGAAAATATATATATTTCAACTCATGCAGATCGGGCACCATGCAGATTTGGAGAATGAAGACAGATGGATCAGATCCCGAACAGCTAACTTTTGATGATTATCAGGACTGGTTCCCACATCCCTCTCCTGACGGGAAATGGTTGGTATTCATATCCTATCTAAATGAGGTAGCAGCGGGAGATCATCCACCCAATAAACATGTAATGTTAAGACTAATGCCTGTTGATGGAGGCGACATTAAAGTTATTGCGCATCTATACGGTGGACAAGGCACTTTAAACGTACCCTCCTGGTCACCTGATAGTAAAGAAATAGCCTTTGTGAGTTATACCTATTAATAACTTTATAATAGATAAATTTTAATTCAGGAACAGGATTCAAAAACAGTTCTTATTTAGCTGTTATCCAGGGAAGAAAGGCCCTGTTTTATATAATTTTCCATGTCCGTTAATACACTGGGATCAGGAATTAAAGGCTTCAATTTAAATAAATAGGATTGTGCTTTTTTAAATTCTTCCTGTTGTATAAAAAGGACAACCATTGCATATAGAATATCCGGGTTGTTTTCATTTAATTCTAGTCCATCCATAAATGATTGTTCAGCTTTGACGGTATTCCCATTTTGCTGGTAAGCCAATCCAAGATTATAAAAACCTCTGGTACTTTCGGGATCTTTAAGAGTTGATTGATCAAGATACTTAATCGCCCTTTCCAAATCATTTAATTCTGCATATAATAAACCAAGTGAGTAATATGCGGGTGCATAATCCGGCTCCATTTTAATAACCAGTTTAAAAAGCTCAATAGCTTCTTCGTTTTTACCCATGTTATGATATAAATGTGCCAGGTTTATACGTGCAACATTAAACAATGTGTCAAATCTGATGGCCTTTTTTAATGCATTTTCTGCAGCTTCAGGTCTTCCCTGGCGTTCATTATACTTTGCAAGCATAAGCTGTCCCCCTGAAAAATCTGCTCGCATATCTAACATGGCCTTAAATTCAGGTTGAACCTTCATATACCATTTCTGGTATTCCTTGCTGAAATCAGATAGAGGAATATCAGTAAGTGCATCGAAGGCCATAATCCGAACTGAACGAATCGAATCCTTCAATAAGGGACTTAGATATTGGTATCTTATCTCAGCCGGGAAGGTTTGCAAGGCGGTGACAACCTGGTATCTTACCTGTGGGGAAGGATCATTAATAGCATTAAAAATAGTCTGATTGGATAGTTCGGAATCAATATAGCTTAAGTACCATATAGCCGTGGCTCTTGCAATCGCAGGCTGGGTTTTATCATTGACAAGAGTAGCCAGGTCAGGAACAGCCTCCTGGGTGCGTGTGCTGCCGAGGCATAAAACATCAGCATAATTCTTTACACGTTCAGGACCATACCACTCAATTACCCAATCCTTTGACCATTGATTGGTTTGATCATCATGACAACTATTACAGGCATTGGGGACTTCATACTTGACAGATAAATCAGGTCTTGGGACCCTGAAACTATGATCTCTTCTATAGTCATTAACCATATATAATCTTCCATCCATATGACAATTAATACACTGTGCCCCATCAGTATTCATCTCATGGAAATGATGTTCATACACATCATATTTATCTTTTTCATGACATTGTAAGCATAATTTATTGCCTTCAAATTTCAATTTTGTAGTATGAGGGTTATGACAACTGGTGCACTTTACATCATTATGAAACATTTTAGTTTGTACGAATGACGAATAAACATAATCCTCATCAAGTATCTGACCATCCGGGTAATAGAGATGATCAGCCAGGATCTCAGCCATATAGTGATCTTCAAACATACCTTCATGGTTATAGGCTTCAGTGAACTGTACTCTTCTTGAATGACATCTTGCACATTGATCAACTTGTTCTAGAGAGGTCATTCTTCGAGTCATGTATAAATGTTCTTTCCCGTTATAAGCGTCAGAAGGATCATAATCATCAGAATTGATAAAATCATTATGCGCCTTTGAAGGACCATGACAAGCTTCACAAGAAACATTTATGATAGCATATGTTGTATTGAATGAATCTGCTTCATTAAGATAATTCTTTATAAGATTGGTCGAATGACAATCAGCGCAAGTAGTATTCCAATTCATACCACCTTTGGTCCAGTGCAGCCATTCGCTTACTGCCAGATCATAATTCGGATACAGATCAAACCATTTATTTGAGTCGGTGTCCCAGGCAGTTCGCAAACATTGGTATCTTCCTTTTGGAAATTCTACGATATATTGCTGGAGGGGTTCTACTCCGAAAGTATAGAGTATTTCATAATCATAATACTTCCCATCTGGGCCTTCTGTATTAACCATGAATTTCCCATCTCTTTTAAAAAACCTGCTATACATTCCCTGATTAAAAAAGGTAACATTATCAAAATCTCCTTTGACACTTTGATCATTTGCAACCATCATAGATTCATCATGATGTGAGCCCTGCCATTCTTCATATTCTTTTTCATGGCATTCAATACATGTTTCAGTACCCGCATATGCTTCATCCAGCAATGCTTTGGCTATTCTTGGTTTGAATATTTCCTCCTCCCGTACAGGTCGATCTTCTTTCCTTGTGCATTGCTGGGATAGAAAAAAGGATTGGGTCGAAATCAAAACAATTATTACTACAATATATATTTGTCGTGTTTTTTTTGTCTGATTGCCCATTTAAATTAAAAATTACTTTAAATGTAAATACTAGTCAATTAGTAAAATTATATATGTTCACTACATAATCTATCCTAGCTTTTCTGGATATACGCCTTCCTGAACCAACTGATTAATTCCTGCAATTACCAAAGGTTTATCTTCTTTATAAGTTACTCCAAGCCATGTTTCATCTGTTGGTATCACTTTAACAGTTATCTTCTTGTCTTTTAATTTCAAATCTACAAATGAAGGAATATAGAACTCTGCCTTAGGATGGTTATAGTTATTGCCAATAAAATCTTTAAATGCAGAATCTAATTCAGTAAATATTGAAGGCATGAAACCCCAGAAATTCATTGACACCAGATCATCTGATTTTAATTCATACGATTTCCCATCTTTATCATAATATATTTGTCCATCCCTTTTGCCGATATCTGTTAATTCTTCCACATCAATAAGAAGGCCAGCATCATTCACCTGACATAAGCCTCTGGAAACAGTTCCATGATCTGATAAGGTATTAATCAGTTTATAGCCCAGTAAGAAAACCTGATTTTGATTTTTATTGTTTGATAATTGATCTGCCAAAGCCTGGAAGGCACTTCTACCATAATAATCATCAGCATTCAGGATAGCAAATGGTGCTGCTACCGCATCACGAGTTGACAACATTGCATGCCCTGTTCCCCAGGGTTTTGTTCTCTCGATAATAAAATTCTCTTCATAGGGTTTGAAAGTATCCTGAAAAACATATGATATCTCTATTTTATCTTGAAACCTGCTGGCATAATGATTATCAAATGCTTCCTTTAAATCAGTACGAATAATAAAAACTACCTTGTTGAATCCTGCATTTATGGCATCATGAATAGAATAATCCATCAATGTTTCCCCGGACGGGCCAATGCCTTCCAATTGCTTCACTCCTCCATATCGGCTGCCCATTCCGGCTGCCATAATTACTAGTGTTAAATCCATATTTTTAAAATCTATAATTTAGTAATAGAAAATCCACCAATCTAATAGTGAGTGGTGGATTTAATCAATCGTGTAAATTTAGAATATTTTAATTAGCTCTCAATTTATTAAATGATATAAATAGGAAATAAGTTCCGATTATTGCTACAACCAACAATACCGAAGCTGATAGAATATTTCCATATAAATAGTTCCCTATAGCAAATAAACTTGAGTAGACCACAATACAACCAATGAAAACCAGTAGAATCTGAATTGGCATTTCCCACGGTTGTCCATGTGTTTTTTCATCAATCATATCACCATCTGCTCTTGCTTCTTCAACTACCTTTTTCCAGCCCGGTCCACCAGGCAAGGTCAGTCGATAGAAATCTCGCAAAGTACTAACTGCTTCCGGTTTGGTTAAATATGTAGTTGAAATCCATGCTATAGTAGTAGCCACAACAGCGATAATCAATTTTATTGGAAAAACTGTTCCAGAAAGTGCTTTCTCTCCCATAGAAGCATAATCTGCCGGTAAAGGGTAAATACTGCTAAAAGTATTCGCCAACCATATGTCACTTACCCAGAAAACCAAAACAATAGCCATAAGGGTGGCCACAATCATGGCAACCAGTTCAGTCCAGGCGTTGATTCTCCACCAGAACCACCTCAACAAATAAATCAAGCCAGATCCGGCACCCGACAGCAGAAGAATATTGAAGGCCTGTGTTGCATCCTCAAGAAAAAGCAGTGCCAGAAGTCCAGCAAAAATCATTAATACAACTGTAGAGATTCTTCCTACTGCAACCATGCTTTTTTCCGATGCCTCCTTATTTACAAATCTTTTATAAAAATCATTTACAACATATGAAGATCCCCAATTAAGATGCGTACCAATAGTTGACATATAGGCTGCAATTATGGAAGCCACAACAAGTCCAAGCCATCCTGGCCCCAACTTGGAAAGCATCACAGGGTATGCAATGTCATCTTTCAAATACTCATTCGTAACTGCTGGAAACTCAGCCTTAATTGATGCAAGATCAGGATAGAGTACGATAGAAGCCAGAGCTACTATTATCCATGGCCATGGACGTAATGCATAATGTGCAAAATTAAATAATAATGTTGCCCCGATAGCATTCTTCTCATCTTTGGCCGCTAGCATGCGCTGTGCTATGTAGCCTCCACCCCCAGGTTCAGCTCCAGGATACCATACTGCCCACCATTGAACAGCAATTGGGATGATTAAAAGAGGAATAAAAACTGAAGGATCACTAAAATCCGGGACAAAACTAATTTTATCCTGTAATGCCGGATGTGATAATAAATTGCTTAAACTTCCTATTTCTGGTTGGCGTATGGCTACAACAGCTGCCAAGACAGCACCAAACATTGCTATACTATATTGAAAAAAATCAGCCCATATTACTCCTTTAAGGCCTCCAAGAGAAGAATAAATGACAACAACTATTGAAGCTCCCAATACAGTCTGCCAGGGAGGCAGATTCAGCATTACTGCTCCAATTTTTATAGCAGCCAATGTTACGGTACCCATAATCAATACATTGAAGAACAATCCAAGATAAATTGATCTAAACCCTCGCAGGAATGCAGCGGCTTTACCACTGTATCTTTTTTCATAAAATTCCAGATCAGTCATTACATTTGACCGTCTCCATAATTTGGCATATATAAAAACCGTTACCATTCCTGTTATTAAAAATACCCACCAGGCCCAGTTTTTAGCAACACCATTCTCCCGTACCATTCCTGTAACCAGGTTGGGAGTATCAGCTGAAAATGTACAAGCCACCATTGAAATACCCAATAACCACCAGGGCATTCCCCTTCCACCTAAGAAAAATTGTGAAGTATCCTTCCCTGCAGTTCTGGAAGCAATCCAACCTATTGACAATACAATTAGAAAAAATACGCCAATAATCGACCAATCAAGTGTATTCAGTACCATATTTTATTACGTTTACTTCAAAAATTGCAGGAATATAGTATAAAAAATTCAAAGTTCATTGCTATTGGGAATGTGAATATTCATAAATTTGGCTTTTCGCGATATTTATTCGAGCAATTTTACTGAAGTGTTAATCGCTAAACCCATAGAAAAATCAATTACCTGGTTACTTGAAGGTGATCCTTGGGTCAGATATAGAACACGGCTTGATCTGATCCAAGCCGGGGAAAATGATGCACTGGTGGAAGCTGATTTTAATGCTATTCTGAAAGATAAAAGAATAAAAAAACTATTTTCAGAACTGGAAAAATGGCCCGGAAAAGTAATCAAAAACCATAGCGATGATAAATTACTTCTTCATAAACTAAGCTTCCTGGCTGATATCGGGTTTACTATTAATTATAAACCCATTCAGGATATCGTCGACAATGTGCGAAATTTCCAATCAAAGGAAGGCCCTTATCAGGTTCTTCTTAATATACCTAAAAAACAGGGAGGTTTGGGAAAAAACGAATTTGGATGGATTCTTTGTGATGCACCTTCAATTTTATACGCCTTGGTGAAATTTGGACTGGAAGAAGATGAATCTGTACAAAAAGCTTTACATTATCTAATTTTAAAAGTCAAAAATAACGGATGGGGCTGCACTGCTTCTAACGCAATTGAAAAGAAATTTCATGGCCCTGGAAAAACTACAGATCCTTGCCCTTATTCCAATCTATTAATGTTGAAGGTATTGGCACAGTCAAAAACATGGAAATATAGCAGTGCCTGCCATAAAGGAACTGATACACTTCTGGATTTATGGGAAAACTCATACAGTAAACATCCTTTCCAGTTTAAGATGGGATCTGATTTTAGAAAATTAAAAGCACCAATGATCTGGTATGATATCCTGCATGTTGCAGATGTGCTTTCACAATTTGAATGGGTCAGGAATGATCCCCGTTTTTTGGACTTGATTAATATAATTACTACCAAAGCAAATATCGATTCACAATATACGTCGGATTCTATTTGGGAAGCATGGGAAAACTGGGATTTTGGACAAATCAATAATCCATCCAGATGGCTTACGTTCCTGGTGTTGCGAATTTTAACACGAATTGAAAACGGTGCTATCTAACCTGGACTTATAATCAATACCTTTTCGTACTATCTCAGATTATACTTGTTTTTTCCTTTGCTTTTTATAATATATGGGCTTTTTCAACGCATCTGATATATAGAAAGCTGAAACCAATTTGACAAACAGCTTTTTAATATTACTTCCTGAATTCTTCAACCCGAAATCGGCATTAGAAAATTTATTCCGTCTTTAAACTGCTGCAAAACAGTCCGTTGCACCCACTTATTTCAAAGTTCTATTGCCGAATTCGGGTTCAAACTAAAAATAATTAGTTTCATCATCCATTATCTGTAAAATTTGAGTATTAATTTAGAACTTGACGAAAATAAGTTCTCATAATCCTGATACCTAAAACTTAATAAAGTAGGCAAGAATGTGAAAGACTGGTTTTGGTTGATGGAATTCCTTTATCTTAGAAAGATAACTCTTACTCAGGAATGATTTGTCTCACACATTCCTGCATTAAATACAACCTCTTCAATATCCGGATTGATTGCTTTAATCAAGCGTTCCAGTTCTTTTTTATTATAACCTGAGAGATTGGAATAATCCTGATTATATGCAATATCAGAATTGAATTCCTGGAGACAATATCTCTTACAGCCGATTACGGTATTACATATATCTAATATATCATGAAATGAATGTTTCTCTTTAATCAGAGTTGTTCTTATTTCATATTCAATTTTTGACTTTGTTAGAATTCGAATTGATTTGTTAATCTTCCCTAGTTGTGAAGTGCTGATGGACACGCCAGTTATTTCTTTGTACTTCTCCTTCTCCAAGGGCGCTTTGATATCCAAAGCAACATAATCCAGCAATCCTTCTTCTATGACTTTTGAAAGAATTTTAGGATGTGTACCGTTGGTTTCAAGTTTTGTCTTAAGTCCTAATCTTTTTATTTTAAAAAGCACTTCATGGAGATCATTCTGTAAGGTAGGCTCCCCACCAGTAATTACAACTGAATCATAATTGTTCTTCTCTTTTTCTAAAAAGGAAAGAATCTCATCTATTTGTCCATCATGCTGATCTTCAGGATCAAATGATCGTGAAGTTTCCGAATTATAACAGTAATTACATCGAAAATTGCAGCCTTGTGTGAAAATCACATATGCTACAGAATCTGGAAAATGAGTTAGACTTTTTTGAACTATTCCCGCTACTTTCATATACTCCGATTTCAAAAATCCAGAGTGAATATACTACATAATATCAGGAAATACCATACACGATTTCAATATTATCAAAGAATAAGACAGGCATAAATAATTATTTTAAATTATAATAATTATTTACAAGCGCTAATATGCCCATTTAAGATACACAGAACCCCAGGTAAAACCACCACCAAATGCAGCAAGAATAATATTGTCACCTTTCTTGAATTTCTCTTCCCATTCCCAAATGCAAAGAGGTATGGTTGCAGCAGTGGTATTACCATATTTCGCAATGTTAACAGTAACTTTATCCATTGATACCTCCATTCTATTAGCTGTGGCTTCAATAATTCTCCGGTTAGCCTGGTGTGGGATAAGATAGGCTATATCTTCTCCTTTCAAGCCATTTCTTTCCATTATTTCCACAGCTACATCTGCCATATTTGTTACAGCATATTTGAATACAGACCTGCCATCCTGGAAAAAATGATGATATCCCAAATCAATGGTTTCATGTGTAGGTGGATAGGCTGATCCTCCCCCTTTTAGATAGATAAAATCTTTACCCACTCCATCACTTCTAAGGATCGCATCTTGAATACCATTTTCATCTTGCGAAGGTTCAAGTAACACAGCTCCTGCTCCATCACCAAATAAAATACATGTATTTCTATCAGAATAATCAATGATTGATGACATCTTATCAGCACCTACAACAACTACTTTTTTATGAGATCCCGACTTAATAAAGTTATTTCCAGTTTCGAGAGCATAAATAAATCCTGAACATGCCGCCGCCATATCAAAACTCATAGCACCTTTGATCCCTAAATTCTCGCATATCAAGTTGGCAGTAGATGGGAAAAAAGACTCTGGAGTAACTGTTGCACAAATGATTGCATCTACCTCTGAAGTCTCAGTACCCGTTTTTTCTAATAATATTTTGACTGCTTCGGTACCAAGATGTGCTGTTCCTAGTCCTTCTCCTTTTAGTATCCTTCTTTCGCTTATTCCTGTCCTGGTTTTAATCCATTCATCATTGGTGTCTACCATCTTTTCCAATTCTTCATTGGTTAATATGTAATCAGGAACATAACCTGCTATGCCTGTAATCGCTGCCCCAGTATTGACCATACCTATACTATTTTATTAATGATGTAATCTTAAAAATCAACTGCAAAAATATAAAAATATCTGATAAGGCGTCTGAATTGTATTAATTAGATGTTAAAATTCAAGGAATAATAGACAATAGACGTTCAAGAATTGATATTCGTCAACTCCTTTATCCCAATATGACTCAATTTACAACCATAATCATTTATTTTCATCAACAATGTACCAATCAGGTGTACCAAACCAATCATCCATCTCTTTTTCAAAGGGCAATATAATATCAACTGGTTCCATGATATTACCCCGATCCCCTGTATCCTCCATCCACAGGTCTAAGGCACTTCTCATTTCCATCAAAACTTTCTGATGTATTGAATTCTTTGATTCTGCCAGATTATTAATCTCATGAGGATCAAGTTCTGTATCATATAGCATCTCATAAGGAGGCGACTCCATCAATTCTGCTGAAGCACCTGACAACTCACCATTCTGGTAAAGCTCTCGCATATGTGGTTTTACCAGGAAACACTTTTCCTTATATCGGTTCAGGGTAGGAAAACCTTTACCGGGTATAAAATTTCGGATATAATGATATCTTTCCCCGCGTATCGACCTCACCCTGTCAACGGTTTCATCAATTCTATCACGTGCACTTACCGCATATTTACGGGCAGGATCTTTCATTTCACCGAGAAATATATTGCTTTGCATACCCTCTGGCTTATTTATCCCGGCAATTGACAAAGTGGTAGCCGTAATATCTAATAGGCTTATAACGTCATGTATTTCTTCTCCTTTTTTATATTGCGGGGGTTTCTGATATGAATCTGGCCATAAAACTATCATTGGAACATGAATTCCTGTATCCCACAACCAATGTATGCCCCGAGCCTCAAGGCGTCCATTATCTCCAAAGAAAATAATCACAGTATTATCAATTAGACCTTCCTTCCTTAATTGATCTAATATCCAGCCAATCCTGATATCCATCCCCGAAATTGAATTAAGATAACGAGCCCATTCCTGCCTTGTGACTTCAGTATCGGGATAATACGGGGGAGGGTTAACATTTTCAGTATTAGCTATCTTTGGATGATAATCTTCGCCTACCCATTTTACCCTTTCCTTTTCAGCTGACTTGCGATCATATATATCGTATTCAACTTCGGGAGTATTTATCATCACAAAAAAAGGTTGGTTGTCTTTCAGGTCTTCCCAATTATTCGAATTATACAACGGCCCTTCATTTACAAAATTTAAATCTAGCTTTCCAGTGCCTACTTCTTTACCCTCTATTTCTGAAATGTTGGCAGTAAAATACCCATAATCCTGTAACCAATGTGTTATTGGACGAACTCCCTCTGGTAATCTGTAATCATCGTCACGATGTGACCTCATATTGTGCATATCAGTAGTAGTCTGATACATTCCCGTCATGAAAGCTGATCTGCTTGGTGCGCATACAGGAGATGTGGAAAATACATGTGTATATCTTATTCCATGTTCTGCTAAAAAATCAATATTTGGAGTATGGACCAGTTCTGCCCCATAACATCCAAGGTCCAGCTTTATATTTTCGGCTACAATCCATAAAATATTGGGGGGTTGATCGGAAGTATTCTTATCCTGAGACCCATTCCGATGGCAACTGACAAGTAATATAATGAATATATAAAGAGTCAATAATTGTATTCTCTTTATAAGGTGAATTTGATCAAATATTTTCTTCATTATGAGCTACAATATGATTGCGATGCAATTAAGCAAAATCATTATCGAAATAGAAATTTTTGTTTAGATTCAATGAATACAATCAAAAATTATTTTATAGCAAAATTCAAGATTTTAATTTATATCAATAAGAAGACCTATTGATGAATAATAATTCGCCTTGAATCAGATCTCCCTTTGTTTACAAACCTTAAAAGGTAAATCCCCGATTTTAAATTTGAGAGGTAAACTGTTGTTTCCGGTCCTTTATAATTTTCGCTATAAACCACTCTTCCCATCATATCAGTTACTGAAAAAGAGTCATATTCACCTTTGATATTAAAAACACCCTTCGAAGGATTCGGATATACTTTTATCCGATCAATAAATACTGGTTTTTCTAGAGAAGTTGTTGGCCCGTAATTACCAAAATAGGGCCTGATCATCAGGCTACCTTCATGTTCGGTATTTGCAATCCAGTCACCTCCAATATTATAAAAGATATCTTCTCCATTGTCATGATTTTTATCATAACCTACAGCCATAAATAAATTGGTTCGTTGCTCATAACCTACATAAAAAGTATCTGAAACAAATATTTCAGGTAGTTGAATAGTCTGGAATTGATTTACCTCTGAAATCGGTTGTATGGATTGGTTCTCACGAACATATAAAACATCCTCAGGTTCATTGGATAATTTTTTCCATACATAAAGGTCAAAACCTGTTCCAGATTGGTTTCTGACTATATTAGGAAAGTATATATCAACACTATTCAATACATCAGACTCTTCGAGAACAAACCTGTACGCTAGTTTTGCCGATAATTGTTCCATCCCAAGACCGAATTCAGCAGTGCCATCATCCGTAGCGTAATAATTGTGGAGTACAAAATCAAAAGAAGTTGTGTCATTTATTCTATAATCGATACCATTAGGAGAAATAGTGTCCCCGGAGCTGATATAGAAATTCAGAGTCATATAAATGCTATCTGCATCTGCATCCAATTTATTATAATCAAGAGAACTAGTATTTAATGTCCTTCGTTCTAATCCCTGAAGAATAGGATTCACTTCTGTATTATAATTCAAAGTGTCAATGATATCCGTTGGTTCATTTGTATTGATAAGAAAGGCAGAGTATTCTATAGGTTGCAATAGCACATCCAGGTTATAAATATCTACATCTGAAGAGGATTGATATTTTTCCGGTGCGGCAAAAAACTGTTTGATCGGCATGGCAGAATATCCTTTGAACACATAATCGGGATAATCTGTAATAGCTCTGTCAAAATAGGCCCTGTCGGTAATAGAACGATTTTTATCGAGATATATATAATCTATATGCCATGCATCGTAAGATCCGGACAACCTGGCAATATTTTCAAATTTAAATTGGAAAGAGTCATGAAGAAAACGTTGTTCTATTCTATAAATAACTTGTTGGAAAGTATCATTGGCAATAATATTGTTATTATTAAAAACATCAATGAGTTCCCAGGCACCTTCCTGGGTTTTAAAAGAGAGCATCAAAGAATCTTCATCATTTGGTATTTCGGCACGTCCAAAAAACTGCCAGAAAAAACTAAGGTAGACCGTATTTATCTCTGAAGGCAGTAGTGTGCTTAAATTAACAGGTTTTGAAATCAAAGAATCAGCTAATCCGAATAAAAACGGATCAGCATCATAAATACCACCATTAGCTTTGGCTCCATCAAATGTTGCCACACCTAAAGTTGGTGGGTTTATTGCCAGTGTCTTATTTATAAAAACATTCTCACCGAATAACCATAATCCGGGATCAGGAATACCCTCAATTGTGGAAAAATCATCGAAAAAGGGAAGAGCAAGTGTGTCTAGGTCAGATGTTCTTGCATGAGGTAAAGCTTGATTTCCATAATTCTGATGTCGGACCACATCGACTAACTTCAGCTGCCCAATACCAGGAGTGATAATTAACAGCAGAAAAATTAAAAGGAATATGCTATGCTTACCTTTTTTTATTATCATTATTCAACTATCTGTGAATCGGTAGAGTTTCCTACTCCAGCAACCCATAAATTTACCCTCCTGCCAATTCTTACCATTATTTCAGGTTTAGGGCTCTGATCAATAACGGTTCCTGGTACCTCATCCGGAGCGTCAATATAATTAATCTCGCCAACAACAAGACTTGATC
>Ga0316190_10001342_pt1 | contig 17678 bp, 16 predicted proteins | sample Eddworburrow2_MG_FD_204929 | JGI IMG/M metagenome (GOLD analysis project Ga0316190, IMG submission 204929) | Coastal sediment microbial communities from Maine, United States - Eddy worm burrow 2 | ecosystem: Environmental > Aquatic > Marine > Coastal > Sediment | place: USA: Maine | collected... | reverse complement strand
CCCTTATGGGAAGCAATCACTGATATATGACCAAGAACCTGTAATCCCTGATAGACAACTTCTATATTTTTTGCCCGTTGTCCACTTTCAATAAAGTAATTTAGATGTCCAACTATAAGGTCTAATTTTGTCTTTCCATTTCTCTGACTTACAAAAGTAATGTCTTGCGCACTTTTCGCAAGTTCACGATATATGTCAAGAATGTATGTCGCCAGCTCATCTTTATTATCTTTTATAAACTTTTCACCCGCTTTATTTAGACGTTCAAAGTTGCGTAAAAGAAACGCTTGACTATCGCTCTCTACAGCAAGAAATACAGTTCCTGAAGGAAGTATCAGAGACGAAGTCTTCCTTGCTTCAAAAAACTTGATAAGTATTCTATAGACCGCAGTAAATCCGCGCTTTGTGGTTCCAATCTCTTGCTTGTCTCCCAACTTCAGTGCTATCTCAACCAAATTTTCTAGCTGCCTATCTAGATTTGAAACAAAAGGTTGAAGTACACGATTATAGGCAGTAGCAAGTGCCATTCCCTCCGAGACAGAATTGTCTTTCGCTTGGATTATGCCAGCAACCTTTTTGGCATCATATTGTACGCGCTCAAGAAAGCGTGTGCCCTCGCCCTCCAAAAAAGCTATAGCGTTTGAAGGATTGAGTTTTTCACGGATATTTTTATATTGCCAATCAATCAGAGCAAAAACCAAACCTACTGTAATAAGAGAGTAAAAAATGATAATGGACGAAACATACTCCGAGATACTAGGTAAACTCCCAACGTATAACCCACCGCCAAGTAATGTAAGAGTGATAAGAATAACAGCAAAGTACACAACTTTTTCTTTCCAGTCGTGTATGTACACCTCAAAATATTGTGATGAATAAAGGTCAGAAGCGTTCTGTAGTAAAAATAATGATATTGTAAAAACAATTGCGATTGTACCGCCTGCCATTGCACCTACAGAGAAAAGATAGCCGCTCAATATATCTTGAGTAAAAGCCACTCCTATGAAGTGCTGTACTGACCACGCCACAATTACTGCAAATAGAATGTAAGATGCTTGCCTAATGTGGTCAAAGTGGTTCTTGAAAAAACCCACAGTCCGCCTCCATCTATTCAAATAAAGCCAGAAGGTTAGTCTGTAGTCATATGTAAGATGCTGGATACCTTTATCTATCCATTCTTTTATCAAATTTTGAATATCCTTTCTTTTCATAATTATTTGTCATACTACTTTTCTGCTTCTAGCAATCCCAAGTAATGATTGACGTCTGCATCAAGAGAAATGAAATAAGCTGTTCCACCAAGTTGTTCAAAGGTCGCACACACATTTTTACTATCATCAATTACAAAACACTCGTTGAGCGGCACTCCGTATTTTGTTGCGTATTCAGTAAATATTTCTCCGTCATTATCAGTCTTATGTTTTCCTTCGTAGTATGAGTTACTTATATAATCAAAGTACTTATCCAAATTCAAAGCTGGAGCAGTGAACCGTGAGAAGCTGTCCATATTGCCTGTTATAAGGATGACCGTATACCTATCACGTAGGGCAGACAACCTTTCAAGGGTATCTACCGAAACCTCCATACTTTCGCAATCATTTACAAAGAGTTCCCACAACTCTTCGTAAGGAAAATCCATTGTCTTTGCTACAAGCTGATTGATTTCCTCTGCCGTGTATCTCCCTCGCATCCAATCATTTACCCGCTTTGTATCGGTTCCAAAAAGCAGAGTTTGAACTTTTCCGTGATAAGAGTGCGGCAAACTACGCCAATATCTGTCGTGGCAAATTGTTCCATCAAAATCTACAAACAAAATTGGTTTACTTTTTTTCATATCAATTTTCATCGTCAATAGTATGTATGCGGAAGTTACAGGAAGTATTTCGGCATAGACCGTTGATGTTATAGCTCCCGTTATCGTTATAATTGAACCTCTGCTCGCCGCAAGCAGGACACTTCACAACACCACTTTGCTGACCATCGTCTCTAATGAGTTTCAAAACACGTCGTTGATTGCGTAAATATTCATCAACTTTCTCTTTATTGTTGAGATAACCTTCTACCCACAAATTTGTTGTAATTCGCCCTGCCGAAGTATCTTTGTAATGTATCTTTCCCTCATCAAGTAGTTTTTGCCAGTACTGACGAGTGCTTCCATACTGTGCTGCCATATCTCTAGGGGAAAGGAACTCTGTATCAGAAGTGTAACCTTCTTTGAACATTGCCTCATAGGTTTGAGCCAATGCGCCAGCGAGAGCTTGATTTTTTTCTTCACGTGACGGTTTCTCTTTCAAGAATGAGATATCAAGGTCAACAGTACCTTCACTGCTCATTATGCCGTGAGTGCTGTAGTCGGGCTTTTCTTTTTTTGTCTCTTTCTTCTTCATAGCAACACAATAACAAAACGGGTTGCATTTGGCAACCTATTGTCTTTTCTGATACTCAAACGTTTGCTATAATATAACCACAACTGAATATGTCAGTCGCCTAACCCTTGGGTCTTACTCAAGGCACGGTGCAAAATCGCTACGAACATAAAAAACCCGTCATCAGGGCGTTCGTAGCGTTGCAGAGGGAAACTTCTGTAGGGGTCGCAAGACCCTTCTGGTGGCGGGCTTTTTGTATGCAAAATCCTGCCACATAGTTTGCTTTAGTCGGAGTAAATCTTATAAGTAACTAATTCTAAATTATGGAAAAGCAGGAGAAGAAACCTTTTTACAAGCGATGGTGGTTTATTACGATTGCAGTCATTTTTGTGCTAACAATTATTACTGCTGCCAGTGATGATGCACAGCAAACGGTACAGAACGTGCCACCAGACGAGCAGTCTGTAGCCGAGACGAAACCGTCCAGACAAGTCACCTCAAGTGACGTCAACACACAACCAGTCGTTCAAGACACCCCACCAGATATACAACCTGTAGCTGAAGTAAAGCAGCCCAGTCCAGTAGTGCAGAAACAATACGTTGAAACATTTACCTTCAGTGGAAATGGGCAAAAGAAGTCCGAGCCATTTATAATCACGGGCAGTAGGTTCAAAATTGCCTACGATTGTGGTGGTGATGACCCAGACTTCACTTTTTGCCAAGCGTTTGTCTATGAGGTCGGTAGCAAGCTTCCAGAGGGCGTTATGAACAGCACAGAGGCGATAAAAGACGAGACGGTCATCTATGGTAATGGCGAGTACTACATAGATGCAAATATCATTGGTAACTTCACAATGACAGTCTATGACTATAGATAAGTGGAATAGTCAGTTTTACGTGGAATGTGTGCGGTGCTATAATGTAGACAAGCACTTCACAGTGCGCCACCTAAACAGACACTGTAACGGATACCTAAACTGTATATCCTTCTTGGGTGGCATTTTTCGTTTTATTTATTGTCTGAAAAAAGCCGACCTAACGAGGGTCGGCTTTTATGTATCTACATTCTCCACAACAACTTTATTACAACGAAAAACTCGCTCTATGTGAGGTTGTTGTATATAACCAAAACGGTTTTGCGCATACGCAAGAATACAATGAAAAAAATGGTGATAAAGAACCCATACTTTCAGAAGAAACAATCGCTTCACTTATGGTACTAGGACAAATACTAGACAAAATACATAATCGTCTCGTTGGTGAAGGTCGCACCGCTTCTGGGAAAGTGATTGAAAAAAACTATGAGCACTAAAAAGCAGAAAAAGATTACTGACAAAGAAGTCATCGCCTTGGTTGAAAAGGGTGCTTTTGCAGATAGCTACCTTGTATATGGTCGGCGCAGCACTGATGACACCGATACACAGAAAAATTCTCTCACCTACCAAAAATCAGAGAACGTACGTTTTGCACGAAAGGAACATCTGAAAATAGCGAAAATAACTCTGCAAGGTTTCTCAAGAGATGGAATTATATCTGAACGTCACTCTGCATTCACGGAAAAACCGAAACTTGTTTTTGGAGATAATAACACCGTACAGTATGAAATTGACCGCCCAAAGTTCTATCAATTAGCAACGTGGCTAAACAAGAGATATTTCAAAGGAGTAATTTTCCTTTGTTGGGATAGAGCGAGTAGGAACAAAGGAGATGAAAAGATATTGCGAACATTTTTGAATATGGGCGTTGACATTCGCTTCGTGTTGGCGCGATATGAAAAAACAAGTGCAGGTGAACTACATATGGACATTGATGGTATGTTTTCTGTACATCATTCACGGGTCACTAGCGAGAAAGTAAGTCTCACCATAAAAGAAAGTAGAGGAAAAGGTCTTGTTACTTATAGGGCACCAGTAGGATATCTCAACAAAGGGTCAATGGATAGCAAACCATTTGACCCAATTCGTGCGCCTATCATAAGGGAAATGTTTGATAAAGCAGCCACAGGTGAGTGGAGTTTGGCAGACATTGCACGTTGGGCAAACGAACAAGGTTTTACTATGGCTCCAATGCGTCGTCGTCGTACACAAGCAGAAAGACTAGCAGAGGAAGAAGATGACGTAAGACTTGAGATTGAAAAAGTTTGCCGTCCTATTACTCCTAACGGTGTACACAAAATACTCACTAACCGTTTTTATACTGGTAAAACTCGTGGGAATATAGGTGAATGGGTGTTGAGCATAAGCCACGATGCAATCGCGTCTGATGAAGTATTTGAGAGAGTTCAACATCAACTTCAGAAGAAGAATAAAAGTGTTCACTACACAAAAGTACTAGAACACCCGTTACGAGGAATTGTGAACTGCACTATTTGTAAAAGAGTATATACTCCATACCCTAAAAAAGGGATTATGTACTATGGTGCACGCTGCAGGAAAGACTGCCCTAATCCACGCAAGAGTTTCAATATTGATTTCATCACAGAGAAGATTGGGCATATAGGGCCCAATAGGACCTGATATGGTATGATTAGCCTTGTAAACATTGAATAAAAGTGAGTTGAAACGTATGAATAAGAAGAAATGCCCCTATTGTGGGTCTTTTTTAGTTGTCAAAAAGGGGTTCCAACAAGGACATCAAAGGTGGAAATGTAAATCATGTTCAAAAAAGTTTCAGGCTAACAAAAAAGCTCTTCCCTCAAAAGAAGAGCTTTTTTGTAAGTATGTATTTAACAAACAAACATTGAATGAATTAGCACAAAAATATCATATCAAGACAAAACATATTCAAGCATTAATGGACGAAGTAAAACTTCCTCGTAAAATACACAATCCTCGAAGTATTGCGTTAGTAGTTGATACTACCTTTGTTGGAGACTATGGTGTTGTAGTCTTTAGAGATCAATATACAAAAGAAAACCTCTGGTGGAGGTTTGTTGATAGTGAACAACTCATATACTACCACATGGGTAGAGAAGTTCTTGAACAACTAGGATACACGATTGTATCAGTAACGGCAGATGGATTACCTGGACTTCCTGCTGTATTTACAGGGATTCCATTTCAGTTTTGTCATTTTCATGCAAAGAAGAATGTTACTAAATATCTTACAAGAAATCCTCAATTACAAGCAGGAATAGAGCTTAAAGAGATTATGCATTCGATTACGAGTTACAATCATAATTCTTTTATCTCTGTACTCAATGAATGGAAACATCGTCACGATGATTTCCTTAAAGAAAAAACTATTCATCCTGATGGTAGTTGGTCATATACCCACAAACGTCTACGTAGTGCTCTGAGAAGTATGATACGAATGTCTCCGTTCTTATTCACGTATCAGAACGAACACAGTATTACCATACCTACTACCACTAATTCCTTAGAAGGTCATTTCTCTCATATCAAAGTTAGACTTAAGGCTCATCGTGGTATCTCTGAAAAAAGACAACAGAAAATGATCTCGGCTATCCTTCTTAACTCTTCTGTTTCCTTCAAGGAAAATATGCACAATTACCTACTCTAGGTCCTATTGGGCCCTATATGCCGAAGATTGGCTCTCTTATTGAAAATCTTTGGTTCACCAATGAGGAGTTAGAGGAAATTGATGCGAGGACAGGGACAGACATCGCTCTCCTAGAAACAAAACGTCTGAAGAAACTTGAAGCAAATGAAAGGAGGAAAAGAAAAGTAAGAGAAGACTTGGCATACCTAAACGCAAACAGACTGACACTACTCAAGACAGGTGCTTACACACCAGAAACGTTAGTAGAAGAAGAAAGGAAGTTGAACTCGGAGCTAGCATCACTTCGTGAAGCAGAAGAGGTATCCGACGTCTCAATGCAAGAAACAATCAAAGAAGTGGTAAAGCTTTCAGAACTACTAAAAAACGTTTATATATACTACAAACACGCCACTCCGAACGAGAAGGAGCTAATCATCAAAGAAATCTTTTCCGAACTAACTATCAACGACGAAACGTTGAAATATAAGTGCAAAAACGGGTTCAAAGCTCTTGAGAACCGTTTTGTTGCTTCTGGTGACCCCACGGGGAATCGAACCCCGATTTCCAGGATGAAAACCTGATGTCCTAACCGTTAGACGATGGGGTCAAGTTTGTAAAGCTTGACTCTAAAAAAAATCTTAAAATATTAAATTTATAAAGAACTATTACATTAAGACATAACTTTTTTTGTTTGTCAATTTAAGTTTAAAAATACCATAATTAGTGCATTTAATCTATTTTAGAGTAAGTCATTAAGATAAAAGAATTTAAGGTATTGGTAGTATTATCTTTTGAGGACTCTTTTTGTTTTAATGAACCATTTATGTATATTAGTTAATCTATCTGATGGGTTTATGATAAGTTTCTGGTCAGCTCCTTTTATCTTATAGCTAATAGGGTAGATGTAGTCTGGGTTATAAAGGAATATGGCAGGTAATTCGGCAACAAGGATATTTTGAAAATGAATATATTTTTCATTTTTTGTTTCCTGGTCTGGCGTTTGACGTGCTTCCTCTAAAACTTGATTAGCTTCAGAGTGTTTGAAGTTTGAAATATTTAATCCTTCGTTTGAAATTTGTGAGGAATGCCAGAAAGGGTATGGGTCAGGATCAAGACCTACTATTTCTCCAAAAAGTAATACTTCAAAATCTCTAGAACTTATTATGTGTTCTTGAATTTCATTAATTCCTACAATAGATAACTTAACTTCAATACCAAGCTTAGACCACGCTTCTTGTATTAAGTTAGCAGATTTTATGAGCTCAGGTCTATCAGCTGTCGTTAAGGTGATTTCAAGGGTTTCATCACCTTTTTGACGTTTACCGTCCACTAGAGTCCATTCAGCTTCATTAAGTAGCTCATTAGATATGTCAGTATTAAGCTCAAACTTTTCTATATCTGGATGATATCCTGGATAACCTGGTAGGATGGGTCCATGAATTACGCGTCCTTTATCTTTGATTGCTTCTCGGACTATTTCATCTTTATCTATAGTATGAGCGAGAGCTTTGCGTACGTTTTTATTACCAATAGCTTTGTCACTTGAAAGATTAAAAAAGATAGCTGTATATTGTGGTAGTTGTAGCCCAAGTAATCGTATATTATTTGTTTCGATTATTGGTTGTTTGCCGTATGCTAAGAAGTTGATACTTTCTATTTCGTTTTGATTTAGTGCATTAAGGGCAGCTTGTTCATCTGAGTAGAAACGGAGTTCTATCTCTTTGATATTTGGTTCTCCAAGATGGAAGTCAGGGTTACGTACTAGCAGATAAGATCGTATGGCCCCGAATTGATCTTTGATTAATTTTTTAAATTTATATGGACCCAGACCAACTGGTTGTATGTTAAATTCTGTTAGTAGTATATTTTCTGGGCGTACGTGTTGCCATATGTGTGCTGGTAATATACCGACAGTTAAATCTTCTAGAAAGGGTGTTAGAGGCTCAGGTAGAGTAAATTTTACAGTATGTTCATCTAGTATTTCTGTCTTAACATTAGCAAACTTACCACGCAGTGAGCTTTGGTATGATCGATCTTTGATAGTTTCTATTGTAAAAGCAACGTCGTTGGAAGTAAATTCATTCCCATCGGTCCATTTAATATTTTGTCGTAATTTGAAAGTATATTCTTTTTGGTCAGGAGAAATAGTCCATTCTTCAGCTAGGTCTGGAATTAGTTTCTCCCCATCAAAACGTATTAGTCCAGAATAGGTAAGTTTTACTAGATCTCTATCTGCACTATTGGTGGATGCGTAGAGTGGGTTAATGGTTCTAGGTCTACCAACGACACCTTCTGTATAGGTACCACCTTGTTTGGGTATTTCAACCGTAACAGAATACCATAGACTTGAGAGTAGCCAAATGGAAGAAATGATAAAAAATAACGTAAAAACCCCTAGTACTTTTTGTTCTTTTGAGGAAAGAACTTTTGGTAAATAGCGGAGTTTCATTAGTAATGTATTGGGGTCCCTTTCTTTAGATATTTTATCGTCTTGAGATATATCTAATGACTGTACTATATTTTTGGGGGATACTTTTTTAATTAGGCGAAGAAAATTCTGATTTAACTTTAGTAATAAGCTAGGCTTCATAAAATATTAAGTAAATAAAAAACCACAAGAATTTTATATCGTAGCTTAGAGTTTAAAAGTTTAAGAGTAGTCTTATAACACCAAGACCAAGAAAAATAATGCTTAAGGTAATTGTGGTACGAAATAGTACCTTTTCAGCACCTCTTTTGCTTGAGTATACTTCGGCCCCGTTTCCACTTCCAAAAGCACTTCCAAGGCCCGTTCCTTTTTGCTGTAGTAAAACAGATACCATCAGTAAAATAGCTATGATTGGTTGTAAAATATTAAATGTTGTTTCCATAATCTTTACGGTATCAATAAGGGTGTTTTATGTCAAGACGAGCTAAAATGTTCTTTAATAAGCTTTGTTTTGTGTTTACCTATAAGTTTGGTTAAATCTTGATATGATGCTTTTTTAATGTTATTTACTGGGCCAAATTTTTTCTTGAGTATCCTTTTGGTTGATGGTCCTATGCCAGATATTTCATCAAGTGATGATTGGAAGTTTTTCTGTTTGTGTATTTTTTGAAAGAAGGAATTACTGTAGCGATGTACCTCATCTCGTGATTGTTGTAATAGCTGTAAAGCGGGTGATCGTCGAGAGAATTTAATTGGATTCTTTTTATTTACTATATATATATCTTCTTCTTTTTTGGCTAGCGCTATTAATCTAGTTTTATCTTTCATTTTTTTCATAACTTTATTTACCTGACTTAGCTGTCCTTTGCCTCCGTCTAAGACTATTAGATTTGGCTTTGACCATGATATATGACCTAGTCGTCGGGTAATTATTTCAGCCATCATCAAGGGGTCATTAGCTTCATTTAGGCTTTTGATAATAAATTTTCTATATTGAGATTTTTTAGGTTTTCCATCTATAAATACTGACATACCGCCCACAGCTGATACACCTTGGATGTTTGCAATATCGTATGTTTCGATGCGTTTAGGAATATTTTTTAGTTTTAATATTTGTTTTAGTTCTTTCAAAGCTTCTTCTTGTTTTATTTCAAGTTTAATAGGGCGGTCAAAGAAAGTCTCTTGTTGCTTAAAGTATTCGTGTGCATTATGTTTGGATAGTTCTATAAGTTGAGCCTTGCGTCCACGTTGGGTAGTTTTTATTTTAATGTCGTTAAATTTATTTAAGTTTATCGGACTAGGTATATATATTTCTTTTGGGGTATCGGTTGTTATACTGTAATATTGTTCAATAAAAGATTTTATCACTTCTGTGTTATCGTGTTGTGTATCCTTAATTAAAGTATTAAATTTATTAATCATCTTACCTTGTCTTATCTTAAATAGATTTATGGCTACAGTATCTTCATTGCGAAACATGTTTATCAGGTCAATATTTTCATCTTTATTTGTGACAACTTTTTGTTTTTGATTAAGTTTTTTAAGAGCCAAGTAAGTGTTTCGCATTTTAGCTGCAAGTTCGTATTTTTTATTTTTACTAAAAAATTTCATTTTTTGTTCAAAGCGTTTGGCTACTAACTTATGGTTTCCTTTCAAAAAGTCGGTTACGTTGTCAAATAGTTTTGCGTAGTTGGCTGCGGATATTTCCCCAGTACATGGTCCAGGACATCTACCTAGGTGGTAATTAAAACAAGGTTTTAGAGTTTGTTTAGGTTCATTTGGGAGATTAAGGCATATTGGAAATAACTTTTTAATTTGTCTAAGGGTTTCTTTAGCTATTAGGGCAGAAGTAAACGGTCCAAAGTACTTTGTTTTTTCTTGTCTTTTAAGGTTAAGGTGCCTGGTCATGTAAATATTAGCCCAGAGGGTAGAGTGGTCAATTTTAATCCACTGCCAGTGTTTGTCATCTTTGAGCATGATGTTGTAAGGGGGTTTATATTTCTTAATAAGGTTAGTTTCAAGTAGAAGTGCCTCTGCTTCTGTATCTACTACCGTATGATCAATATCATCGATCTTGTTTACCATTACCAATTTAGCTGAAGTTAAATTAGAAGACTTAGTAAAGTAGTTTCGTACTCTATTGCGTAGTTTTTTTGCCTTACCTACATAAAGAATATTTTTGTCTTTTCCTAGGAAGATATAAATTCCATAAGTTAGTGGAAGATTATTTAGTTTATTTTTTAGCTTTGTTGTCATAATAGCCAATTGAATATTTAAGTGAGATTTGGTGTGTCCTTGGAAGTAGTTAAGGTATTTGGAGTTGGGACCTTTAATTATATTTTAAGTTTAAAGTAACTATAGTTATTAGATTGTGAAAGGTATTTTAGTATATCGTTAAATATTAGTTTAGAGCAACTTAATTCGCTTTTACTAAGATAGACTAATTTTAGTAGAAACATACTTATAAATAAGCTTATTAAAGTAAAAATCACCTTTTGTGTGGTGATCTTTACTTTAATATCTAAATATAGAGTATTTAATTGGTTATTTAGTTTGTTTTAATTACCACTCTTTGGTTTCAAGACCTTCTTTGGCTGCATCCATCTGAGCTTCTCGTTTTGAGGTACCTGCTCCTGTTGCTACAAGTTCATGGTCAAGATATACTCCTATTTTAAAAGTCTTTTCGTGATCAGGTCCAGACTCTTCCAGTACTTGATAGTTCGGAGTGATACCTATTTTGGCTTGAGCTATTTCTTGAAACTTACTTTTTGCATCAATGTATGATTCATTTTTTAAAATATCGTCTAGTTTTATGATTATGTTTTCACTAATAAATTTATTGGCTGTATCGTAGCCTTGATCCAAATATATTGCACCAATTAGTGCTTCGAGAGCATCAGCCAAGATAAAGAGCCTAGCTTTAGTGTTTACATCTTTGGCTTCTCCCCTAGATAGTAAAATAAATTCTTCAAGTCCAATGTCATTAGCTACTTTTGAAAGCATTTGAGAATTTACCAAGGCAGCCCTCCAGTTAGTTAATTCTCCTTCTGGATTTGGGTAATTTTTATAAAGATAGTCGGTAACTACTAACTCTAGGACAGCGTCTCCTAAGAATTCTAGACGTTCATTATGTCCTTTTGCATCAGGATTTTCATTAACATACGACCGATGAATTAATGCGTTTATTAAGATTTTGTCACTGTTGAATTTAATCCCAAGTTTACTTTTAAGTTTTTCTGTATTGTTCATTTTTTAGTGTGAGCATCAGGAACGATGAATCACGAATTAAATTCTTGATTCTTGATTCTTGATTCTTGTTAAAAATATTAATTATATTAATTTTTGATCTTTTTTAATGCTTTTTTAAATATTTGTTTTGAGTTATCGTAGCCTAGGTTTGCTAGTGTTTCATCCTCAGTAAACCACTTACCATCACGACATGATATTCCGTGTTCTGGGTTTAAGTTTTCTTGATCCGTTTTCATTAAGAAATAGTGAATTATCTTTGGGTAGGAGGGTTTGTTGGGTGGATTTACTGTTACTGAAATTGACCCTATGTTATCTAGGATTTCTACTTGGGAAATTCCTAGTTCTTCTTTCACTTCTCGTTCAGCTGTTTCTTCTAGAGTTTCCGAAGCAAGATCGGCTTCTGTTTGCATTGTTCCAGACACTGCCTCAATACCAACTTTACCCTTAGGAAATGTCCATTTATTTATTGCGTCTAGGATAAGTGCAAAGTATATGTTACCTTCGCTGTCCTTTCTATATACCAAGCCCCCTGCTGATACTTCTTGGGGTTTTTGTGTTTCTTCTTTACTCTCTTCGTCGTCTGTTTTAGGATTTAAGTCTTTACTACCTATAAATTCACTATAAATTGATCCAAGAACTCCGTTTACAAAACGGTGTGAAGACATACCACCAAAGGTTTTTGCTAGCTCTATTGATTCGTTAATTGCTACTTTGGGGGGTACTTCTTTTTCATTTTCTAGCTCATATATTCCAATTCGTAAGATATTTCTATCAATGATGGTTATTTGGTCTAGTGGCCATTCTGGAGCAAAACGTTGAATGAGACCATCAATTTCGGTTAGGTTTTTTGTAACTCCTTTAACTAATCTGTGAGTAAAACCATCATCTTCAAAATTAGGAGCAAAGTCATGAATATTTCGTTCCAGGATACCAAAAAGTTTCTTTGAACGATGATAGAAATCCCATTCAAAGAGTGTTTGTAAAGCTATGGTGCGTGAAAGGTGCCGATTACTCATATTAACAATAAAAGAGCGAAGCTTTATTTTCTATTATTTTAAAAGTCAAATGTTTACTTAGCTTGATGTTGCTTTCTTTCTAGTCTCTTCTGGCGTCTTTCTACATTGACACTTAAACGGCCTTTGTATTGACCGCAACTGGTACAGACTTTATGAGGAGCTTTTTGCTGACTACAATTTGAACATGTAGTTAATTTTTTAGCTAATACTTTTCCCTTGCCAGCATGGTTGCTTCTCACTGCTTGTTTGGATCTGCGTTTTTTAGGAACAGACATATTTACTATAGCTTACTATTTTATAACGAACGACTTCTTGTCGTTCCTTAAAAAACATACAATATAAAATTATATTTGGCAAGTAATTGACCTGTGATCTGTATTATTTGCTTAAAATTACAAAAACCGGGAGTGATTCCGATTTTTGTAATTAAATTTAAGTTATTAGGTCATTATAGTAGCGTTACTGAAACTGTTTTATCGCTTGGTTCTTTAAATTTCATAAGACTAACACCCTGGGTAGCTCTACCTAGGGTAGATACAGATTTGAGTGGAAGTCGAATTACTTGGCCTTTTTCAGATATAATTATTAGATCTCCTTTTTTTTCTTCTGGTAGATTTTTTGGGTCTAAAGCAAAACTACTTACTAAGTGTCCTATTCTTGTGGTTGTTGACGTGGTTCTTATTCCTGATCCACCACGTGTTTGTATTCTATATTCTTTGCTTGGGGTCATCTTACCAAATCCATTTTCAGAGACTACTAAGATTTTAGTATTTAAATTTTTATTTTGTGGACTTACTATACACATCCCAATTACTTCATCGTCTTTTTTGAGTCGTATACCTCGTACTCCTGTTGCTGGCCTACCCATAGCACGCAGTCCTTTTTCATGGAAACGAATAGCTTGTCCGAGTTTTGTTATTAAGATAACATCGTCTTTAGTGGTGGCTGGTTTTACTTCACGTAATGCATCTTCTTTTCCAAGTCTAATTGCAATGAGTCCTGATCGTCGGACGTTTTGGAATTGATTAAGCTCAACTTTTTTTGTTATACCTTTTTTCGTTACCATTATTAGAAATTTACTTTTTTCTAGTCTATCTAGCGGTACAATTTCATTAACAATTTCTTCGGGACCTAGCTGAAGGAAATTAACAATACTTTGACCCTTGGCTGTACGACTTGTTATGGGTATTTCATATGCCTTAAGTTGAAAGACTCTACCTTTGTTAGTGAAGAACAAAACATCCTTGTGGGTGCTAGTTGAGAAAAAGTGTTTAACTGAGTCTTCTTCGCGTGTAGTTAGTCCAACAACTCCTTTACCACCTCTAGCTTGCGTTCGAAATGTTTCTGGTGGTAGACGTTTTATAAACCCATCTCTAGTTAGGGTTATTACGGTTGATTCGTTGGGGATTAAATCTTCTTGTGTAAATTTATCTACGGCATGTGGTATTATTTTGGTTTTACGTTCATCCGCATATTTTTCATTAAGTCTGGATAATTCATCTTTTATAACCTCGTCCATTTTTTTCTGACTTTTGAGTAGAGCTGTAAGTTCTTTGATGAGATGACGTTTTTCTTTTAGTTCGGTTTCTATTTTTAGTCTTTCCAAACTTGCCAGTTGTCTCAATCTCATTTCGAGAATTGCTATAGCTTGTTTTTCAGAAAGTTTAAATTTTTTGATCAGTTTTTCTCTGGCATCGTTATTATCTTTAGAGCTCTTAATAGTTTTGATTACGTCATCTATTTTATTAAGTGCCAGCATTAAGCCTTCTAGAATATGAGCCCTATCTTCTGCTTGTTTGAGATCGTATTGGGTACGACGTTTTACCACATCACGACGATGTTTAATATATTCCTTTAGAATTTCTTTAAGTCCTAGTAGTTGTGGTTGGATTCCATCAACTAGTGCCACCATATTGAAGCTAAAAGAGTCTTGTAGCTGAGTGTGCTTGTATAATTGATTAAGAATTTTTTTAGGAAAAGTACCTCTTTTGAGTTCGATTACTATACGTACTCCATTACGGTCAGATTCATCTCTTAGATCCTTGATGCCTTCAATTTTTTTATTTCTTACTAGGTCGGCTATTTTCTCTAATAAATTACTTTTATTCACTTGGTAAGGAACTTCTGACACTATAATATCAAAATCAGAATCATTTTTACCTCTTTCTACAATTTCAGTTACTGCTCGTAGCACAACACTACCTCTTCCTGTAATATAAGCATCTTTGATAGCCTTTATGTCGTACATTACTCCACCTGTAGGGAAGTCTGGTCCGGTAATAACTTTACATAGATCATCGATACCAGACTCTGGGTTATCTAATAGCATATTAATACCAGAAATAAGTTCGCCGAGATGATGAGGTGGAATATTTGTCGCCATACCAACTGCAATTCCACTTACTCCATTTAGTAGGAGTTGGGGTAGCTTGGCGGGCATACATTTGGGTTCATTATGTGCACCATCATAATTTGGACCAAACTCTACGGTATCTTTATCGATATCAAAAATCATCTCTTCTGCTATTTGTGCTAGCTTGGCTTCTGTATAACGCATTGCAGCAGGCGAATCTCCATCCATTGATCCAAAGTTTCCTTGACCCCAAATTAGCGGATAACGCATAGCGAAATCCTGTGCCATCCTAGCTAACGAATCATATATAGCTTGATCACCGTGCGGGTGATATTTAGCCATTACTTCTCCTACTACATTTGCAGATTTTCTAAACTTAGCATTAGACTTAAGACCAATATCCCACATGGCATAGAGGATTCTTCTGTGTACTGGCTTTAGACCATCTCGAACATCAGGTAGTGCTCGTGAAACTATGACAGACATTGCATAGTCTAAATAGCTACGTTGCATTTCAGTGACTAGAGGTTGGTTGGTAACTAGGGTAGTAATTTTACCTTCTTTGGTCGTCATCTTGTCGTCATCTTTAGAGGTTTTTTTTGGATTTTTCTTACTTGGCATAATACTTGTATCTTGAATTTATTTATATACTTCCATGGTTGAAGTGGGGAGAGAGGTAACTGTGGAAGTACTTAATTTTAATTGTAGCTTATTTATTAAAGTATTGATATCTGGATCGCTTGAAGTGCTAGTTTTGGTTTGATTTATAGAATTATTATATATTTCTTGTTTTTCTTTATATTGAGTCATGGGTTCATTGACTAACTCTTTGAAACTATCCACAATATCAGATATTTCTCCATTCGCTTTAACTGATGTCTGGTTTTTGTTTATTTTTTGTATGTTAATTTTAATGGTAATACCTCCTAATATAAGGGTTAATAGCACACTTAAGGTAATCAGTGTTAGTCCTCTAGTCCTTTTATGTTCGTTGTCTTCTTTATTAATTTGAGGTTTTGTATTATTTACCTTTTTTATACTAGTATTTTTTGTTGGTCGTGTCTTTTTATTAATTGAATCCATATTGGTAGTCATTTTTAAATTTTACCACGAGTAACCCCGTCTACCAAGAGATAATTTATTGATAATAGGTATTTTTATGGTATAATATTAGGTATACTGATATAATAAATAATATCTTTTGCTATCTTTGAAACTTATTTGTTATTGGAATAAAGTTTGGTTAATAATTAAGGTTAAACTTAAGTAATGTATTTATTTTTTAAGTTATACTTTTAAAAAGGTATGAAATTATTAGGGGCAAAATTATGAAGGAGATTCGAAAAGGATTTTTTAGTTCACCTAAAGTACCACTTACAATTATTGGTGTCTTTGGGTTTGTTGTTTTGGTTTTTGGATTTTTGAATATAAGTCATAATATAGCTGGTCCTTTTGAGAATACAGGTTGGGATTCAATTGATTTAAATGAACTAGATCAATCTGATGATTTAAATAAAGTTTTAGACAAAACTTCTATTCAACGATTAGAACAGCAAGGAAAAGATACAGATGAAGATGGCTTGTCAGATTTTGATGAAATTAATTTATATCTTACTTCGCCGTATCTCGCAGATTCTGACTCTGATGGATATACTGATGGTGAAGAAGTGGCTTCTGGGCATGACCCTAGCTGTCCTCGTGGAAGTAATTGTAGGATACCAGGCTTAAATGGTGATCAAGGGTCTTATGAGGAAGTAGGTTTGTTTGACGATTTAGCGAATTACTTAGGGCAGTCAGAAGTAGATATAGCTGAAGTGACTAATTTTACAAATCTTTCAATTCAAGGGGTCAGAGATTTATTGGTTAAGTCTGGTGAGGTGTCTCAAGGAGATATAGATCAGATTGAGGATGATGTTTTAATGGATGCTTATCATAATGTATTGGTAGATCTGGCAAACCAAGAAAATAATAATTAATTAACTTTAATGTTTAATAAGGGAAAAAAAGAAAATATTTCTAAAAGTAAAGTTAAATTGATATCTATTTGTTTGATGGTATTAATTTTTAATGTTAGCTTGGTTGGAATTAAACCTGCGCAAGCTTTTCTTGGTTTTGGTGATATTAATATCACGGGTCTTGACATACCCCGTATAATTGAACAAGTTGTAAGTAAGGGTTTAACTACCGCTGCGAACGTATTTTTTGGTAATCAGCTTGCTAGATTTACACAGCAGTTTGCCTATAACTCTGCGGTGAAGCTAGCGGGTGGGCAGCCAGGGCAAACTCCGAGTTTTTGGAAAGGTGCCAAAGAAGCTCTTAAGGCTGGAGCAGATCAAGCATCTGGAGAGTTTGCTCAGGAAATTTTTAAGGCTACTGCAAACGGAAAGTGTGAGCTTTCTAAGAAAAGTTGTCTGAAGTCTGTAGATTGTGGCATAGTAGCAGAAGATACTAGTCCATCTTGTAATGGGCAGAAGTGTATACCTATTCCAGTATTGACCGACGAATATAAAAAACAACTTCAGGGAGAAAAGCATTGGAAATTTCGACGTGAGCGTTGTGAAAGTGATCCTGATGGGGGGTTTTTGGGTTTGGGTGGAGTAAATATATGTAGTCCCATTAATCATTCTATAACTCTTAAGATAAAAACAGCGGGTCTTAATTTTAATACATTTAATCCAGGACGTCCTGCTTTAAATTGTTCTTTCCAGAAATTAAAAGATAGCATAGGGGGTATTAGGGATATCGATTTAGAAAGCCTTATAAAT
>Ga0316190_10001341_pt1 | contig 17679 bp, 11 predicted proteins | sample Eddworburrow2_MG_FD_204929 | JGI IMG/M metagenome (GOLD analysis project Ga0316190, IMG submission 204929) | Coastal sediment microbial communities from Maine, United States - Eddy worm burrow 2 | ecosystem: Environmental > Aquatic > Marine > Coastal > Sediment | place: USA: Maine | collected... | reverse complement strand
ACCTGTCAGCATCTTCATCCATCAGCTGCTCAATAGAGGTGACTCGATTTAACAGGAGGGTGATTACTGGCAACCATGCAGCTAATTCAAGTGCTATCAGTTTATGGAGCACGCTGATTGCCAGGTGCTCTTTTCTCAGGTCATATTCATAGATTGCCTTCATGGCTGTATCATCTTAGATAGCGAGGGTATGTCCATAAATAACCCTTTTATCCATTTCCAAGGGTTTTTCTTATTTTTGGCAGTTGCTGAAGGAGCAGGGCAGATCTTTTGTGCCATAGTTGATTTTCAATAAGATTGTTCCATAATATAGGTTAATATATGGATTAACCTGCATATTGGAACAATACCGTCTTTATGGCACAAGAGTATAAATCTGCTGTCCTGGGGCTTGCTGATAGCCAGGGAATTATCAGGTCGGAAGAAATTAACCGACTGGGTATTCCCCGTGTCGTGCTGACACGGCTTGTTTGCCAGGGACGGCTAGTGCGAGTGGGGCGGGGCCTCTACACCCTGCCAGGTCATTCACTGTCGGAGTATGAGGGGCTGATTCAGGTGGCAAGTCATGCTTCACAAGGTGTGTTTTGCCTACTGACTGCACTGCGTTTCCATGATCTTACTACGCAGTCACCATTCGAGATTTGGATAGCAATTCCGAATAAGTCTCGACCACCTAAACTGGACTATCCACCTATACGGGTTTTTCGCTTTTCAGGTAAAGCGCTTACAGAAGGGGTAGAAACCCACATGGTCGATGGCGTTGAGATTCGGGTATATGGAGTAGCAAAGACGGTGGTTGACTGTTTCAAATTCCGAAATAAGATTGGGCTGGATGTGGCACTAGAGGCGCTTCGAGCTGCCTGGCATGAGAAGCGTGTGAGCATGGATGAGCTTTGGCAATATGCAGGCATCTGTCGAGTGACCAATGTGATGCGTCCCTATCTGGAGTCATTGGTATGAGTGAAAAAACCAATCTTGCTGCATCGGTACGGGCACGTTTACGGAACCGAGCCAAGGTTGATGGTTCTGATTTCACCCTGGTTCTGGTGCGCTATGCACTGGAGCGAGTGCTCTATCGCTTGAGTATCTCCGCCCACCGGGATCACTTCTTGCTCAAAGGGGCTTTGTTGTTCGATCTTTGGTTTGATGTGCCACACCGACCCACGCGGGATGCTGATATGTTGGGTTTTGGCTCTTCAGATCTGGATTCGCTGACGGCTGTTTTTAGGGAACTCTGTATGATGCCCGTTGAGGATGGAATAGAGTTTGATCCGGAAACGGTAAGTGCTGAGGAGATCCGCAAAGAGGCCAATTATGCAGGAGTTAGGGTTACTTTTACCGGGATATTGGCAGGGGCGCGATGCCCGATTCAGGTTGATATCGGTTTTGGGGATGTGGTGACACCTGCCCCGGAAGAGGTGATATATCCCCGCTTGCTTGATGACCTCCCGGCACCTCATTTGCGGGTCTATCCCAGGTATACCGTGGTAGCTGAAAAGTTTGAAGCCATAGTTATGCTCGGAATGACCAATAGTCGGCTCAAGGACTACTTCGACTTATGGATATTGGCAAAATATTCAGAATTTGAGGGTGATGTATTGCAAAGCGCCATACAGGCGACATTTCAACATCGACAGACACCCTTGCCCCAGACTGTTCCCATTGGGCTGTCACAAGGTTTTTATGAGGATCAACACAAGCAAGCGCAGTGGATGGCTTTTCTAAGGAAAAACAGGCTTGAGGAATATCCATTATCTGATGTGGTGGAGGAGATTAAACGGTTTTTGATGCCGGTTTCTGATGCCATGGCAGCAGGAGAAAGTTTTCAAGGGCACTGGTCTCCAGAGAGTGCTTGGAGCAAAAGTCGTTAATCCAGAGTGATTGATAATTGTACAATGCTGGGTGGGACTGAATTGACAGGCAGCGCAGCTAAATGTACACAGGGTTGTCCACAGAAATTGTGGATAAATGTCCGGTAGATTAAAGTCAGAGTGGGAAAGATAGAAGGATTTTGGTCATGATGAGAAACAACATCGAGCAGATGTGGGAAGCCTCACCTTCAGGGATCAAACGCGCACTTGGGATTGCGGCAGGTATAGTGGGTTTTGTTGCTGGTATAACCTCGGAAGAAGAAAAGAGCAGTCAGGTGAATTCCATTTCTGGTCACTATAACTATCGAGTCGGTAAGCTTGATGATGGTGAAGATGTTTATGGAATATATGACGAGTGTGACCGACTGCCTAGTGTTCCATATGCAGAAGATGAGGGTGCATAGGTCAAAACCTTATCTGATAAATATCGTTTGGATTTTTTGGATGAAAAATATAGGCAAAAGTAGATGTCACAGCGTTCTGTATTCTATGTTGTTTTCACCCAAAATGGACACTGGGACAAATTAAATAATTGATCGAAATAAAAAGGAAGCATAATTCGATGAAGGTCGATTTTATAGAAATTAAGAATTTTCGAAAGCTGCAAAGCTGCCGCATTGATTTTGATAAAGAAAAAACACTCCTTGTTGGTGCAAATAATAGCGGAAAAACATCAGCTATGATTGCATTGAGGAAGTTTCTTATTTCCCCAAAAAGTCTTGAGCTTCGGGATGTTTCAATTGGAAATTGGCTGGTGATTGATCAAGTTGGAGCCGATTGGGAAGATGGAGACAAACTTCAACATACCTTAAATGAATTTCTTCCGCTGTTGGATGTTTGGCTCGACGTTCCACTTACTCAAATTCATCATATTGTTCATATCATACCAAGTGCCGATTGGGTAGGCGGTGCGGTTGGGGTGCGATTGAGGTTTGAAGTTGAAGATGTGGATATACTCAAAGCTGACTATCTTGAGGAGCGATTGGCTGCAAAAAAAATCGAAAATGAAGCACCGGAGGAACAAAAACCATCTATTGCACCTAGGAATCTTATCGAGTTTCTAGATAAATCCCTCTCAAAATACTTGGTACTGAAGGCATATTCGCTGGATCCCACACAGCAGGAGAACCCTGATAGCAAAGGCCGAGCCTGCGTGCAGTCCTTACCTGAAGGTGCGTTGGAAATTGAGGGAAGCCCTTTTCAGGGCTTGATAAATTTCCGTGAAATACCGGCAATGCGTGATTTCTCAGCCGGTGGTTCTTCATCGTCTGATAGCGAAGATTCCAAGTCTGACCGTTTGATCAGAACACTTTCAGATCATGTTCGCAGCTATTACGATAAACACGTTGACCAAATGGATGAAATGAATGCTGATGATGTCGGTGCATTTTACGCGTTACAGCGGGCTGAAAAGGCATTTGATCAACGGGATAGCTGAATCACAAATGGGCGATTGTACGCGAGCTTACCGGGACTATCTTGATACGCATAATCAATGATTTATATATAAAATGCCCGGGGTCGTGGTAGACAGTAAACTGCTAAACCCACACCCTACCAAAAAGAAACCGACCTCCATGCAGATTACCCCTAGTTCTAATAAACAGCAACATAACCGAATAAGGAATGTGGCGATGGGGTCATCAGAGTAAAACTCTTATGTCAGCTTTTGCCCCAGCCTGTGTAGAAACGCAAAAATAGCCTCCTGAAGTCATTTTTAAGCCCGGCACGGTTCCCACTGAAAGGATGTTATCGATTACAAAGCCAGTCAATTACGTGCCACGCTATATTTAGAGTCGACTTCTGCTGTCAGACAGCTGTTGTGTTTTCACACAGGCTGGGCCGATAAAAAACAAGACTAGTTCTGATGATTGCTGATTGCTGACTGCTGACTGCTGACTCTGATTTAGCAGAATGATGAACATTAGACAAACCACCCTACGGGGGCGGCTTGCCCCCAAGGGTGATAAGTGAAAGATCAGGCTGCCTGTACAAGCGGCAGTCTGCCTTGCTGAACTAATGAGCCGATAATCAGTTCTACATCTTCAGAGCCTAAGTCGATAGTGGTGCCATTCAGTCTGATGCCGGGCAGATCCTGAATCCAACCTTCCCGACGAAACGCAGTCAGGATGGTTTTGCTCCAGTTACAGTTATTGCAGAGTCATGAGATGCTGATTTAAAAACTGGAATATATCCATCAAAATCCGGTTAAACGTGGTTATGTGGATGTTCCCGCAGATTGGCGTTATTTGAGCGCGCGTAACTATGAGGGGCAATCGGGGTTAATTGATGTTTATACGCAGTGGGGTGATTGGTTTCGTTACGCTTGAGCGTCACTGCATGCGTTCCCACGCTGGAGCGGGGGAATGAGAAAAACAAACAGACTGTTAAGTGATTGTAGATTGGAGAGGACAGCCTGCGGACTACCTATTACCAATTTCACCTTTATGTAATGTAGACATACAATACCATGGCGGGGTTACTGGCAGAACTCCATTGTTTTATGATATGGAAGATTAGGAAAGAAGGCCTTCCATTCATTGCGCGTAAGATTACGGCTTACGGCTTTACATGCTTTCAAAGCTAGAGATTCTGGATCAAGCTTCCATGAGAGCAGCTGCTTGCTATGTGCGGAAATCAAAATAGTGTTATCACTATTAAAAGCAAGTCCAGTTGTATCCTTACCTGGATAGGTAATCTCTCCTAATAATTCTTTTTTTTCATTATTCCATAATCTCAGTCTGTCGGATGCTGAGGCAAGCATTATCCCATTTGGTGAAAGACATAAATTTGTAACAGGCCTCTCATGCTTTTGCATCATAAGAATTTTTGAAGTGGTTTTATTTAGATAATCAACCCTGAATATATGACCACTAGAGCCACCAACAATTATACCATCACCATTACGGGTATAGATTGCTGAGCTTACGTGGCCAAAATTTGTTTTTCCATCAACAGGCAGCATGGCACCATTCTCAATGGAATGAATATATGCGCCATGTGAGTTATAGCAGAATAAATGATCGCCTTTATGAGAAATTATCGCATCATTAACTGGCGAAGGAGGATCACCGCAATCAATGCTGCTATTGATGGCCTTTTTCACATCAGACTTAATGTCGATAATATTTGCATCCCAGATTGCGCCATAACCAAGATGCCCTGTAAAAATATTATTGTTTCTTAAAAAACCTATAATTCCATTGTCAGAAATAAGTTTAAACGCAAGTTTAGTATCCGAAATTATATCAAATAAATAATTGCCGGCTGAAAGACTTTGTCCATTATTAGCAAATATTAAGCCGTTGCCGCTAGCGCCGCTAATGTTATACAGGCTTGTTTCATTGTGACTCTCGATATCCCATAATTTGACCTCCTCTCCAACTCTTAATGCAATACTCTTTCCGCTAGGGCTGCCAGCTAGCTTATCAATCTTATGTTCAAAATTTATACTTTTATCAGATAAGTATGGTGAGCTTAAATCCCATAATAGTAATTCCCCGTCAGAACTCTGTGAAAAAAGAGCATTGTTATTTAAAAAAGTAATGTGTCTTACACTATCTTTGTGACCTTTCAATAATGTAGGGGTCTCTTTGCCTGATATTATGTCAAAAACAAAAATCTCACCAGTTTCACCTGCAAAAGCAATCCATCTATTATCCTTACTAAAAGATATGGCGGATATTCTTCCCCAGTTCCCATTTAGTCCTTTAATAACAGTGCGCTTATCTATATTCCATATAGAAAGTGACTGCTCATATAATTCATGCACCTTAGTAACAGTAGCCATCAGCTTGTTGTCATAGCTGAATGCAATGGAATCTGATGACAAGTCACTATCCTCTAATTCACCAATAAGCTTTCTCTCTGGTATATTGATCAAATAAATTGAATAATTATTACGTACTGCAAGGGTTTTTCCATTGGGGGTTAAGCCTAATACATGTATAAGTTCATTTGTAATTGTTAAATCAATGTCAGGTGAATTCCTGCCATTATTAGAGCATAGCTCATTACCATGATGCTGAATATGCATACTAAATACTTGCTCTGGAAACTTGATGTGTTCCATTGATTTGACATCATAAACTTCTGGCCATATCAAGTTACTCTCTTTACATTTATTTTCCCCAAGTTCAGTAAATGATTGTAAGAGTGCTTTACCATACGCTGAATATGATTTACTAACGGAAAGAGTTTTTCCGTTGCGACTAATGACAACTTTACCATACTTAAATCTATGAGATGTGCCATTATACTCCTTAAAAAATATCCTTATATTATTTTTAGTATCCCACACCATAATTTTATATTTTGAATCAGAATATGCATTGATGGCAATATAATTAGCATTATGGCTCACGGAAATTGATAAGATTTCTCCATGAATCTCTTTAGGCAAGGCATATGTCTCGGATAAAGTCGTGGTATCTATTATTGAAACTTTATTTTTATTTTCATTCCTTGCGTGTTCCAGGATGGTGGTTACTGCAATTTTGGAACCATCGTTACTAAGTGCCATGGGCGAGGAGTAGTTTGATTGACGGCTACCTTCATTTATTTGCGGATATATGAACCGCTTTAAAAATGGACGCTTTGTTAATGCCTTAATAAGGAGTTTCTGTGCCTCATATGTAGGATGTTGCCGCACGGCTTCTGCTCCAAGAAGCATGGATAAGTCAAGTTGGCTATCAAGTAAGCCCTCAGCTCGCAGCACTAGCTCCCTAGATTTTGCAATGTTTGCTTGTCTAAGTGCTTCATCACGCGCATTAACAGCTCGATCAGCTGAGTAAATTGCAATCATTGCGATTATCGCAAAGCACAATGATATCGCGGCCAATAACCGCACTCTTTTTATATTTTGCTTAACACCTTTAAAAGATAAACGAATTTCATCAAGTGCATTATCCGTTGGGCCATTGGTAAGTACATCACTGTTTTCAGTTATAGTTAAGACTGATTTTTTTACATAGTGGAATATTTTGCAATCTTCTGAAGAATCCAAAAAACTCCCATCAACATCGATTGGGATTATAGTTCGATTTAATTTTGAAAAGAATTCAACTTCTTGTAATACCGGAGTAGATTCTATCGCCTCTTTTGACCCTACAACTATGAGTGTCTGTGTTCTTTTTAAGGCTATTCTTCCTGCAATTTTCCAGTCCTCTCCTTTAAAATAATTCTCTGAATCTAGAAAGCATGTAAAGCCTTGTTGCTCAAGCTTCATTTTCAGTATTTCTGCGTATGCTCTGCCATCTGCCCAAGCGTAAGAAATAAAAATATCGAACCCAAAAGCATAATCGATTATTCTCCGGGTAAGGTTGACTAACTTGGACTTAGCAGGCCAGCAACGCATTGCAAACTTATCATTCATAATAATCAACTCCAAACCACCAATAATATTACGAGCGGTTTATTTTTTGCACACTGTAGTGGTCAAGTGATCTTGTTTCAGAGCTTTCCCTTGTCGTGTGTTGGCTCTTGCCAAACCAACCCTGCTTAATGCTGGGAATAAGTCCATCTTTAACCAATGATGATTTGCCAATTTTACTTGGCCCTTCTACCAGTAGCCAGCGTCGATAGGTCTTGTTCAGCCCCATCCCTAGTTTTCTGAGGGCATCCAGTGTTTCGCTTTGACGTCCAAAGAAGAATCTTGCATTTTCTTCGGTATAAGCCCCTAGTCCAGGGAAAGGGCAAACAGTTAGATCAAAATGGGGTTGCAACGCTTCAGTGGCTTGGATAGCGCTCTACAGCTCTTGCGCGAGTGCAACATAATCAGGTGCTTCTGTTAGCAAACGGGCCCGAAAGGTGCCGAGAAAGGGGGACAGATCTGGAGTGGCATTGGGGGGCAACAGTGGCAACACTGGTATGCCGTTTTCATAGCGGCACTTTAGGGCGTAGGAAAGCTCTGCTGCCGCCCATTGTTAGTCGCCGCTAGGCTCTGTATGAGATAAGGTAGACTGAGTAGCCAGAGAGCTCCTCTTGGGGGTTCTTGATCCAGTTTTCACCCCAACCTATACCCTGTTTATCCCACCAGATGCGAGTGCCTTCTGCCTCCTGGTTTTGTGTTACCTGACGGGGTATTTTGCGGTCGTTTCCGGAAAAACAGAGAAACACAGCTCCTGACATTATTGTTATTACCTTATGTTGTATTTTAATAACTTGCAGCTATCTGATCTTAGGATTATTCTTCCTAAAAAAGCAAGTTTAGGCTTAGTATGGCCTGGGCAATTCTAATGCAATTGTAATCAGTGTTAAGGCAGCGATAGCAGAGATTGAACTTATTCAATCTGCAAAAACGCTTTGTTAACTGTTTATGCAGAGTAGTTGCCCCTTTGAAAGCTATCAATACTCCATAAAAACAAAAGGCTCTGTCTGCGTTAAGTGTTGGTCTTTTGACTAAGCATTCTAACGTATTGAAATACAGATAAATCTACTAGGTGTACGTTTATAAAAAAATCAATGCCTTAGGTAATATCAACACTTAACGCAGACAGAGCCAAACAAAATATGTGAGCATAGACTATGAGTGAATGTGATTTTGATAAGATTTTAAGTGTCCTTTCTGATACTAATCAGAAACCCTGGATGACAGCGCATACTATTGCAAAGAAAATTAAAGGCTCTGTTGGGGTGGATCAGGTTGAGCGTCTGCTCTTGAATCACATGGACACTGCCGAATACCCTAAAATCAGATACTCCAGTCTGCCCAGTAAAAAAACACTGAGGGTGCTTTGGGGGGCACTGGAGAGGGTGAAAGACAGACAGTTACAGAATCTTACCAAGGATTATATTGCTGATGATTCATTAGATGATATTGGTGAGCTAGGGGAGCATTGTGCATTTTTTTCACATAGCCATAAGGATTATGATGCGGTTATAGATATTGCAAAGAATTTAGCAATAAAAGGGAAGATGCCTTGGCTTGCTGAGACACATATAGATAAAAATGAAGGGATAAATAGCAAGATTATTGAAGCTATAGAGAGCAATAAAAACTTTATCTTGTATCTGTCTAAAAATGCTTTGAATTCAAAATGGACAAGTAAGGAGTTCTCATATGCACATGATAATGACCAAAGAGTATTTGTTATTGTAGATCTTTCATGCAGTCAAGTAAGAGATTTTGTTACCACCATGCAGGGTGAAAATGAAAATCTCCATCGTCGTGCTTGGGACTATAAGGCTGGTAATCTCTTTGAGACTTTGATTGCGCTTAATAAGGATTTCAAGCTTTTCACATTTTTAAATGTTGATGAAATACCCGGCAACTTCCAATCAGCAGATCGTTGCCCTGTTAAATCTTTAAGTGAACTTGTTTCTGAGCTTTGATTTATAGGCCAAATGTATGCTGTTTTTATGGTTAGTTACGACAGCCCGCTTGCCAGTTACTTATTTCTATTGTTGGATCTAAATGTTTCAGCGTCTGTTCATTGATAGGTTTTGCGCAGGCAGCCTCAGTTAGTGATCTATTCGACCATAGCCAGTGGATAAGGCTCCGGTCGGATGTTTCAGATATGAGGTAGCGACCGTCAGTACTAAATAGTGTGTTAACAGCTTTACTTGAGTGGGTGATGCGTGTCTCTTCGCTACCATCTTCAATCTTCCAGACGCGGGTTGTAAAATCACTTGAGGCAGTGGCCAGATATTTGCCCGTGCGGGTCAGAGCAACGGCGTTGATCTCACCATCCTGTTTAATTTGGCGAATGGCTTTTCGCGTTTGTAAATCCCAAATCTGCACTGTTGCATCATCGCTGCCTGTGGCTATATAACGACTATCCTGAGAGAAATGAACAGCCCGAACTGCTTCGGTGTGGTGGATTGAAAGGTGGAGACTGCCTGTTTGTAAGCTCCATACTTTAGCTGTTTTGTCATCACTTCCGGTTGCCAGAAACCGGCCATTCTGACTAAATACCAGGGTGTTGACGCTTGCATTATGGTTGAGTTTTGGAAGTGCCTTTCCGCTCTCTATTTCCCATAGTAGTGCTGAGTGGCCGGGGCTTACCATCGCCGCTGCCAGATAGCGGTTATCAGGGCTAAAGGCCACTTGTACTGAGCGCCCCTCATGTTCAAATGTATGGAGCAGGGTATCTGTTGCAATCTCCCATAGCTTTGTTTGGCCACCGCCGCTTGTAATGGTCAAATAACGACCATCACTGCTCAAGGCCATACCCCGTCCTATTGTCTCAGCAGCAGGAAGAGTAGTGATGAGTCTGTTTTCTGATATCTGCCAGACTCGAATCTGGCTCTCTTCTTCGTTGCTTCTTGTGGCAAGAAAATTACCATCGGCACTGATGGCTAGATCGCTGATGAACTCAGGATGGGGGATTAGTGTGATCCGTTTTCCATTACTGCTCTGCCAGACAGAGGCTGACTTGCCATCATCTATCGTTGCAAAATACCTTCGGTCAGGTGTTGCTGTAATCCGGCTTGTTCCCTCATGAGTTTGCTTGATCTCTTTGAGGCTATCCAAATCCCAGAGTGCTGCATTGCCATTATGATCACCTGTTGCTAGAAAACGGTCAGTGAGGTTGATATCCAGGTTTGAGACTGCGTTGAGGTGGGTGGTGCGGGCAATCTCTTCTCCATCAGAGCTGCCCCAAATGCGAGCTGTGTGGTCATGGCTTGCTGTAGCAACCTGCTTACCCATGGTGTTGAATTGTGCTTCGCTTACTACATCATCATGGGACAGCCTACGAAGCTCGCGGCCGCTATCAACCTCCCAGATGCGGGCTGTTTTATCACTACTTGCGCTGACCAGCTGTTTACCAGAGGGGGAGAAATTGACTGTATTGACTGAATTATCATGCAGCATATGGTTAAGCAGTTTGCCGGTATGAATAGACCAGAGACGGATCGAACCATCAAAGCCTGCTGAGGCAAGTATATTGCCATCGGGGCTGAAAACGATGTCATTAACGTGATTCTGGGTGCCGTTGCTGTCACTAACTGTTCTATGGGAGCTGTTGAGCGGCTCGTTACGTACCGGTTCAAGATGGTTGACTTTCAGTACGGGGTTTCCTGTTTCAACATCCCAAACGAATATATTGGGTTCTGATCCCTGGATTAAGCCTCCAGTCGCTGCCAATAGGGAGCCATCTCTTGAGAAACGAATGACGCTGAATGTTCCTGGTTGTGGCATCATATAGACCCAATCACCATCCATCTGCACCATGCGTGCCTTTGTGGAATCGAATGCCTCTACAGTCGGCAGGTGATGTTTGATCTCACCTGAGCTACTGCTCCAAACAGCAATCCCAGAAAAGAGCCCACCACTGGCAACCAAGCGGCCATCTGGACTGAAAACCACTCCAAATACTTCAGCACCGTGATCAAGCTGAACGGTTTCTTTCATTGTTGATAGATTCCATACCCGTGCCAGGCCGTCCTCGCCAGCTGTGGCGATTAGCTGCCCGGTTGAGTTGAAAACGGCAGTTGTGACTCTGGCATCGTGGGGCAGACTATCTAGTAGATCCCCTGTGGTGGTCTTAATGATATTAACCATATGCTGCTGGGAGGCAGATGGATTAGTTTGCACACTTTGGCTTAGTGTTGCCAGTAGCTTGCCATCAAGGCTGAAAAGCACTTTGCTCTCTTTATCGCCATGATCCAGTTGCCAGGTATTAGTAGGTAGTAGTGAAAGACTGTGCCGTAAAGCTGCATTTCCTTGAGATGAGGGTGCAAGATGGATCGATTTTAAGGCCATAAGGATTGCTCGATCCAATAGGCTCCCTTGTTGATCAATAGCTAATTCAGCCTCTGCTGCCAAACGGTGAGCAGATGACTGACGACTCTTTTGCTCGGCGATATCCTTCTGATCAAAAGCAAACCAGGTAGCTGCGGCTAATCCTAAAGAGAGGGTGACAACTGCAGATATAAACCCATTCCGGAAACGAACACCCTTGCGATACTCTCTGATCGCAATATCAGACATCTCGATAGGCCTAAGGCCGCGCATGGTTGCAACGATCTGATTAATCGCCTTTTTATAGTCAGGGTTGAGCAGGGATTGCTGCTCGGCAGTAGTGGCCTAGGCGAGATCGACGAATAGTGGGTCAGTAGTGATCCGGGTTGCCAGGCTATTTGGTAGCGCGCTGCTCTTTTTCCAATTGATCTGCCCCCTCTTTTTGCTGATCTTGATGGTGCCATCAGTAAGGACGATGATCAGACGCTTGATCCTCTCCGGCCTGGCACACCACTGGTTGAGCTCATCCACAACCCATTCAGATGCTGCTGCCTCAGGTGATGCCAGATAGATCAGGAATTCAGAGGCTTCTAGGGCTGTTTTGATCTCTTCGCTGAGATTTGCAGAGGCCTGGAGATATTTCTCATCCCGAAATACCGCAATGGGTCGCCGCCAGGGCGGCTTGGCATAACGCTTGATCGCAAGCTCCAGATTCTCAGCGAAGCTGGTGCTTGCAACGTGCTTATAAGAGATGAAAGCGCTATAGCTTTTCACAAGAGAAGATCACTTATGATATGTGACGATGGTGGGGTGGAATGAGTGTGCCACGGTTTTGCCAGAGTAACAGATAGGATTTATGCCAGGTTCCATAATAATTACCTTGTATTATTTGCTTGAATTGCTGGCTTGTAGCGGCAGTATTTTAAGGTTAGTCTTTTTATTCACATACGCTACCTAATTTTAAAATAGGTCTAAACAACATCAAAAATAACAGTAAAGGATAAATACAATGGGTTTCAAAATTACAGCATTCCAATTAAATCTTCCATTTGGCTTAGGTGGTGCTTCAGTGATTCGTACAGAAGCTCAAGTAAAAGCTGCCTGGGCATTGTATGTGGAATATGCCACAAGAATATCAACTCAGAAGCTGGAGCCTGGAGAGGGTTCAATCCGCGAGGCATTAACTTCACTCTATAAATTATTTGATATTACACGTACTGTCCTTAAGCAAGAGGGCCCTGGAGTTGCAGAAGGTATTAATTCAGTGGGGCCAATGGCAATTCAAACATTGAATGAAGGCATTCGCCCTTTTCTAGTTAAATGGCATACCAAGCTGGGCGCTTTTGAGACAGCACAAGCACTTGAACAACAGGGAAAGCTGGCCCCTGGTGCTGCCCCAATCATTGATGAAGGGCAATGGGAGGAGGCTGCTAAATTTTATGCTGAATTGGATAAGTTTCGGTTGGAGTTTCTTCAATATGTTAATGCGTTAGGTGAACTGGCTGGTTTGGAAGAAGAGAAATCTGGCAATTAGGGAGTAACATAATGAGAAAACCACCTCTTCTGGTGCATCTTGTTTTTCATCCCGAGTCTGTTGAGGCGCGTGAGTTGGCGCGACAGATTCATCTTGCACTCAATGATGACCCGGCGCTGCCGGGGCTTCGCATCCCCACCATCTTTTGCAGAGAGCAAGAGAATAACGCGCCACCCACTGATTATGATCTTGATCAGGCTCAGTGCAGTTTTATAATCCCGCTGGCAGATGGTGACCTCTATCTGGATGATCAGTGGTGCAGCTTTGTGGCTGATCTTTGGGAGAAGTGCGATCAATCTGGTCATCGCTGTGTACCTGTCCAGCTGATAGAAGAGGCCTGGCCTCTGGATAAGCGTTTAAACGGTGTCAACTTTATCCGAGCCTTTGCTGAATCGGAGAAGTCACAACTCTCCTTTGTCGTTCGACGTATCGTTACAGAGCTGTGTCGCTATCTGCATGGTGACCAACTGGGCGACGATTCTGCCGAGGCGCCAACAAAGATGTTTGTTAGTCACACCAAACTCGATACCAAAGAGAAGCCGCGTGTGGTTGATAAGTTAAAAAAATATCTTAAATCAGATCAACCTATAAAAACTTGGTTTGATTCAGGTGATATTGCAGCTGGTTCTCGCTTTGCTAAAGAGATAGATCAAGGCATTGAGGACTCTTCACTGTTGTGCGTTTTAACCAACAATTACGCCAGCCGTGAGTGGTGTCGTAAAGAGATTCTGCTGGCCAAAGAGAAGCAGCGGCCTATCGCTGTTATCGATGCACTCTCAAACCGAGAAGCGCGTAGCTTTCCCTACCTGGGAAACCTTCCGGTTATGCGCTGGGGCGGCAAAGCCGAGGCCGCTATAGATCTGCTGCTAAAAGAGACACTACGCCATCTTCACTCAAAAGAGGTTCTTAAACAGTGGAAGCAGGATGATAACGATGAACTCTTCTCTCGTGCGCCAGAGCTACTTACAGTAGTCAAACTGGCTGATAATAAAAGAGTGCTCTACCCTGATCCCCCGCTTGGTGTTGAAGAGATTTGCACCCTGGAGAATGCAGGTGTAACAGTAACCACCCCCCTTGAACGGCTGGCAGCAGAGAAACCACTGCGGGGCAAACGAGTCGCTATCTCAATGTCTGAAAGCACCGACCTTCATAGATTTGGATTTGATCTGCTCCACTTCGAAGCGGCCATGCTTGAACTTACCCGCTACATCCTGCTCAAAGGGGTCACACTGGCCTATGGTGGTCATCTTGGCTCAGAAGGCTATACCGAAAAACTGACAGAACTCGTAAGGATGTATAACCAACAAGAAGGGGTTGACCCTGTCAATTTGCTCGAAAATTACATCGGCTGGCCACTGCCATGGGATAAAAAGATAAGGATCGCCTATAAATCAAAAGCCAAGCTCATACGCACCCCTCGTCCTGAGGGGCTGGATGAACAGCTACATCAGGACTTTCTTGAAGAGCCGAAATTCTTTCCTGCTGAAAAATCTCCCCTCCATCGCTATGCCTGGGCGCGAGGCATGACCGAAATGCGTGTTAAAGAGACAGAAGCCTGTGAGGCGCGCATCGTACTAGGCGGTGTCTTTGGCCCAACCATAGGCATAGCCCCGGACGGTAGCAAAAAAGAGAAATGGTACTCAAGCCGTATTCCAGGAGTGCTGGAAGAGATCTTGCTATCGCTCAAAGCTGATCAACCAATATTTCTAATTGGTGCTTTTGGTGGAGTGGCTTCCATGGTGATCGATATTCTGGAAGGTCAGGATCGTAAAGAGATGAGTTGGGAGTACCAAAAACAAGCGCCCGCTGCAGAGGGGATGCGTGCACTCTACCAAGATCGAAATGAAACGTGGTGGGATTATCCTGAGATGGTCGAATTTATCAGGAAGAAGGGTATAAAAGGGCTTAATCCAAATCTTACAGAAGATGAGCACAAAGAACTCTTCCACACCAAAGATGTTATGCGCATGGTGGAGCTGATTGTGAAGGGATTGGGTTGAGATCAATAATTCCGTTTCAAACCATTTGTTTGAAAATTATAAAATTATGTTGATTACGAACTTCGATGTTGGTTTTCGGCTCGCCAGGGCGTTATGACCCTTTGTGCTTTGTCCCTTTGTCATATTCCTGCCATTTAGCGTGGGAGTGAGAGCGATGCTTTGATCTTGTTTTTTTTACTATGACTAAAGCCAATTATCGATTTGACTATGCAATATCATATGCTGGTAGCGATTCTGAGGTTGCTAAAAAGCTCTATAGTGAGCTCACGGCTGTTGGTTTCTCTGTCTTCATTGACGAAGCGTATGAACAGGAAATTTTGGGAGAAGATGGTAGTCTCTATTTTCGAAATGTCTTTTCAAAAGAGTCACGATTTTGCATCGTTTTGATTTCACAGGAATATGATAGTAGGGAGTGGCCCAATATGGAGCGAGAGTCCATTCAGGGCCGCGAATTGCGGGGAGAACGAGGCGCGTTTCTGCCCATTCAGCTGGATAGCCATAGGCCCGCTTGGTTGCCTGAAACCAGGATCTATTTTGACCTTACTACAAGGTCGATGAGTGAGCTGATAGGGATGCTTACTAAGAAGGCAGCTATATCGGCTGTACTAAATAACAATAAAGTGAGTGAGGGCCGATTTTACGAATCAGGTTTTTCTGATGAGCCGTTATCAAAAGGATTACGGACTTCGATTACCAAGTTTTATAGTGATGTCAGGCAGCTAACAATCAATCAGATTAACGCGCTGAATGCATCCTTGAAACATCGACATCTATGGATTGAAGGTGATGCAGGCACTGGAAAGACCATATTTGCGATAGAGACTGCATATAGAAGTCTAAATGCAGGCCACTCTGTTCTGTTTGTATATAGAACCTCTCAGTTTCGAGATCTCTTGCATGATCTGCTGGGCGGCTTGAATGCGCCACTCTATACACTTGACCATAACTCTTTCATGTGGCTTTTAATAACGGCTCAAACCGAGGGGTTTGGTAGCAGTGAATTTTGGTCTCTGTTTTCAGAGTCCTTCAAGGAGATACCGGAGTCACAATGTGATCAACTTCCATTTGCCCAACTGATATTGGATGATTTTCCAACTTATAGTGAAAGAGTACATGACTTTCTGGATATCATCGATCTGTTTGCCTATAAGGTCACCGTCATATCATCGCTGCAACAGCTTCAGAACGGAATCTTGTTGGATACCCCACCAAGTGATGAGGGATGCTTAGAGGAATCATATGAAGAGATGGGGCTTGATTGGGAAAGCTATATTAGCGAAGCTGACGGGCAGGATATTGTTGTTAAGGTGACTAGCAGGGGAGAGCTTAAGCCAAGTGGGAAGTATCATGTTGAGCTCTTTGATACTAATGTTAGAAATGCAAAAAGAATTTCTGAATATGCAGCTGGGTTTAGCGAGAATAACAATAAGATTGGTGTTGTATCCCAGGGAATGGTTGTGCCTTTAGGTATATCCTTACAGCATCTAGAGTGTCAGCTGCTGGAGATAATAGATGAGCTTTTGACTCAATTTCAACCATCCTCAATCAAGATTCTAGTAGATCCTTTTTTTACTCAAAACCGGGGGCTGGATCTCTCAGAATTTGGGGCGCTGACAAAATTGATCTTTCAAGCAGCAAAGGAGACAGATTACAGGCACAGTTCATTTGAGGTTCTTGATGAATGTAAAAAAAGGTTGAGTGAGGAGCCCAATCGCACAGCCATTTTCATGGCTACCAATGGAGGAGAATTTGCTTTTATTGGATATGATGATGTGAGTGGGTTATCAACAACAAAGCGTATTAAGTCGAGATTTTTAGATAGTTTTGATTTAAAAACTGACCAGGCTATTTTATGCGATAAGTTGCTTTCTGACTCTGCTTTGGATGAAAAAGGTTTTAATCTAGATGTCATAACAATATACCCAGGTCCACTGTACATCGGCCTAGAATCAGATGTGGTGATCTATATAAGAAACAGGGAGGATTTATTTGCATATTATGAAGATGCCGAACCTGGTTTAATAAAGGATGTTGAAGGTACAAGAAACGTACATCACTATTTGGCTATGACACGCGCAAAATATATTCTTTACGATGTTATGATTTCGACAGATGAAGCATAGAGCGAACTCTATGATATCGGCTTGTACCCCCCCAGTGAGACAATAATAGGAGGCAATAAGGGACAGACTAGAATAACACTAAGTTAAGCCCTCGTTGTAGTGAGCAGAGCTACTGAATGCAATTGCACATGCGATGAGGTCGTGCGTGACTTTTGTGGGTATTAGTTATGCATTGCCCTACGTTGTGGTGCAAATTTGGCGGCGGGCGCCACGGTAACTTATCGAAATATATATAATTTATCTGATGGTTTTTTGGCTGAGTGTATTGCTACCGCAGCTAAGAAGAAAATAACTACTATGACGGAAGATAACTCTTTGATAAAAGACCCAGCTAATGCTCCACCTTCTGCTGATATTGCTAAGGAACATAGATATAAGGCGTTTATCTCATACAGCCAGGAAGAAGATAAAAAGTTTGCATTATCACTTCAGCGAGCGCTTCAAAATATCGCAAAGCCTTGGTATC
>Ga0316190_10001340_pt1 | contig 17679 bp, 14 predicted proteins | sample Eddworburrow2_MG_FD_204929 | JGI IMG/M metagenome (GOLD analysis project Ga0316190, IMG submission 204929) | Coastal sediment microbial communities from Maine, United States - Eddy worm burrow 2 | ecosystem: Environmental > Aquatic > Marine > Coastal > Sediment | place: USA: Maine | collected... | reverse complement strand
GGCAGTGTAGAGGTCGGCGGTTCGATCCCGCCTGGCTCCACCAAAACGTCCCCATCGTCTAGAGGCCTAGGACACCGCCCTTTCACGGCGGTAACAGGGGTTCGACTCCCCTTGGGGACGCCATATGAATTAAGGGGTTGCGAGTTATCGCAACCCCTTTTTTTATTTAAGCGGTAACCGTCCCTAGATATCGCTTGTAGCTCGCCACTTGGTTTGCGAGCACTTTAAAACAGATCTAATGCGCTTTGTTTCCTCTCTCGGTGGGGGCAAATCAGCCAACCCATTCATTTCAATCACCCCCCAATTTTTCCTGTTATTCTTCTTCGATCAGCGGATAAGCGCCTTCACGGTCATGAACTTCACTACCGGTGAGCGCGGGATTGAATACACAGATCATGCGCATATCCTTTTTCGCACGTAGATAGTGGCGCTCATGGCCATTGAGGGCATACATGGTGCCGTCACAGATCGGGTGAGTCTCACCGCTCTCCAGATCCTTGATCTCACCCTCACCGGCCACGCAGTAGACTGCTTCCAGGTGGTTCTGATAGTGGATATAGGTCTCGGTGCCGGCAAAGATGGTGGTGTCGTGGTAGGAGAACCCCATCCCCTCATGGCGCAACAACAGCCGTCTGCTGACCCAGTTACCATTTTCTGCGGCCACATCCCGCTCTGTGCCAATCACATCCTGCAAACGGCGAACGATCATGCCTGCGCCTTCCCTTGGTGTGCCCGCCCTTCGGGTAGTGGATCCCCTTTGCGTGATTGCTCTTTTCCCTGGAGCAATGCGGCGATTGTGTTGTCAATGATCTGCAGTCCCTCTCTCAAGGCCTCCTCTTCGATAATCAGAGGTGGCAAAAACTTTACTACCTGGCTCTCTGAACCGGCTGTCTCAATAACCAAGCCGTTCTCGAAAGCCTTGGCGGAAACCTCATCGGCAAGCCAATGTTGTTGAAACTCCATTCCCCAGATCATGCCGCGGCCACGCACTTTAATCCCAAGTTCATGGTACTTACCAGCGATCCGCTCCAGCTCCCCATGAATAATGTCACCTTTGTAGGCAACAGCCTGTGAGAGATCGTCATTGTCCCAATAAGCTAATAGTTCAGTTGCGGCGATGAAGGCAAGATTGTTGCCGCGAAAGGTGCCGGTATGCTCACCCGGTTGCCACTGATCCAGTTCAGGCTTCATCAGCAGAATAGCCATGGGTAGGCCGCCGCCGATGGATTTTGAGAGGGTTACCATATCTGGTTTGATGCCAGCGGCTTCAAAACTGAAAAAGGTACCTGTACGGCCGTTACCGACCTGGATGTCATCAATGATCAGTAGGATATCGAAGTCATGGCAGAGCTGTTCCAGCCTCTGCAACCACTCCAGGCTGGCGGTGTTTATGCCCCCTTCGCCCTGAATGGTTTCGACGATGATGGCAGCCGGGAGATCCACGCCGCTGCTGCTGTCAGAGATCATCTTCCGCAAGTAGCTGATGGTGTCCACGTCAGGGCCGAGATATCCGTCGTAAGGGAGACTGTCGGCATTATTGCGGGCGCCATAGGACTCATCCCGATAAAAGTCGTTGCCGGTGACGGCTAACGACCCCATGGTCAGGCCGTGATAACCGTTAGTGAAGGCGATTATATTTGAGCGCCGCTTCACCATGCGGGCCAGCTTCAGTGCCGTCTCTACGGCATTGGTTCCGGTGGGGCCGGTAAACTGTATTTTGTACTCCAGGTTTCGGGGTGCCAAGATGGTGTCCTGGAATTTTTGCAGAAAAGCGCGCTTTGCTACCGTGGCCTTGTCCAGGCCGTGCACAATGCCGTCCCTTTGCAGATACTCTATTAAGGCCTCCTTGACCACAGGGTTGTTGTGCCCATAGTTGAGGGTGCCTGCTCCAGCAAAGAAATCGATGAAACGGTTGCCATGTTCATCAAACAGGTAAGCCCCCTGTGCAGTATCAAAAACAACAGGGAATGAACGCACATAGCCGCGCACATTTGATTCAAATTCCTCGAAAATTCTCATCTTAAAACCTCGAACTTAATAATATATTTGGTTCAGGGGAGGGGCAGCAGCTATTCGGCTAATCCCTTACGAATTAAATGGATACGAATCAGCGATTCCGGCTCGTGTTTACCACCGGGAAACCATTCACCCTGAAAGTGATTCTCTTCCTCTGAGATTTCGCTCTCCAGTGTTTGGGCCAAAGTGTTAAATAGCCCCCGGGATGGCAGGTTTGACGGCGTAATAGTCGTCTCAATCATGCTGATATTTTGGCAAGGCTCCCGCTGCAGTAATTTCATAAGCATCCAAAAAGCCAGTCGTTGATTGCGCATTTCCTTGGCAACCCCAACCTGCCAGATAAACAAAACCTTATTGGTTCTAGGGGGGATATAAGCCGAGACAAAGCCGACAATTGCGCCCTGGTGCTCGGCAACGACACAGGTATCGGCGAAATGCTCTCCCAGCAGCATATAGGCATAGGGAGAGTTAAGATCCAGTGCTCCACTCTCTTTGGCCAGTTGCCAAATGGCCATTCCATCTTCTGCAATGGGGCTGCGAAGCGTTATCGTAATATCCGGTAATGAAATCTTCATGGTTTGCCTATGGCGACGTGTTCAGAGGCATTCTGAGAAAAAATCTCCTGCTGATTGAGGTGGCTCGGCCCCACCCAAAAGAAAAGAATTGTTACTGCAGTAATCAGGGTTAGGAGAATTAGCGTAAAGGGGATGAGGTATTGCTTTTTTTTCTTGAACAGAGGGCGTGATAGCCCTTCCTCTGGAAGTTTATCTGGGTCTTTATGCACGTATCTGCCATCGTTGGGTGTCTTTAGAGCATCGCTGTTAATCCCGTTACAAGCCAAACCAGCACAGGATGAGCTATGCAATATTTATTTAGAGTACATAAGGTTAGTGCACTAATGAATAATTTTCAAGTGATCACGTATTCTCGTTAATAAAATCTCCAAACATGCGATATCAATGATTGTATTATTTTTATAATAAACAGTCTTTTAATATGCTAAAAACCCATGTTCAGGCACTGATTATATTAAGGCAGATTATCCGTGTAATTTATTTGCACTCAAATAAACTAGAGCGTGAATTAGGGATAAGAGTACCGCAATTGTTAATAATGCAGATTATCCACGATGAAGATCTTTGACTTCTGGGGCATTGGTGAAATCTGTTAGTCTGAGCCAGACAACTGTTGCCTCAATTTTGGATCGCCTGGAGAAGAAGGCGTGCCTAAAGCGGGAGAGAGATCAAGAGGATAAGCGTAAAGTTTGGGTCACATTATCTGATGCCGGTAAGATTGCTCTGAAGCAGGTATCGACCCTATTGCAGGATAGCTTTGTTTATTCATTCAGTGAACTCACAGGCTGGGAGCAAAGCCTGATTCTCTTCTCATTACAACGGGTGGCAGCAATGATGCAGGCGAGGGGTTTTGACGCTTCACCAGTGTTAGATACCCCCTGCGAGTATCTTGTGCCCCTGCTGCCAAAAGATGGTTAGCACCAAATTGGTGCAAGTACTCTGCCAATTATGTTATTGGGGTAACAAATTATTCAAGCACACTGACTGGCCCACCTGAATGCCCCCCCCAAAAAAAACCGGACAACTGTCGACTCTCCTTAGGGACGCCATATGGGAAGAAAAGGGGTAGCTCGTAGAGCCACCCCTTTTCTATTTATGGCACGCTTTTTCTTCCTCTGGTGTTTGCTACCATCCCAATCAGTCCGCTGGTAAATAGCCAAATAATAGAGGGTAGAGATACCGTGTTGATTGCGGCTATTGAGCAGTCACCACTGCCTGCAATGTTAGTAGTGCCTGGTGTAATACAGCCATAATCAAAGTCGGCGGCATTGTTGTTGGTATCCAGACTGTCCAATAAGCGACCAATACTCATGATGCCTGAGTTTTGATCTGCCAAAGCGCCATCTGATCCTTCTGTAACTCCCGCGATCACCCCTTCATAGGTTATAGCGTCAATGAGATTGCTGCCATTATATAGAGCGATACCGTCAGGTGAGCCATTTTGAATTAAATTGCGGTTTATGCCTGTATCGAAATTGCAGTTCATAACCATAGATGAGTTGCCACAAATGACAAAATAGCTGTATGCAGCAAGTGAATAGCCTGTTAGATCAAAAGAACGGTATGTTGGCGTGTTTACTAGCCCACCGTTGATAAAATCCAGATGGAAGTTATCTAGGCTCACATCATCTGATCCTGAGTTGAATAGCTCAATAAACTCTGCTGTATCAGTGCCGCCCTGATCGTAATCAATCTCATTAATCAAAATTGTGGCGTTTGCGGTCGAAAAGGTGCAAATAGCCAGAATAGATATGCAGAGAAAATTGACTGTTTTTTTCATTGTATGTCTCTCCTTAAGTTGAGTGAGCAAATATGTGCTCTCTTTGTTGATCCCTGTGAGGAATAAAGTAAAGGTTGCTGTTGCAGACAAGGATGATTTATTTGAATCTTTGAATCCCATTGCATAAGCCAGTCATAGGCTACTGTTCCGGCCTGTTAGATTCCATGTGGAAAGAGTGGTTTAAGGATTTTCTTACAACAGATTCAAATTTTGTCTTTAAAACCAAGTGGCTATAAGAGTGAATGCAAAAATAATATGGGTGATGTTAATGATGATACTGGTTGTATTATGCTGGCAGGCAGCATGGTGGGAGGTGGAATTGGGTTCTTTGAGATGGTGATCTAAACAAAAATAAACGCACAAACAGTGATGATAGGTATTGATTTCGTGTGTGCTTTCAATAGTATGTGCTTCGTCAGTATCCAGATGAGGTGTCCATAATGATGAACGCAATTGACAAGCTAATAAAAGGGCATATTGATTTTCGAGATGGTTTTTATCATGAGAATCAGGAGTACCTACAAGAATTGGGGCACAAAGGTCAGTCACCTAAAATTGCAGTAGTTTCTTGCTGCGACTCACGAGTAGATCCCGCATTTATCACAACTAGTAAGCCTGGCGACCTATTTGTGATTCGAAACGTGGCAAATCTTGTTCCTCCCTATGTAGAGAAGACTAGCTCTTGGCATGGCACTAGTGCGGCGCTTCAGTTTGCGGTATGCAACTTGGAGGTTGAGCATATTATTGTTTTAGGGCATGCCAGCTGTGGTGGTATCCGTAGCCTTTTTACTGCTGGTGGAGGAACGGCCGAGGATAAAGGGTTTATTGGCGCTTGGATGCGAATGGTGGACAAGGCGCGAAAGCAAGTGTTGGCCGATCCATTATTAACAACTCAGGAGCAACAAATCAGCGCCTGTGAGCAAAGATCAATCCAAATATCACTTGATAATCTAAGAGGTTATCCCTGGATAAAAGAACGCATATCCCAAGGTCGACTTGAGCTACATGGCTGGTTCTATAGTTTGAACTCAGGCAACCTGATGCAGTTAAATGAGGAAGACTCTCACTTTCATGACATATATCTACGGTTTCCAAAAGGGATGCAAGGAGTGATATTGCGCCGTGCCCAGCGAATCCAGATAAATGCATCACAGCTGGCACTTAATATGCAGGATGGCTCAGAGAGGCAGTCGGTAACCATGCTTGACATTAGTCGGCTGGGTGCTTGTTTGGTCTCGGAGCAGCCTTTGGGAAAGATAGGAGATTTTTTCTGCATTGATATGCAGCACGAATCTACAGCTGATGCCATGACGGTTCCCTGCACCATTCGCCACATTAATAAAGCATCTGTAGGAGAAACGGAGCCTGCTTATTATCATGGTGTTGAGTTTTCGAAGCTGGATGTGAAAGTGCTCGACTTTATTACCCATTTTATTCAGGAAAATGTGGCTAAACAGAGAATAGATGAATGCTAATCTGGCTGTTCATCACCAGCGATTTGATGTTGTAACCAAATTCAATGCAGCACGTGATTTCGTGCTGTAGTCATATTTCGCATGGCCACATAAGGCGAGCTACCCCTTCTAGGCTCAATTGGTAAACGGATAAAAGAGGATGCAGATTTATGCGATGATTTTTATCCGCATATTTAGGCATATCTGAGGAGATTGGATTCTAAAGACCTGCCGCCCATAATAGCAATGGTTGCCTGCCATGGTTCGCGGCTAGATCCAGAAATTATCGCAACCTGCAAGCCTAGTGACCTATTTGTTACACGCAAAGTTGTGAATCTGATTCCCCCTTGTATGAAAAAAAACAGTTCCTGGCATGGCGCCAGTGCTGCGCTTCAGTTTGCTGCATGCAGCTTGGAAGTTGAGCCTATTGTTGTTCTGGGGTATGCCAACTGTGGCGGCATTCGTAGCCTTTTTAATGAAGAGGGAGAAGCGGGTCGAGGATCAGGAGTTTATTGGTGCCTGATGTGCATGGCTGGTTCTATAGTTTGGTTTCTGGGGAGTTGTTGAAGTTGAATGAGGAAGAATCTGCATTTCAGGAAGTTTGCGATTAAAGAAAAGGGCTGTCTGACCGTTAACAATGTGCTCATGGAATAAGTTCTATGTAGAGAGAAGACGAGATTCTACCAATCACTCAAATAAGATGGATTTCTCATGCACAAAACTATGGCGGCTGAACAACGAAACAAGCATCGCGATTTTACTTCCTTTTCTATAGGGCTTCTTGAAAAAGATGGAGAGATCATCCACTGTAAAGCCTTAAATCTATCAGTTGCAGGAATGTTGTTGGACTATGATGGGGCATGCTTGGCAACTGGATCCAGTATTAGTATTTTGACCAATCTCAAAGAGCTGAAGTTAGAGATACCTGCGGTAGTGATTCACTGTAATAGTAACTGCATTGGAATCATGTTCTGCAAACCTCAGCCGGATCTTTACCGAGCTGTTACAAGGTCAATGCGGTGTGCGCACCTATTGACCAATAGTCGCACCCCTGTTTCCTTTGTGGCTTAATTTATTATTCCAACAGCTCGAAGAGCTGTGCTAAGGCCTGTAAGGCCTCTCTCCTCTGTCAACTGAGCGGTAGTTTGCATTAGGCTGGCTTGTGGTTCTCTAAGGTGCGTGCTTTGCCGAATTGCACTTGCGGTTGCACTATGTGTATACGCATACCAAGTAACTCTTCTTAACCCCATGTTAATACCCAAAGCCAGAAAAATGGTTTGCTGATGGCTGCATGAATAATGCTGATAAAAGATGCTCAGCATAAAGCCTCTCTCATGCAGGTGATTCTTGCTTGCAGCATGACAAGAGGGGCATCTCAATAATATCAATAAATACAGTGATGTATATCAGGGAAGCATAGGCTATTCGAGGTGAATCACTTTGAATAAAACCAGTTTTCAATATTTCCGCGTTGTGCTGAGTTGTGAATATCCCATTTAAGGTTAAAGAGTATTAATTAGTGGTCGATGAATAGCTATATTAGGGAGGATATTTCCTAAAAGCGAAATAGAGATGCTTGATGAGCATAGCTTGGCGCTTCAGATTTTTAGTAAGAATTAATCATGGCTATGGGTCTTACGCCTATAAAAATCATCAATAAATAAGTATTCAAAGAGTTTGTGAGTTTATTAGCAGTGCGATTGCTGTTTAATATCCAATTAAACTCAAAGTGAGGGATTTCATGTCTGCATTCTTAAGCTCTGTACGGGCAAAGATATATGTAACAGTTACTATTGTTTTTATAACAGTTATTTCCATTGTTACTGCCTATTCAACATTTGATGAGCGGAAACGCGTTCTTCATATGACAGAGCAACATGTGCATAGCATCATTAATTTCTATTTTGATAGCCTGAATACAATGATGCTAACAAACACAATGAATCAACGCAGTATCTTGAAGCAAAAAATGCTGAAGCAGTCAGGCATTATTGAAGCGCGTGTTATACGCGGCCAGCCAGTTATAGATCAATATGGTGAAGGCACAGGCGATGAGGCTGTGGTGGATGAATTGGATGCAAGGGCATTACAAGGGGAAGAGATACGGGAGATAAAATCAACGCCAGAAGGTCGCATACTTACTATGATAATCCCTTTTAGAGCATCCAAAAATCACGGCAATGTGAATTGCATGACGTGCCATAAGGTGCCTGAAAATGCAGTAAATGGTGCAATTCGAATTAGTTTTTCTCTGGCAAGCATGGATGAAGGATTGGTAAAGGCAACATGGTTCACAGTAACTGCAAATATTGTATTAGTGATTACGGGGCTGTTTATTATTAATGTTCTTGTCCGTATATGGATAACCCGCCCATTAAGCAGCTTAATGGATGTGGTGAATAAACGTGCAGATGGAGATGTGTTGGCAAGAGCGGAAGCTGAAGGGTCTAGTGAAATTGCCAGCCTAGCACAGTCATTCAATACTATGGCTGACAATGTCAACCATGTAACAGAACAGAATAGAACAGCAGCAGAAGATTTGATGCAAAAGATTGATCATCTGCTTGATGTTGTTAATCAAGCCTCAAAGGGGGATTTGACGGGACAGGTTAATTTCACCAGTGATGATGGTATTGGTGAGCTGGGAGCAGGCGTGCAGACAATGATTGACAACTTGCGAGCGCATATGGATGAGCGGCGTGAGGCGGTTTGTAGTTTGCAAGAAAAGGTCGACATTATTCTTGAGACAGTTAGTAAGGCAGCTAAAGGTGATCTTACAGGAAGTATCGATATTAAAGGTGATGATGCCATTGGGCGATTGGCTGCCGGTGTGCAGGAAATGATAGAAAATATCAATACACTCGTGGCGCAGGTACAGCGCTCAGGGATCCAAGTAACATCGTCGGGAACAGAGATTGCGGCTACTGCAAAACAACAGGAGGTGACTGTAACGAAGCAGGCGGCTACAACTAATGAGATAGTAGCAACAGCCACTGAAATATCCGCCACTTCAAAAGAGCTCCTGTCGACTATGGATGAGGTATCTGATTTGGCAGATAGCACTGCGTCATCAGCAGAAAGTGGCCATGCAGGGCTCGCTCGAATGGAAGAAACCATTCTTCAAATAGTTAATGCATCTGGCGTGATTGCATCAAAGCTAGAGGTGCTTAATGAAAAGGCTGCAAATATTAATACAGTAATTACAACAATAACGAAGGTTGCAGATCAAACAAACTTGCTTTCACTTAATGCAGCAATTGAAGCTGAAAAAGCAGGAGAGTATGGGTTGGGCTTTTCAGTTGTAGCAACTGAGATACGTCGACTTGCAGACCAAACAGCAATTGCAACCTGGGATATTGAACAAATGGTAAAAGAGATGCAAGCAGCTGTAACAGCAGGTGTTATGAGTGTTGATAAATTCTCCAAAGATGTTCAAGAAAGTGCTCAGGAAGTAACTCAGGTAGGGGCAGAACTCAATCAAATTATTGATCAAGTTCAATCATTAACACCAAGATTTGAAACTGTTCATGAGGGAATGCAGTTTCAGTCTCAAGGTGCGGATCAGATTAAACAGGCCATTGTGCATCTTAGTGAAACTGCACGGCAGACAGTTGATTCACTGCAGAAATCAAATTCGGCAATAGACACGCTGAATGAAGCAGCGACTGGTCTGCAAACAGGGGTGTCAAGATTTAAGGTTATAAAATGCTATGGCGATTGATGACCTTGTTGGTGTTTTATAATGCTGCTTTTACTGTTCACAATAGGCGAGGAACGATATGGAGTTGAAGCAACGCAAGTGCAGGAGGTGTGGCCGCTGCTTCCGTTAAAGCCAGTGCATAGGGTGCCTGACTACATTGTTGGACTTATAAGTAGTAGAGGAGAAATAGTCCCCGTTGTAGATATTTCAAGACTATATGTAAATAAGTCCGCATCCAACCTGATTAGTACAAGAGTTATCGTAATTAAGGTTAGTGGGCAAAATGGTGAAGAGCACAAGCTTGGCATTCTAGCTGAACATGTAACTGATACTATAAAAATAGAGGTGCCTGCAACAAAATCATTTAGCATTAAATCTAAAAATGACACGCTAGTTGGTGAAGAGCTCTTGGTTAATGATCAATTAATACATAAAATCAATGTTAATGATTTAATACAAAAGGATTTGTACGAGCAGGTATTTTGTCATAACTATGAATCATAGAAAGAAGTTATAGCGTAATAATGGCAATTAACTTAATAGCAGAGCATCTTAAAATTACAACTGGCCTTGATAGCTGCTCAGTAGGTATGTCAGTGGTTGAACAGGCTGTTAATAGGCGCATGCTAGCATGTGATGTTAATAGTCACATGGATTACTATAATCTATTAATAAATTCGAATAATGAATTAAACATGTTAATTGACCAAGTGATGGTTCCAGAAACATGGTTTTTTAGAGGCCAGGAATCATTTAAATACTTAAAAGAGTATCTTGTATCGAAAGCAAATGAAGCACATCCTAATAAAATAAGAATATTGACAATTCCTTGTGCAACCGGTGAAGAGCCTTATTCGATTGCAATAACCTTAACCGAGTGTGGGTATACACAAGATGAATTTGTGATTGATGCAATTGATATTGCACATAAATCATTAATGCTGGCAAAAGAGGCAGTATTTACTGAGCATTCATTTAGAGATGAAAATGACCTGCTAAAGCAGCACTATTTTAGTCATGTTGCAACTGGTTATAAATTAAATGATTCAATAATTAACAAAGTTACATTTTCAAATGGAAATATATTTGATTTAAAGGCTGAGGAGAATGGTCGGTATGATGTTGTCTTTTGTAGAAATTTACTGATCTATTTTGATAAAGAGGCACAACGAAAAGCACTGAATAAAATAGATGCGCTAATGGCAGATAACGGAATACTTTTTATTGGTCATGGAGAAGCTGGTTGTGTTGCTGGATCTCAGTTTGAAAAAATAGATGCACCAAATACCTTTGCTTTTTCGAAAGCAATAAATAGGGCTAATGGCAGCATCAAAAAAGATAAAAAGCGTCAACAGATAGAATTATCAAATAAAACTTCAAAGCCATGTTTAAAAACCAAATCGACCAAAAAACCAGAAAATAGCAATGTGCCAATAGATGCATGCAAAAAAGATTATATTGGAGAGGCAATAAAACTGGCAGATGAAGGCAAACTGGATGAGGCAATAGATAATTGTAAAAAAGCCATCAGTGCAGATGGTGCATCAGCTGATGCATTATACTTGCTTGGCGTTATTCATGATGCAAATGGTGACCGAATAGAAGCGACAAACTATTATAATCGTGCCTTACATTTAATGCCTGATCATTATCAGTCTTTAATGCATTTGGCATCGCATGCAGAACGGAACGGTGATAAATCAAAGGCATCAGACTATAGATTAAAAGCCATGCAGTCTAAAAACCATTAATCTGACTATTAATTCTAGTATATTGATATGAAAGTTAAAATGGCAAAAGGTGGCAGCAAAAATGAAGATATGGTCATTGATGATTGTTGGAACAAAATAGGTGTACAGGGAAATGGAGATAGATCATGCTCTGAATTAGATAAAGTCGTCCACTGTAGAAACTGTAAAAAATTTGTTGCAGCAGGGAGGCAGCTTTTAGATAGAGAGTCAACAGTTGATTATAAGAGAGATTGGTATGAGCAGATCTCTTCAGCAGCGGGCAATCATAAAAAAACAGAATCAATTGTAACATTTAGATTGGGTGATCAATGGTTTGGATTGCCGCCAAAATATTTTGATGAAGTAATCAAATGCAAGGGTATTCACTCTATTCCACATAATAGATCTGACAAATTAAAGGGAGTTGTTGCGATCCGCGGAGAATTGCAGTTGTGCATATCAATAGGGCACATTTTAGGTGTGAATCGTGGTGGATCACGGGGAATTAATGTTAAAGATGGTGTTTATGAAAGGATGATTGTGCTATCCGGAGCGGATGTAAAATATGTTTTTCCTGTAAGTGAAATACGTGAAATTTATCACTATTACCCAACAGAGTTAAGTGCCCCTCCAGCGACTTCATCTGTTAAATCACAAAATGTTGTTCTTGGTGTTATAAATTGGAATGATAAATATGTAAGCTGTCTTGACTTCAATATTCTAAGTGAATTGATTGATGGTATCTTTGAATGAGTGATACAGAAGATACAGGCTTTGGTGATTTCTCGATGCTTGAGCTCTTCCAGATGGAGGAGCAACAGCAATCTGAACTGCTAACAAGTGGGCTAATAAATCTTGAGCAGGATCCAACTTCACCTAAACTGTTGGAGTCACTCATGAGAGCATCGCACTCTTTAAAAGGTGCTGCACGGATGGTTGGGGTGGATCCAGTGGTTGATATTGCTCATATCATGGAGGATTGTTTTGTCGCTGCCCAAAATGATAAGTTGATTCTTGCCTCTGACCACATTGATATCTTACTTAAAAGTGTTGATGTTATTTCACAAATAGCTAATTCATCTAATAATCTGCCTGATTGGATTAGTGCTAACCAATCGCAATTGGATGATATTCAAAATAATCTTAAATCAATTCTTTCATCTGAATCTTCATCTTGCACAGACCAGAATATAGAACCACTTCCAGTTAATGTTGTTGATGATCATGAGAAAATTAAAAATCAAACAGATGTGGAAACAGAAGCTATAACAGGCAAAAATGAAATTAAAAGCAGTGTCGTACAAAAAAGTAACCTTCGAATAGATTCAGTACAAATTGACCGGTTAATGAGGTTGGCTGGGGAAGCATCTGAAGGGTCAAGATGGATACGTAAATTTTCTGAATCAATGCTTCAGCTAAAACGCAAGCAGGTCGAAATTGTTACTGCAATTGATCGTGTATCTGAAATAGTTAGAGAAGAATCATCTGATATCAAACTACATGAGATGCTTCATGATGTACAGGAAAAGGCATCGAATTGCAGGCTGATGCTAGGTGAAAAGATTAACAGCTTAGATGTGTTTGAAAGAAAAAATGTAACTGTTTCAAAACGTCTTTCACAGGCAGTAATTACAAGCCGTATGCAACCATTTGGTGATGGTGTTGGTGGATTTCCTCGTCTTGTAAGGGATGTGGCAAGAAAACTAGATAAAGATGTCAAACTTGAAATAGAAGGTAAAGGAACGCTTGTTGATAGAGAGATCTTGGCAAAAATAGAAGCACCATTAAATCATTTGCTTCGTAATGCAATAGATCATGGAATTGAGTCATCCAGCATTAGAGAGGCTCTTGGAAAGCCAAAGTCTGGAATGATTCGATTGTCTGCATATCATATGTCGGGAATGCTTTTTATAACGATCGTTGATGACGGGCAAGGCATAGATATCGAAGGATTGCGTGAAAAAATCCATAAGAAGGGCTTGATAAATGATGCTATGCCTAAAATGCTGACTGATGAAGAGTTACTGGAATTTCTCTTTTTGCCAAGTTTTTCTACAAGAGATGCCGTTACTGAAATATCTGGACGTGGCGTGGGGCTAGATGTTGTTCATGATGCAGTAAAAGAAATGGGTGGTGTTATTCGCACGCATTCTACATATGGAGAAGGTACAACATTCCAGCTGCAGTTGCCCCTTACATTATCAGTTATTCCAAGTTTGCTAGTTAAAATTGAAGGTGAACCATATGCTTTTCCACTTGCGCGAATTAATAGCATTCATTCAGTAGAGTCATCAGATGTAAAGGTAGTAGATGGTCACCAGTTTATAGATATTGATGGTCAAAAAGTAGGTTTAATATCCGCTGCTCAGATACTTAATTTAGATGCTGTTGATTCAAATAATGAAGTTATATCTGTGGTAATAATTAATGATAGATCTTTGTATTATGGATTGGTGGTTGATGAATGCTTTGGTGAGCAAGATCTTGTTGTTCAAATGCTGCCCAATAAATTGGGCAAGGTTAAGGATATCAGCACGGCAGCAATTCTGGAGAATGGATTGCCAGTTTTAATAATTGACATTGATGATGTGCTGCGATCAGTAGAGAAGATTATATCGGCAGGGAAGGTAAGTGATATTGATAAAGGATATAATCGTGATTGCTCATCTGATGTAAAAAAAATATTGGTTGTTGATGATTCAATTACAGTACGAGAAGTAGAACGGAACATGCTTGAGGCGGTTGGTTATAAAGTGGATGTGGCTGTAGACGGTATAGATGGATGGCACATGATACACCAACATAATTTTGATCTCATAATTACAGATATTGATATGCCGCGCATGAATGGTATTGAGCTCATCCATAAAATTAAGTCGAAATCAAACTACAATAAAATCCCCATTATTGTTGTCTCATACAAAGATAGAATTGAAGATAGGGAGAGCGTGTTTAGTGCAGGGGCAGATCGCTATTTAACTAAAGGCAGCTTCCAGGATAACAGCCTGCGAGAAGCTGTAGAAGATCTTATTGGAGAGTCTACAGTATGAGAATTGCAATTGTAGATGATACCATTTTGGTTGCAGAGGGACTGCGCCGCATCGTCGAGGAATCGGGTGAGCATAATGTAATATGGATGGCGCATAATGGTGTTGAGGCTGTTGATTTATGCCATAAAGATACGCCTGATTTGCTTCTAATGGATCTTATTATGCCGGTAATGGAGGGCGTTGAAGCAACACGGTTAATTATGGCCAGCTCTCCCTGCCCTATACTTATCGTTTCAGCAAGCATTACAAAGTATGCACCGCAGGTGTTTTCAGCAATGGGATTTGGGGCTTTGGATGCGGTCAATACGCCTTCGTTCAGTTCGGAAGGTTCAATAAGTGATAAAGATATTTTACTTTCAAAAATTGACACGATAGGCAAACTTGCCGTAGAAAATACTCCATCTAAACCCAGGCCAATGGTTTCAAAATTAGCGGCCACTTCACGTGTTTTGCATCAGTCTAAAAAACCATTAATAGCCATTGGATGTTCTGCAGGTGGCCCTCAGGCCCTGCAAGAAATATTAAGCTGCCTCCCGCATGATTTCCCTGTCCCTATTGTCGTAATTCAACATATTGATGAACTCTTCTCAAATGATATGAGCAAATGGCTTGATACGCACTGCGCATTGGAAGTTCGAATTGCTAATCATCTTGATTCTCCACAAGGTGGTGTGGTGCTGCTTGGCGGCATGAGTGACCATTTGGTATTAAATAAATCTCAGCGACTTGAATATACAAAGGATCCAATGGATCTTGTATATCGTCCGTCTGTAGATGTGTTTTTTCGTAGTGTAATAAAGTATTGGGATGGTGATGTTACAGCTATGCTATTAACTGGTATGGGAAGAGATGGATCTCAAGGATTATTGGATTGTAGAGATAGAGGTTTTTACACCATAGCGCAGGATGAAGAGACATCTACTGTTTATGGTATGCCCAGGGCAGCTGCAAAGCTTAATGCAGCAGTTGATATTATGCCGCTTAATAAAATTGCGGAAAAATTGATTGAGTTATATTGCTAACTATATTGCGAGATATAAAGGTGATGAAAAATAATACAGATCCAGGTGATGCTATATCATCTGATGATTCGCAGGACAGTTGCGTACTGCTGGTGGATGATCAACCTATTGTGGCAGAAGCAATCCGCCGTATATTGGCAGATCAAAAGGACATTGTATTTCATTACTGTCGAGACTCTGATAAGGCTGTGAATGCAGTAATTGAATGCAACCCTACGGTTATACTTCAGGATCTTGTTATGCCCGATACTGATGGCATGACGTTATTGAGCCAATATAGAGCCAACCCTAAAACAAGTTCTATCCCTGTCATTGTATTATCAACAAAAGAAGACCCAGAGATTAAGAAAGATGCCTTCGAAAGGGATGCAAGTGATTATTTAGTAAAAATACCTGACAAGATTGAATTAATTGCGCGAATACATGCCCATTCTCGTAGCTACCTGGCGCATAAACAGAGGGACGAAGCTATTGTTGCATTAAAAAAGTTACAGGAAGAGCTGGAAGAGAAAAACGCAGAGTTGGCTCGTTTATCTGCATATGATGGTTTAACCGACATTTATAATAGAAGAAGCTTTGATGAGCTTTTGCAAAAAGAGTGGATCCGCTCAGTTAGAGAAGAGACGGCAATTGCATTGGTTTTGATAGATATAGATCACTTTAAATTATTTAATGATAATTATGGGCACCAAGGCGGAGATGACTGCCTTAAAAAAGTTGCATGTAAATTAGCAGAAACAGTGAAGAGGCCTGCAGATTTTGTTGCACGATACGGGGGGGAGGAATTTGCAGTAGTCCTACCTGAAACTGATCTTGAGGGTGCTGCTGAGATTGCAGAAAAGCTCTGTGCCAGTATAGAGGGTCTGGGCATTCAACATGAGTTTTCATCAGCGGCTGATTGCGTGACAATAAGTGCGGGTGTTTCTATCATTAAGCCCAAAACGAAAGATATGGCGGCCCAGCTCATTGAAGATGCAGATAAGGCTTTATATCTGGCTAAAGAGAGTGGGAGAAATCAATATAAAATCTATTCGGAGCCAGAGGGTTAAGTATTGGTTTGTTAAACTTTTCGATAATTAATGTGTAGAACTGAATGTTGTATTGGTTTGTTAAACTTTCGATAATTAATGTTTCGCTACTGCCATCTGGTGTGTAATTAATCACTCACGGCATTCTCTTCAGACTCTTCATCTTCCTTTTCAGGTTTCTTAATTTCTTCCAGGCTTAGCCCTGAGCTGCCGGAATCGGCTTCTCCTGATTCAGATAGGCTTATTCTTAGCCTTAGGTTGTTGGGTGAGTCAGCATTTTTCAATGCATCTTCCAGGGTGATTTTTTCCTCTTTATAGAGGTTAAAGAGTGCAGCATCAAATGTGCGCATGCCCATGGGTTCTGATTTTTCCATGATCTCTTTAATGGTGGTGAAGTCTCCTTTTTTGATCGTATCCTGAATTGTGGGGCTGCCAAGTAAAATTTCGATAGCAGCGGCCCGTTTGCCATCTACAGTAGGCACCAGTCGCTGGGAGACAAAGGCCTGTAGATTGGTGGAGAGATCTTGAAAGAGCTGTGCTCGGCGCTCTTCAGGAAAGAAGTTAATAATGCGATCCAGTGCTTGGTTGGAGTTGTTGGCATGTAGGGTAGATATTGCCAGATGGCCCGTTTCTGCAAAGGCCAGGGCATGCTCCATTGTTTCCCGGTCACGTATCTCACCAATTAGGATAACATCTGGGGCTTGGCGTAGGGTGTTTTTTAAGGCGTCCGCATAGGTCAGGGTATCCACGCCAACTTCACGCTGATTTACGATGGAGCGTTTATGCCGATGTACAAATTCGATGGGATCTTCAATGGTAATGATGTGGTCGCCACTATTGGAATTGCGGTGGTCAATGAGAGCGGCTAAAGAGGTGGATTTACCCGAGCCAGTGCCACCAACAAAGAGTATCAACCCACGTTTGACCATAATGATATCGGTCAGCACTTTGGGGAGGTTTAAATCTTTGGCTGTTGGGATTTCCGTCTTGATATTACGGATCACCATAGAGACTTCATTGCGCTGCTTGAAGATGTTGACTCTAAATCGTCCGACGCCAGGTTCAGATATTGCCAGGTTCATCTCCAACGCTGTCTCAAACTCCTTACGTTGATCCTCATTCATCACCTCATTGGCTATCTCTTTGATTCGCCCAGGCTTGAGAGGCTCTTTTTCGAAAGGGCGAAGTACGCCGTGGAATTTTGCACAGGCGGGCGCTCCGGTACTCAAATAGATATCAGAGCCATCTTTAACAGCCAGGATTTTAAGGTAGTCTTTGAATTCCATTAAAGCACCTCGTTTCTTAACAGTGTGATATTGCTTTT
>Ga0316190_10001338_pt1 | contig 17691 bp, 11 predicted proteins | sample Eddworburrow2_MG_FD_204929 | JGI IMG/M metagenome (GOLD analysis project Ga0316190, IMG submission 204929) | Coastal sediment microbial communities from Maine, United States - Eddy worm burrow 2 | ecosystem: Environmental > Aquatic > Marine > Coastal > Sediment | place: USA: Maine | collected... | reverse complement strand
TTGTCTCCAGTTAGTTTGTGTAGCGTAATTCAGTTTAGAGTAGTTCAATATAGTGCTTAATACGTTGGGCAGCATCAATACATTCATCCAGTGGTGCAACCAGTGCCATGCGTATTCTGTTTTGGCCTGGGTTAAGACCATTGATCTCTCGAGAGAGATAACTGCCTGGTACAACGGTGATGTTCTGCTGTGCAAAAAGCTCCTTTGTGAAATCAGGATCAGGGATGGGTGTCTTGGGCCAGAGGTAGAATCCGGCATCTGGCTGATCTATTTCAAGGGTGTTGCCCAGTATATCCAATACGGCGTTAAATTTTTCGCGATAGAGTGCGCGGTTCTTTATGACATGATTTTCATCATCCCAAGCCTTGATACTGGCGGCTTGGGTTGGCAGTGGCATGGCGCAGCCGTGGTAGGTGCGGTAGCGATAAAAGAGAGTGAGGATATCCGCATCGCCCGCTACAAAACCAGATCGCAACCCTGGAGCATTAGAGCGCTTGGAAAGACTGTTAAAAACCACGCAGCGTCGGTAATCGTTGTTACCCATCTCGGCGGCGGCCTGTAGCAGGCCAGCGGGAGGATGGGCTTCATTGGGGTAGATCTCTGAATAGCATTCATCTGAAGCAATAATGAAATCATGCTTCTCGGCCAGATTAATCAACCGTTGCAGTGTGGGGATATCAATAACTGCACCGGTTGGATTGTGCGGCGAACAGAGATAGAGCAGCTGACAGCGATTCCAGGTGGCACTCTCTACCGCTTCAAAATCAGGGGAAAAACCAGAATCAGCTGTGCATGGCAGATAATGAGGTGTTGCGCCTGCCAGCAGGGCTGCGCCCTCGTAGATCTGATAAAAGGGGTTTGGCATGAGCACCAGTGGATCTTTGGTGCGATCTATCACAGCCTGTGCAAAGGCGAACAGCGCCTCGCGGGTGCCATTTACCGGTAATACCTGGGATTCTGCATCAACGCTCTGTTCCGGTAGCTTAAAACGACGCGTTAGCCAGCGGCTGATAGCCTGGCGTAGCTCCAGGGTGCCTTTGGTGGTTGGGTAGCCAGAGAGGCCGTGCAGATGAGCCAGCAGTGCCTCAGTGATGAAGCCAGGAGTTGGATGCTTGGGCTCACCAATGGAGAGAGCGATGTGCTCCTGTGTCGTTGATGGTGAGATACCTTCTTTCAGCGCAGCCAGCTTTTCAAAGGGGTAGGGCTGGAGTTGATCCAGATCCGGGTTCATAGGTGCAATCTTGTTGTTGGAAAGGCGCGTAGTATAGGGCATCCCACTATGGGCAGCCAAATAATTGCAGGTATTAGTGAATTAAGATGTAGCAGGGATTACTTGAGGATGCTGATGACGGATTCTATAGCTCTAGCAAGATTATCTGTTAGCTGGACATCTCGTTTTACGATGTAGTTTGGCTTGGCGTACTCTGGGATGCCTTTTTTGGCATCAGATGTGATCATGATTGTGGGTATCGAACTGTTGATAGAGCCTGAGACTCTTAAGGCACTGATTAAGGCAGCTCCGTTAAGCGGCTTTAGCTCTTTTCCCAGAATGAGAAAATCAAACTTCTCCTGCAAGAGACGCTCAAGGGCAGTGAGGCTGTTGTTTAATAGTGAGAGCTGAACTGGAAGTGATGACAGTGCATCTTTACACATCAGCGTCATCGTGGCGGATGGCTCAATAACCATGCCTCGGTAATTATTTTTGCTAAGCGTTTGTCTGATGTGCTCAAGTTTATGCTCTATGGCTGTGTAGTCAGCATGGGCATGTTGTGCCGCTTTTATTGCGTCCTGAATAAGATCAACATAGCTTAAGCAGTTATCTGTAAAGGTGTTATTGATTTGGGTTGATGCATCGTCCAGGGTGCTAAGTTGATCTTCAAAGTGGTGGCATACCTGGCTGATGATGTGTATGCCATGGGTGCCAGCGCTGCCTTTTAGGCTATGCACCCTGCGATATAAGTCTTCGTAAATGCTTTGGTTTTCTGGGTGTTGTGTGAGTGAAAGCACCAGTGTGCTGAGCTCTTGGCACTGCTCAGGGAGCTCGGAGAGAAAATTAATTTTTAGCTGCTCAAGGAGCTTCAATGTATGCGACATTGATGCTTGGCTGCTATTTTCTGCCATATAAAATCCTTAATCCAGTTTACGGCTTTGCTGTATCAGTATGGTATGCATAGCGTAAAGATAATAGGTTATGAGGTTAGTTCGATAGGGCAAGAGATGATGTCGCTGCCCGTTTGGCGGAGAGCTGCGCCATAATTTTCATGCCATTCTGAAAGCACAACCCGTTGGGCTGCTTTCCCATTCAGTTTGAAATCATGAAAGCCGGGTCGATGGGTGTGTCCGTGGATGAGGCGTAAAACGCCATTTTCCCGCATGGTTTCTGCAACGGTCTCTTGGCTTACATCCATTATGTCATCTGCTTTAAGAGAAGTGGCTTCACCGCTACGCTGCCGGTAGCTTGCGGCAATTGCCCTGCGCTCTTCGATGGTTTTTGATAGAAAATCTTTGGTAAAGGCATCGCTACGCAGCATTCTCCGAGCCTGTTGATACTCTTCATCATCGGTGCAGAGCAGGTCACCATGCATCAGTAGCGTCGGTGTGCCTGCAAGCTCAATAACGTAGGTGTCAGGCAGCAGAGAGCAGCCGGTTGCAGATATAAAAGCTTCTCCCAGGAGGAAATCACGGTTTCCGGGCTGGATAAATATGTGGGTGCCTGACTCAGATAGCTGCTTTAGGGCAGCTACGATGCTGGGAATGGGCGGGGCGATGTCATCATCACCAACCCATGTATCAAATAGATCACCCAGAATATAGAGGTTGTCGGCTTGCGGGGCGTGCTCTTGTAGGAAATGCAGGAACAGCCTGACGGTGCCAGGCTGTTCCTGTGAGAGATGAAGGTCTGAGATGAAGAAGTTAATCGGTGATTTCCGCTTTTTCGATCACGAGGTCTTCTTCAGGGACATCCTGGTGTCCCATGCGTGTGGTGGTGGCTACCGCCTTCATCTTATTCACGACATCCATACCTTGAGTGACCTTGCCGAATACACAGTATCCCCAGCCATCTTGCCCTGGGTAGTCGAGGAATTTATTGTTAGCGATATTAATGAAGAACTGAGCTGATGCTGAGTGAGGATCCATAGTGCGCGCCATGGCAATAGTGCCTATCTCATTGGATAGGCCATTTTTTGCTTCGTTTTCAATAGTGGCGCGGGTCTCTTTTTGGGTCATGCCGGGTTCGAAGCCACCACCCTGAACCATAAAATTATCGATGACGCGATGAAATATGGTGCCATCATAAAAGCCATCTTTTACATATTGGGTAAAGTTTTCAGAGGTTATTGGGGCTTTCTCTTCATTGAGCTCGATGACAATGTCGCCCATGTTGGTCTTGAGAGTAATCATTCAGTGGAGTTCCTTATTGTGTTGATAGACGGCTGATGCTTTCAATAATAACAGGGTTGTTGGGCACATCACGCATGCCGTGATTAGAGCCTGTCGGTGTGTTGGCGATCTTGTCAACAATATCCATTCCCTGGGTGACCTTGCCAAAAACAGCATATCCCCATCCATCAAAGCTTGGATGGTTCAGGGTGTGGTTGTCAGCATGGTTGATGAAAAACTGGGCTGTGGCGGAGTGGGGTGCACGGGTGCGGGCCATAGCGATGGTGCCGCGATCATTTTTTAGCCCGTTCTTGGCTTCATTTTGGATAGGCTCATGAGTGGATTTGCGTTGGAAATCCTGGCTGAACCCACCACCTTGAACCATAAAACCTTTGATGACCCGATGAAAAACGGTGCCGTTGTAAAAACCTTCATCGACATAGCGCAAAAAATTCTTCACAGATTCTGGAGCTTTGGCTGGATCCAGCTCCAGCTCGATATTGCCCATGTTTGTTTTAATAAAAACACGAGGCACCTCAGCATGTGCAGTGGTAAAAGTAGCCAGCATGAGCAGGCTGATGATTAGAAGTCTGAAAAGGACTGTTTTCATTCTCATTAGATTCCTGGTGTTTGGTGAATAGTGGACAATGATAAGCCTAGATTTGTCTATTGAACAAGAGCGGCATCTCTATTGCTTTCCTTTCTTTGGTGTTTGAGGCGTGGAAAAAGTTCCTGGATGGCGTCTGGCATGTTTGATGGTACTCTTTGTTATATAGGTAGTTGGGCTATTTTAGATCACAGCTTTCGTTTACCATTTATCACTTGCCATTCTCTGTTTTTGAACTCAGGAAAAAAATGCTCAAAATCCATAATAATCTCACCAACCGCAAAGAGAAATTTACTCCTATTGAGCCGGGTAAGGCTCGCATGTATGTCTGTGGCATGACGGTTTATGACTACTGTCACCTGGGCCATGCACGGGTATTGGTGGTGTTTGATGTGGTTTATCGATACCTGCTTAAATGCGGCTATGATGTGACTTATGTGCGTAACATTACCGATATTGACGATAAAATCATCAATCGTGCTAATGAGAATGGAGAGGATATTTACGATCTGACTCAGCGCTTTATCCAGGCGATGCATGAGGATGCTGAGGCATTAAACATATTGCCCCCTACTAAAGAACCTCGGGCGACCTGCCATATGCAGGATATTCTGGAGATGATCCAGAAGCTCATCGACCGGGGCTATGCCTATGAGGCAGGCAATGGTGATGTTTACTATGCGGTCAGCAAGTTTGAGGGATATGGCAAGCTATCCGGTAAAGACCCTGAAGATCTACGTGCTGGCGCCCGTGTTGAGATAGCAGAAGCCAAACGAGACCCACTGGATTTTGCTCTGTGGAAAGCAGTTAAGCCGGGGGAGCCCGCCTGGGAATCACCTTGGGGTGATGGTCGACCCGGTTGGCATATCGAATGCTCAGCGATGTCGACCTGCTGCCTGGGTAACCACTTTGATCTTCATGGTGGTGGCGCAGACCTGCAATTTCCTCATCATGAAAATGAGATTGCCCAGTCTGAAGGGGCAACTGGCGAGAAATTTGTTAACTACTGGATGCACAATGGATTTGTCCGCATTAATGAAGAGAAGATGTCCAAATCACTGGGCAATTTTTTTACCATCCGTGAAATTCTCGAACGCTACCGTGCTGAAGAGGTTCGCTATTTTATTCTGACCAGTCAGTATCGCAGCCCACTCAACTACGATGATGAGCATCTGGATAATGCCCGGGCTGCGCTGACCCGTTTTTATACTGCTCTGCGTGATCTGCCTGAGGTTGATCCTGCAGGTGGCGAAGCTTTCCATGAACGGTTTATGGCCGCCATGGATGATGACTTTAATACCCCAGAGGCGCTGGCCGCGCTGTTTGACCTTACCCGCGAAATTAATCGGGCACGAGATCAGGATATGGCCAGAGCGGCTGGTCTGGCTGCTGAGCTACGGAGCCTGAGTGGCCTGCTAGGCATTCTGCAGAATGACCCTGAAGCCTATTTGCGTGGGGAGGCTGGGGTTGATGACCTGAGTGATGATCAGATTAATGAACTGATTGAACAACGTGTTGCAGCCAAAACATCCAAGAACTGGGCAGAGGCAGACCGTATCCGGGATCAACTTCAGGAAGCAGGTATCGTGCTGGAAGATGGTGCAGGTGGCACCACCTGGCGGCGGGGTTAGGCGGATCGTGATATAGTACGCCGCATCTGCATTACGTTACGACGGAAGCAATACGCTGGAAAGACCAAATCCAAATATCCGGATGTACCAAATTACATATTCACTAAACGGCAATAATCTAAGCTGAGGCACATTTCCTTATGTCCAACTATGTCCTGTGGTTACAAGAATTAGGCATGAATGACGTCGAGACAGTCGGCGGCAAAAACGCATCTCTGGGTGAAATGATCCAGAACCTGACTGATCTCGGTGTACGGGTGCCGGGTGGTTTTGCCACCACCGCCCATGCCTATCGTGAATTCCTGGCGCAAGACAATATGGATGAGCGTATCCAGGCAGAGTTGGATGCACTGGATGCAGATGATGTTAATGCCCTGGCTGTAACCGGCGCCAAGATCCGCAACTGGATTATGAAGGCTGAGTTTCAGCCAGCATTAGATCAGGCGATCAACGAAGCTTACGCAAAACTGGAGGCAGAGCAGGGTAGTGATCTCTCCTGGGCTGTGCGCTCATCAGCTACTGCGGAAGATCTGCCGGACGCCTCCTTCGCGGGCCAGCAGGAGACCTTCCTCAATGTCAGCGGCCTGGACAATATCAAGCTTTCAATCAGAGAGGTGTTTGCCTCACTGTTCAACGATCGTGCCATCTCCTACCGTGTACACCAGGGGTTTGAGCACCGCCATGTAGCCCTCTCCGCAGGCATTCAACGCATGGTGCGCAGTGACATCGGTGCTGCCGGTGTTGCCTTCAGTCTGGATACCGAATCCGGTTTTCGTGATGTGGTCTTTGTGACCTCCAGTTACGGATTGGGTGAGATGGTGGTGCAGGGCGCGGTGAACCCTGATGAATTCTATGTACATAAACCCACTCTGGAAGCAGGTCGCCCCGCCATCGTACGTCGTAATGTAGGTGATAAGGCGATTCAGATGATCTACTCCACACCCGAGGATAATCTGAACAGCCCGGTTAAAACGGTTGATGTGCCTGTGGAGAAGCGTCCGCTATTCAGTGTGAATGATGCAGACGTGGAAGAGCTCTCGCGTCAGGTAGTGATTATCGAGAAACATTATGGCCGCCCGATGGATGTAGAGTGGGTCAAAGATGGTAACGATGGCAAGATCTATATCGTGCAGGCCCGTCCAGAGACGGTGCAGAGCCGTAACGGCAATGTGATCGAGCGCTACGAGATGAAAGAGAAGGGCGAGGTTATAGTTGAAGGCCGTAGCATCGGCGGACGCATCGGCAAGGGGGCTGCTAAGGTCATCATGAGCATTGATGATATGGACCATATCAAACCGGGTGATGTGCTGGTCACTGATATGACCGACCCGGATTGGGAGCCGATCATGAAGCGGGCTGCCGCCATTGTCACCAACCGCGGTGGCCGTACCTGCCATGCCGCTATCATTGCACGTGAGCTTGGCGTGCCTGCTGTTGTGGGTTGTAACAATGCCACTGACATTATCAAAGATGGCATGGAGGTCACCGTCTCCTGCGCTGAAGGTGATACTGGTAATGTTTACAAGGGCCTGTTGGAGTTTGAATATTCAGAGATTGAGTTGGGTAAAATGCCGGATATTCCCACCAAGATCATGATGAATGTGGGCAATCCTGATCGAGCCTTTGATTTTGCTGGCCTGCCACATGCCGGTATTGGTTTGGCACGGCTGGAGTTCATCATCAACAATATGATCGGCATCCACCCCAAGGCGCTGCTGGAGTTTGACCAGTTGCCACAAGAGTTGAAGGATGAGATTCAACCACGTATTGCCGCCTATGAAAGTCCACGCGAATTCTTCGTAACCAAGCTGACGGAAGGTATCTCTACCCTGGCGGCAGCCTTTGCACCGCACCCCGTAATTGTGCGGATGTCTGATTTCAAATCCAATGAATACGCCAACCTTGTTGCTGGTCCACGCTACGAGCCAGAGGAAGAGAACCCAATGATCGGTTTCCGTGGCGCCTCCCGCTATATCTCAGAGACCTTCAAAGAGTGTTTTGAGATGGAGTGCGAAGCGCTGAAACGGGTGCGTAATGATATGGGGCTGACCAATGTTGAGGTGATGATCCCCTTCGTGCGTACGCTGACTGAGGCCAAAGGTGTGAGCGAAGCGTTGGCAGCCAATGGGCTGGAGCGTGGCAAAGATGGTCTGCGTCTGATCATGATGTGTGAGCTGCCTTCAAATGCTGTCTGTGCGGAAGAGTTTCTGGAATATTTTGACGGCTTCTCTATCGGCTCAAACGATATGACACAGCTCACGCTGGGTTTGGATCGTGACTCCAGTCTGGTTGCCAAGAGTTTTGATGAGCGCGATCCGGCGGTGATGAAGATGCTGAGCATGGCTATCAAGGCCTGTCGTGATGCGGGTAAGTATGTCGGTATCTGTGGTCAGGGGCCATCCGACCATCCTGATCTTGCTCGCTGGTTGCTGGAGCAGGGGATATCCAGTGTCTCGCTGAACCCGGATACCGTTATTGAAACCTGGCTGTTCATGGCAGAAGAACATGCAAACTAACGGCTAAGCACTGTTTTAGTTACCCATATTAATGCCACAGAGGGTCAACCTCTGTGGTCAATCAAACCTTAAATTAACACCAAAACTATGGCTCAATTCATCTACACCATGAACCGTGTGGGCAAGGTTGTCCCACCCAAGCGCCACATTCTGCGTGACATCTCCCTCTCTTTCTTCCCCGGCGCCAAGATTGGTGTGCTGGGCCTCAATGGTTCAGGTAAATCGACCCTGCTGAAAATTATGGCGGGATTGGATACTGAGATTGAAGGTGAGGCACGTCCGCAACCAGGTATTAATGTGGGTTACCTACCGCAGGAGCCACAGCTCGATCCTGAAAAAGATGTGCGTGGCAATGTTGAAGAGGCCCTGGCTGAAGTAACCCAGGCACTGAAACGGCTGGATGAAGTCTACGCTGAATACGCTGAGCCAGATGCCGATTTTGATGCTCTAGCCAAAGAACAAGCCAAGCTGGAAGACATCATCCAGGCACAGGATGGTCACAATATTGATCGTACCCTGGAGGTCGCAGCTGATGCGCTACGCTTGCCACCCTGGGATGCCGATGTAACCAAACTCTCTGGTGGTGAACGCCGTCGCGTTGCGCTCTGCCGCCTGCTGCTTTCCAAACCAGATATGCTGCTGCTGGATGAGCCAACCAACCATCTTGATGCTGAATCGGTTGCCTGGCTAGAGCGCTTCCTGCATGACTACCCCGGCACTGTCGTTGCTGTAACTCATGATCGCTACTTTCTGGACAATGTTGCAGGCTGGATTCTGGAACTGGATCGTGGCCATGGTATTCCATGGGAAGGTAACTACTCCTCCTGGTTGGAGCAGAAAGAGGCCCGTCTGGAGCAGGAAGAGAAGACAGAGCAGGCCCGAACCAAGGCAATGAAGCATGAGCTGGAGTGGGTTAGAAGCAATGCCAAAGGCCGTCATGCAAAAAGTAAGGCACGTTTGGCTCGTTTTGATGAGCTACAGACCCAAGAATTTCAGAAGCGTAGCGAAACTAATGAAATCTACATCCCACCCGGTGAGCGCCTGGGTGATTTGGTGATTGAAGCCGTTAATCTGAAAAAAGCCTTTGGTGATCAGCTGCTGGTTGAAAATCTGAACTTTAATCTGCCTAAGGGTGGCATCGTTGGCATCGTTGGCCCGAATGGTGCCGGTAAGACCACTCTATTCAAGATGCTGACAGGTACAGAAAAGCCAGATGCCGGTGAGCTGCGTGTTGGTGATTCAGTGCAGATTGCCTGTGTTGACCAATCCCGCGATGCGCTGGATGACAAGAAAACGGTCTGGGAAGAGGTGTCTGATAGCTCTGACATCATCACTGTTGGCCGTTTTGAAATGGCTTCCCGTGCCTATGTCAGTCGCTTCAATTTCAAAGGTACAGATCAGCAGAAAATCATTGGCTCACTCTCAGGCGGTGAACGCAACCGTGTTCATCTGGCGAAGCTGCTAAAAAGTGGTTGCAATCTGCTGCTGCTCGATGAGCCAACCAATGACCTCGATGTTGAAACTCTGCGTGCGCTTGAAGAGGCTATTCTGGATTTCCCTGGCTGTGTATTGGTGATCTCACACGATCGCTGGTTTCTGGATCGCATCGCAACCCATATTCTTGCCTTCGAAGGCGACAGTGCAGTGACATGGTTTGAAGGCAACTATGCAGACTATGAAGCGGACCGTAAACGACGCCTTGGTGCTGACGCAGATCAGCCACACCGAATTAAATATAAACGCATTGATGGCTAGTATTGCTGCGGAAGGTTACGGGTCGCTTAATGCGATCTGTAACCGTCAATAACCTTAAGCGCTTAATGAAGATTTGCCTGGGTGCGTGTTTTAAATGGAATGATATTGTGTGCAGGCATTTTTCTATGCAATAACGCAGTAAACTCCTGAACAGCTAACGGCATCGAGTAGTAATACCCTTGCATTTGATCACATCCCTCCTTCCTTAAAAAATCCATCTGCTCTTTTGTTTCCACACCTTCTGCAACAACGGTTAAATCTAAGTTGCCAGCCATAGAGATAATGGCTGAGACAATTGCAACTGCATCGGTGTTATGGCAAAGATCATCGACAAATGATTTGTCGATTTTAAGACACTGGATTGGAAACTGCTTTAGGTAAGAGAGTGATGAGTAGCCAGTGCCGAAGTCATCTACTGAAATGTGTATGCCAAGCTTGCGTAGACGTTTTAATGTAAGAATGGCTCTGTTGATATCATTCATGACCATGCTTTCTGTGATTTCCAACTCCAGATGTTCAGGTGCAAGCCCTGTTTCTGAAAGTATGTTTTGAATCTGTTCTGCAATATCTTTTTGTTCAAATTGGCGAATAGAGAGATTAACAGCAACACGTAATGGCTGATATCCAGCTTTTATCCATGCGGCATTTTGTGCACAAGCCTGATGCATTATCCAATTACCCAGTGGGATGATAAGCCCAGTCTCTTCTGCAATAGGGATAAACTCCTGTGGAGAGATTGCACCAAGCTCAGGATGATTCCAACGTAGTAGTGCTTCCATGCCAATTATCTTGCATGAATCTATTTCTACTTTAGGTTGATAATGTATTTCAAATGAGCTCTCACTAATGCTGGTTCTCATCTCTTTTTCAAGTATGAGTCGTCTTTTAATGGTGGCGTGTAATTCTTCTGTGAAAAAATGAAATGAGTTTCTACCGGTCTCTTTTACTTTGTACATTGCGGTATCCGCATTTTTTGTCAAAGCATCATAAGTGGTTCCATTGCTTGGGTATGTGCTGATGCCAATGCTGGCGCCTATGTTGACCTCATTGTTTTCAATGATGAATTTTTCAGATAAGGCGGCAATAATTTTGTTAGCAACACGTTTTATTGCTGATGTTGAATTAATCTCAGTGAGAATGATTGTGAATTCATCACCACCCAAACGGGCAACTGTATCTGTTTCGCGTATGCAGCCTTTAATTCTTTGGGCAGCTTCTATTAGAAGTTGATCACCACAGGTGTGGCCCAATGTGTCATTGATATATTTAAACCGATCAAGATCCATAAATAAAACAGCAAGTTCAGTGTCTCTGCGCTTAGCTATTTTTATCTCTTGAACCAGCCGCTCCTTAAACAGAATGCGATTAGGCAGGTTAGTCAGTGAATCATAAAAAGCCAATTGCTGTAGCTGCTGAGCAGCAGCTTTGGATTTTGTTATATCGGAAAATATGCCTATATAATGTGTTACTTCATCATTAGGACCTTTAATGGTGTTGATGGTTAGTGATTTAGGGTATTCCTCACCATTTTTTTTGCGATCCCATATCTCTCCTGTCCATTTCCCCTGATCTACTAGCGTCCCCCACATTTTTTTATAGAATGCTTCATCTTGTCTGGAAGATTTCATAATGCGCGGATTGTTACCAATGATATCTTCTCTGCAGTAGCCGGTAATATCTATGAAGGCCTGATTAACATTGACGATTTCTCCATCTGATTTGGTGATAATGATAGCTTCGCTGGCATTTCTAAATACCTGGTCAGATAGTAGAAGTTTTTCTTCCATGGCTTTACGTTCAGTTATGTCAGAAAAGCTAATCACAGCGCCATTAACCTCGCTGTCTTTGAACGTGGGTTCAGAACAATACTCAACAGGAAATGATGTGCCATCCAATCTCCAGAAGATTTCATCTGTTACATGAGCACTTTTAGCTTTTTTAAAGGCGTTATAAATGTGGGATTCATCCTGAACATTAGGTGAGCCATCAATGTGACTATGATGAATCAGGTTATGCATGTTTTTTCCCAGTAATTCTGATGCTCTTGAGCATCCAAGAACTTTGAGACAGGATGCATTGGCAAAGGTGCAATTTCCTTGAAGATCTATGCCATAAATAGCTTCACCTGTTGACATCAAGAGTGATCGGATTTGTTCCTCGCTATTTTTTAGTTTGTTTTCAATTCGTTTTTGTTTGCTGATATCTTGAATGGTTCCTATCATTTGAGTTGCAACGCCTTGTTTATCGCGCAATACTTTTCCTTGTTCAAAGACAATGCGTTCTACGCCATCTGATTGTATGACTCTATGTTCAATTGCATAGGGAGTATTATGTTCAACGCTTTGAGCGACAGCTATGTTTACATTGTCACGGTCATCAGGGTGTATGAAGCTCATAAATGCATCATACGTGGCATTAAATTGTTGTGGTTCACAGCCAAAGATGCGGTAGATTTCATCTGACCATGTAATATTGTTCGTTGTAATATCCCATTCCCAGTGCCCAGTATGTGCAATTTGCTGGGCTTCAGAAAGCCGCTCTTGATTTTTTATTAAGGACTGATTCTGTTCTTTAATTTGATTGATTATTGGATTGCCGATGCGAAAAATATTAATAGTTGCAATGGTAATAATAACTAAAGTAAGGCCTATGGCTATTACGCTGGCTTCTATGAAAGGTGCGCGTATTTCAGCCATGTCAATCTTTACTACGATACCCAGATTTAGAATGGCGACAGGCTCGTAGGCAGCCAGTACGTGACTGCCGTTGTAATCTGTTCCTTGTGCTGCGCCAGACAGGCCTTTTAACGCCTGCTGCATAGGTAAATCAATCACCGAATCCCAGAGAACAGGTTGGATTATCTTACTGCCTGTCGTTCCGTGACTTAATAGAAATATAATTCTATTACCTTCTTTTTTGCCAATAAGGTATTCCCCGGTATTGCCAAATTTTGGGTGGTGCTTATGTGCATCTTTTATTTGTGAGATTGTAGCGGCAGTTGCCCCCTTTGGGTGATCTTCCTGGCTGTAAATTCGATCAAAGCGGGCAATTGCTTCAATTAGTCGTGCCTGGCTTTTTGCGTTGTTGATTAGATTTGCTTTTTGAGCATTAAAGGCTGCCTGATAAAGCAGGCCAATAGCTACACTACCAGCTGTGAGTGCAGCTATTGTCATAATCAGTGCAAGTACGATGATCTGCTTTTTATCGTGCATTGTTGCCTTCTTCAGCTGATTTAAATAAAAATATGTGGCCGCTATGTCATGCTTAACTGTTCCTTTGTATTAGTCTGACTAACGAGTTTTATTAATTTGATGCATGTTTTACGCCATACCCCATGAAAATGGTTATTTGCAATTAAATTAGTTAGTTATGATTTACTTAATTACAAGTGCAGAGGATTGCATGAGAAAAAATGTTGCAATTTGCAATGCTCTTGCTATATGCAATACATGGCTTTTGTTTTTTGCCTGGATATAAGTCGCCCTTGAACAAGGGAGTGGATGCAGGAAAATAAGCGGGTAAGGGAGTTATTTGTACCGACAATTATTATCTGGATGGTTTGTTATTGGAGCATTAGCTTAATGAATGATGTAGCCCCTGTTTCTAAACGTAAACACATCCTCATCGTTGAGGATGATGAGCTGCTGGCTGAATATTATCAGGAGATATTGCGAGAAGATGGTTGGGAGGTTATGGCAGTTGGAACTGGGGCCTCTGCACTTGATGTGTTGCGGCACCGGCCAGTTGATGTTCTTCTGCTTGATATATATCTTCCTGACTATAACGGTCTTGAGATATTGAAGCTGATAAATGAGGAAGGGCTTCCAGCTGTTGTGGTTGCAATTACGAATCAGGGTTCAATTGAGCTTGCAATTGAGGCTATGCAACTTGGGGCGCATGATTTTCTACAGAAACCGGTAGAGATAGACCGCCTTCAAACAACGATTAAAAATGCCTACAAGCATCTCCAACTTTCTCACACAGTAAAACTCTATGAGCAGGCATTTCAGAGAGATAGGTTTCACAACTTGATTGGAGCATCACTCCCTATGCAGTCTGTTTTTCAGATTATAGAGAGTGGGGCTTCTAGTAAAGCTACCGTTTTTATTACGGGTGAAAGCGGCACAGGTAAAGAACTTTGTGCTGAAGCGATTCATAAGCAGAGTAGCCGAGCAGATAAACCATTTGTAGCACTGAATTGTGCGGCTATCCCAAAAGATTTAATGGAGAGTGAAATATTTGGTCATGTAAAGGGTGCTTTTACAGGAGCTGTAAATGATCGGGAGGGTGCTGCTTCACGAGCAAACGGCGGAACACTGTTCATGGATGAGATTTGTGAGATGAATCTTGATATCCAGAGTAAGTTTTTACGTTTTTTTCAAAGCCAACACTTTAATAAGGTTGGATCAAGCAAAGACGAAGAAGTTGATGTTCGTTTTGTCTGTGCAACAAATAAAGATCCATTAGAGATGGTGCAAAAAGGATTGTTTCGAGAGGATCTTTTCTACCGTCTGCATGTTATACCTATTGCAATGCCGCCATTGCGTGAACGTGGCGATGACATTCTTTTAATTGCACGCAAATTTCTTTTGGATTTTACTCAAGAAGAAAGCAAAAACTTTACAAAATTTTCAACTGAAGTTGAAAATATTTTGCTGAATTATTCCTGGCATGGAAATGTCAGAGAGCTGCAAAATATTATTCGAAATATCGTTGTCTTACATGATGGTGATATGGTTGTGCGGCAAATGCTTCCTGCGCCCCTTGATCAAGTTGAAGCCGTTGCAAAGGATATTGAGTCAATAAGATTGGCTTCTTCCAATGTGGTGGATATAAAAGGTGTTGTTGGCAATAGAGACGAGCCACGTAAAATATTACCGCTATGGCAGGTTGAAATGGATGTGATAGAGGATGCAATCAACCAGTGTGAGGGCAATATTTTAAAAGCAGCTGAACTGCTTGATATCAACCCATCTACTATTTATCGCAAGAGAAAAAAATGGGAATCATTGATTGGCTAGCATATTAAATATACTGCCTATTCTATTGTTGGTAGTATTAGCTTAAATGCAACGCCACCATTATCAGTAAGGTTCTCAGCCTCTACTGAGCCGTTATGAAATTCACAGATGAGTTTTACCAGATAAAGCCCAAGCCCTAAATGTGGTTCTGTGGTTTCTGTTTCGCGTATAGAGACCATAGATTCGAATAGTTCCTGCCCTAATGCTACAGGTAGTATTGGCCCTCTATTTATGATGCTTAGGCATGCTTGCCTATCTTGAATTAAATTCAACGCTATTTGGATGGGGGTGTTTGGTTGATGGAAATCAGCGGCATTACTGACTAGTTTATCTAATGCCTGGCTTATAAGGTCTGGGCTGCCAGTAATGTAGATCGGTGAGTTTGGTAATTTAGATTCAAAGGTTATGTCAGGATAGACTGTGCAATAGTTCTCTGTGACAATTTGGATCATCTCTGTGAGATCAAACTGCTCAGTTTCTGAATGTTGCAGTAGTTGCTCAAGCCTCGTTGCTTCACGCATGCGATGAAGGATGAGCCCCAATCTTTCTGCCCCATTTTTAGCATGATGTAGGTAGTGTGTGCGCTTTGCAGCACTGTCCTCTACTTCCAGGTTGTCCAGGGATGTCTTTACTATGGTCAGTGGCGTTCGTAGTTCATGGGCAAGACGGGATGCCATCGCTTCAAGATAACGGTTATATTCTCCAAGTCGGGTTAGTATATTGGCAAAGCTCCGACTTAAATCATCTATTTCGTCTGGTGTGCTACCTGCCTGTATCTGCCCTTGTATTCTGCCGTCTGGGGTAACAGCGGCTTCAATTTTGTCACGTAGTGTATGGATGCGTGTTGTGAGGATAGAGGCAAAGCCAAGTAGCACTAAGCTGGTAACACTAAAGAAGATAAAGGTGATACTAAATAAACGTTCTAAGGTTTTGTTTTGAAGTGACTGAATAGCATTGGTACTCTGTTCAACCAGTACAGCGCCAAGGATGCCCTGCTCAGAGTGAATGGGCCATGCTGCTGAAAGGATGACCGCCTCCTGATCGGGTGTTATCCGTCGTCTGGTTTGTGGAGTGCCATTCAATGCAGACTCTATTTCTATGCCCTCTAGTCGTGAAGTGCCGCTGAATTTATCTTCAAAAAAATCAGATGGCTGTGTGAGCACTAGTCGGAAGATGTTTTGCAGTAGTGATGCGGGTTCATCGTGAGAATTCTCTGATGCCGTATTGTGTGGCTTTAGGGTGCCTTTTTGTGCCAGTACACCGTGCTGTGCATCCAGCACCCAGATGCGTGCATCTTCATGCTCCAGGTTATTAACAATCTGTTCAATGACGGGTGACGGTGTAACCAATAATCCAAGTTGCTCTCTGTTATTTGTACTGATGATAGATTGAATTGTTCGGCTGACGGGATCATCTACATCGGCTATGGAAAAAGCGAGGCGCTTGCCTAGCATGCGAAGGGGGATGCGAATCTCAATGGTGTAGCCATCTTCTGTCTCTTGCCACTCTCCTTTGATGCGTGCCTCTTTGGTGAGAGTGTTGTTGTCTGTCACATGGTATGCATTTATCCATCCGGGTGCAGAGGTTGCAAGCTGGTAGTGTCTGATATTGCCATTAGGTTGCTCTAATGAAATCAATAGATGATCGTTTTTGTTTAGCTGGGTACTGCCAGGAGTATGGTAGACAATATCTCTATCTTTAACTTGAAACAGTGCGTAGAGGTGTCTGCCATGTTGGGCAATGATGTTGTTAAAACCAGATTCATTATTGGTTTTGTAGTAACGTGCATTGCGCAGGTAGGATGCCCAATCATCGGCATAACCATCAAGCTGGATGGGCGCGTCAATGTGATGCACGTAGAGTGTCTGTGCTGCATTTGCTCCAACAATAAAGAGGTCTTCCCTGTTATGCAGCACTGTGGCAACGGCTTGTGCGGTGCCTAATAATACCTTCTCTTGGCCTTGGCGAAGAAAAGCTTCTGTCTCCTGAATATATTGGTACCCAGCCCAAGGGATGGCAGTCAGCGTTAATGAGACTAGCAACAGCTTAAAACGAATGCTGTGATAAAAGCGGCGTTGAATTGGGTTATGGAATGACATGATATGGAGAGTAGATGATGCCTACTCTTCGTTCCATCGATAACCCATGGCATATACCGCATCGATGGCACTGAACTCAGGATCGATGGCATTGAATTTGCGTCGAATGCGTTTGATATGGGTTGAGATGGTTGTGGCATCAACAACGATATTGGCCTCATCCATGAGTTGGTCACGAGTCTTTACATGTCCTGGTCGTCTAGCCAGTGCGACAATAATCCAGAATTCGGTAACGGTCAGTTCCACAGCTATACCCTGCCATGTGACAGACAACCGATCCTGATCGATATGCAGATTGCCACAATCCAATATCCGCTCTTGGGTCGGTGGCTGGCGTAAAACTTCGATGCGGCGGAACAGGGCAGCAATCCGTGCAGTAAGATGGGGCAGGCTGATGTCTTTGGTGAGATAGTCATCTGCACCCAGTCGTAACCCTGTTACTGTGTCAATATCGCTGTCACGGGCCGTCAGGAAGATAATAGGCAGTGTGGGGGAAAGTGCACGCAGTTCACGACAGAGTTCATAACCACCGTCAGGATCGCCTGCTAGTCCAATATCCAGAATAGCTAAATCGGGAAGCTGTTTATGAAATGCAGTTAATGCTTCCATGCGTGCAGCATAGCCTGCCACATCATAACCCTGTCTACGAAGGGCGTCGGTGTAGTTTTCGCGAATAGCGGG
>Ga0316190_10001337_pt1 | contig 17703 bp, 14 predicted proteins | sample Eddworburrow2_MG_FD_204929 | JGI IMG/M metagenome (GOLD analysis project Ga0316190, IMG submission 204929) | Coastal sediment microbial communities from Maine, United States - Eddy worm burrow 2 | ecosystem: Environmental > Aquatic > Marine > Coastal > Sediment | place: USA: Maine | collected... | reverse complement strand
CCGACAGGATTCTTGAACTGGCTGCGGATAAGACTTTATGTGAGAGGATGGGAAAGCATGGAAGAGAAAGAGTGAAAGAACTTTTCTTGTTCGAAAAGAACCAAAAGGAAGTTACTGCTTTGTTGCTGCCTTTTTCTCCATGAAATCCTCATAGGAATGTTTCCACCTGCGGTGTGACCAGAGCCAGTAAGCAGGTTCCTCCCTGATCAGATCCTCAAGGATACGTACATGACGCTCTGTTATTTCATGTGCATCCATCTCCCCCGGATCCTTGCAAATAAGCTCCGTTTCCACTTCATACCTGCCTCTTTTGATCTTTCTTATTTTTAAAAACACCACGGCTGCATCCAGCTTAAGAGCCAGTTTTTCGGAGCCCAGGTAGACCGGTGTATCTATACCCATAAATTTGGTCCAGTACTGAATCTGGTGAAACATGGGACTCTGATCACTCAAATTGAGGGTGATGACTGGAATTTTTTGACTTCTTAGCTCGATCAGTTTTCTGAAGATCTGTTCCATGGGGGTAACAATGCCCCCAAAACGCGTCCTGTTTTGGGTGACCATCCTGTCAAAATACTTATTTCTCAGAGGTTTATATACCGCCACAAAGGGATATTTAGTTACCAGACTCAAGGTCATAAGGTATTCCCAATTGCCATAATGTCCCAGTACGGCAATGACCTGCTTGCCGGATGCATGCAGCTCCTCATATACTTCCAGGTTTTTATAGCTAATGCGTTCCAGTGCTTTGCTTTCGGAATAAAAATGGGAGATGGACGATTCCAGCATGGTATCACACAGGTGATGGTAGAACTTTTTGGCAATTTTACGTATTTCAGGCTTGCTGTATGCCGGGAAGGCTCTATTGAGGTTATCAAACACCACCTTTTTCCGGTAGGCCACCACATAGTAAGCCAGAAAATAGAGGAAATCTGAAATCAGGTAAAGAATGCGTTCGGGCAGCAGGTGAAGCATCCATACCAGGCTGTAGGTCAGAATATAGCCCAGGAACTTCATCTCTTAACCCAACTCACTAATCCGCTCAAGTTTTGGCAGATCCAGGATCCTTATTTTCCTCCCGTCGATGGAAATCACTCCTTCCTGGGCAAAAGTGGAAAGTGTTCGGATGGCGTTGGAAGTGGTCATATTGGAAAGATTTGCCACATCCTCTCTGGACAGGTATATTTTAATTGTAAGGCTGTCGTCCTCGTATCCGTAAGTATCCTTCAGAAAGATCAGCGATTCAGCCAGCCTTCCTCTGATATGTTTTTGGGTAAGGGTAACTGTCCGGTCGTGCGAAAAACCAAGTTCCGAAGCAAAAGACTGGATGACGCTCATGCTCAGTTCGGCATTGCTTCGCATCACTCTGAAAACACTCTCTTTATCAACGATACAGGATACGCAATCTTCAATGGCCACTGCTGTGGCAGTGTGATGTTCTTCTGCGAAAAGTGCCCGGTACCCTATGAAGCCTACCGGCTTCGCCATTCTCACAATTTGTTCTCTTCCGCCCACACCTTCCTTAAAGATTTTGACCTTTCCTTCGGCCAGAATCATAAGCCCCAGGGGCTTGTCTCCCTCTTTAAAAATAATTTCACCCTTCTTGTAAAATGCACAGGTGTAATTTTGCTTCAGGAATTCTTTTTCTTTGAGAGTAAGTACTGTAAATACAGATTTCGGATTGTCTATACAGTCATCTGCATTGTAGTTCCTTTCATGCATTATATCCTCTATTTATTCTTATTATGCTGAATAACACACAAAAATAGAAAAAATAATCGATTCGGCTCAATATTTGGCCACCAGTGGGAGCCTTCTTCCCACTCCGAAAGCTTTTGAGGAAATCCTGAGGATGGGAGGGGTCTGATAGCGCTTATACTCGTTCTGATTTACCAGAGTTATGATCCTTTGTGCCAGATCCTGTTCAAACCCCATCTCCACCAGCTTTCCCACCGGGAGCTGTTTTTCAATATAGGCTTCAAGGATCTGATCCAGTTTCTCATATGGGGGCAAAGAATCTGTGTCCTTCTGGTCAGGCCGGAGTTCGGCAGAGGGAGCTTTGGTGATGATGTTTTCAGGGATCATCTGTTTCAGGGTGTTCAAATACCTGGCCAGAAGATATACATCCGTTTTATACACATCGCCCAAAACTGAAAGGCCACCACTCATGTCCCCATAGAGGGTTCCGTATCCCACTGCAGTTTCGCTTTTATTGCTGGTGTTCAAAAGGATATTTCCAAATTTGTTGGAGAGAGCCATTAAGAGTGTTCCCCTGATCCGCGCCTGGATATTCTCCTCGGTTTTATCTTCCGGAAGATTCTTAAACAGCGGATTCAATGTTTCCCGGAACTGCCTGAACAAGGGCTCAATAGGCAGGATATCGTACTTCACTCCAAGCAAATGGGCCATTTCCACCGAATCATCAATGCTGTGGCCCGATGAATATTGAGAAGGGAGCAAGAGCACATGAAGGTTTTGAGATCCCAGCGCTTCTGTAGCCAAAGCCAGTGTTACTGCCGAATCAATTCCTCCTGAAAGACCCAGGGTAGCCGTCTTAAATTCCAATTTCCCAAAATAATCTCTGATCCCGCAGATAAGTGCACCTGCCATGGCATCAATTCTATCGGGAATCTCAGCCTGGTAGGAATCTGTTGATGATTGAATCAGCTCATCCAGATCCAGGACTATGAGATCTTCCTGGAAGAAGGGAAGCCTGGCGCTCACGTTTCCGGCGGCATTTACTGCCATGGAGCCGCCTTCAAATATTAGTTCAGTCTGGGCTCCAACCTGGTTGCAGTACAACACTGGTAATCCGTATCGTCTTGCCTTACCGGTAAATATGGATTGCTTGGCCTGCATCTTCCTGTGGGAAAAAGGAGAGGCAGCCAGGTTTATCACTGCATGGGCTTGCAAGCCGACCAATTCTTCCAGGGGATTGGTGGTATAGAGCCTGCTTCGCGCATACTCGTTTTCAAAAGGTTGCTCGTCCCAGAGATCTTCGCAAATGGTCACCGCCAGCCTAAACCCTTTGAATTCCAGAATCTTAAACTCACGGTTAGCTTCGAAGTAGCGGTATTCATCAAAGATGTCATAGGTGGGTAAGAGGGACTTCCGGAACACCTGCCTGATTTGTCCCCCGTAAAGGAAAAACACCGAATTGAAGAGCATCTTGCCTTTGCTGCCCGGATTAGGTTCGGGACCGCCCACCAGCACCCCTATTCCAGGATCAATGGCTGAGGCAAGCTTCTCGACATGGGACAGGCAGGCATCAATGAAATCCTTCCTCTCCAGCAAGTCCAGGGGAGGATAGCCACACATGGAGAGTTCTGAAAATACCACAAGATCGGCACCCTTTTCTCCGGCGTCCGCTACGGCACGGCTTATCCTGGACAGGTTCCCTTTAAAATCACCTACATGGTAGTTCAGTTGAGCGAGAGCAATCTTCATATCCTGTCAAAAGAGAACTCCAATATGAATAGTTACTGCATTGGTCTTCACGTTTGCACGGTCATTGTCGGTCACATCGGTTAGTCCCGCCGACCAGCGGAGACCGCCCACAAGGGATGTACTGCCGCCCAGCTGGTATTCCACACCCAAACCTGCATGGTAACCCAGGCAGAAGAGGTGGATGCTTTCCCGGATGTCTTCCTTATCCATAGCCCCGTCGTTGGTGCTGGCTTTGGCATTGATATTGATCATGGGATTGAAACCCAGTTGAAGGAAGAAGGTGGCATATCCCAGCTCCTCAGTTTTTAGTTTCAGGCCCACCGGAATATCGATGTATTGCAGGTTCATTTTTACGCTCTGACCAGGTTCCACAAGAAGGATATCTCCTTTGGAACTGAATTCGGTGGAATCGGAATATTGCAGATTGCCTCCCAGGTTGTTGATGCCAACCCCAACTGTAAATGCATAGTTCTCGGCGAAGAAATAATCCATCTGAAGGCCTACCTGCATATGGAAGATTGACCCATTGGGATTTACAGCATTATCATCGGAGTTGAACCACGCGAACTGTGGACTCACCTGCACGTTGAATTTTACAGGACTCTGAGCCTGAAGAGAGAGAATGGCACCCAAAATGATGCAAAAAACCAGTATTCGTCTCATATTTTATATTTTTGTGTACTCCTATAACGTTCAAATTTAATGATTATGATGAGACCTGTTCGATGGATGCTGTTTTTTCTGGTACTCATCGCATGCCTGGTGAACGGATGTAAAAGCCATCCCCGGGAGGTGGATATCTCCGGAATCGAACTCAGCGTGGAACTGGAAAGATTTGATCGTGCACTTTTCTCCTTGAAACAGGACAGCCTTGACAGGGCTATCGATGAGATGTATTTGCGTTATGGTGATTTTTTCGATGTATTCAATGTGCATGTGATCAGCATTGGGCAGGCTTCTTCGCGGCGCTACCCTTCCTACCTGTCCATGTTTATCAACGATCCCACCAATCGGGATGTGTATGATTATACCAATCAGGTCTATGCATCCACCCAGGCGCTGGAGCAGGAACTGAGTGATGGTTTCAGGCACTACCTGTATCATTATCCCGATTCGCTGCCACCACGGGTGGTGGCCTATGTTAGCAGATTCAACCAGGGCCTGTTTACGGTGGGCCATTTTGTGGGAGTGGGGCTCGATCAGTACCTGGGCAGCGATTGCAGCTATTACCAGCAGATGGGAACCCCAAATTACCTGGTGCAGAAAAAGGAACCAGCACGTGTGCCTCTGGAAGTCATGTTAGCCTGGGCCACCAGCATTTACCCCTACAATGATTCTCTGGACAATGTGCTTTCCAGGATGATCTGGCACGGACAGCTAGCCTGGTTCGTAGATGCCATGTTTCCGGAGATCGATGAAAGGCTAAAGATGGGATTCACTGCTGATCAGATGCAGTGGTGCAGGAACAATGAGGAACAGATGTGGACCCACCTGGTGGAGGAGAAGCTGCTTTTTTCCTCTGAACCCTTGAACATACGCAAGCTTGTGGAGGATGCTCCCCACACCAGTTTTTATACCTCCGAGTCGCCCGGACGGGCCGCAGTCTGGCAGGGGTGGCAGATTGTTAAGGCTTATGCGGAGCGCTTTCCAAAGCTGACAGTGCACCAGCTTATGTCGCAGCGCAACTACCAGGATCTTCTAAGGGAGTCGCGCTACAATCCCTGATCCATACCGGTAAAAAAAATGCAGCCGGATGTTGCCGGCTGCACTTGATCATCTGTCATGCCTGCCGGGCAGGAGGCTTATTTGTACTTCGAAACTCTGGCGTCGCTAAGTACACCGCTCCAGTTCAGACCGAAAGCAAAATCATAGACATTTCCTTCCGAATCGGTATAAGGTGTCATGTCGCGAGCCAGGTCTTCAAACTGTTCCTCTACAGTCTTCATATCAGATGGCATCTGGAAGGGAAGCAGACCCGATGGTTCAGATGCCCCGGTGATGAGGTCCATCAATGCCTGGTCCTGCACCCCCATGTGCACCAGAATGGCATCGGCCGAAGACTCGATTTCAGAAAACACCATGGGTTTGCTAACGTTAACCACCACTATCACTGCTTTGTTGCCCATCTCTTGCTTGGTCTTAACTACCAGGGCTAAATCGGGCAGGTTGCTCGCGACATTTGTTTTGTCTTTGTAGCTCCGGTTGGTGAAGTCCTCGAAAGGGCTTCCTCCTGCCAGACTGGTTTCTCGTGCATGTTCCGCCTTGTAGGGACCATATTGCAACGTAATAGGCACATATCCATTGCCTCCCTTTTCCAGGTCGGCTGCATCATAGCCTACTCCACCATCGGGACTCTGGATGCTCACCAGGGCAAAGTCAGCTTCAAGCGGAGTCTCCACCACTTCGAAGTATTTGGATACAATTTCCTTACTAAATGCATCTTCCCATCTCTCCGGAGTGCTCCTTCCAAACCAGTTGCTTGCTGCAGGAATATAACGCTGGGGTATATATACCTTCAAACGCTCCTTGATGGGAAGCGTCTCGCCGCTATTTTTCAACATGACCACCGATTTTATCTGGGCCTCATATCCGGCCTTCATGTATTCGGGATTGCCCACGATCTTTTCTGTGGCCGCAGGATCAAGGTAGGCATTCTCAAAGAGGCCCGTCCTGAAAATATTGCGCAAGAGCCTGGTGGCAGACAGTTCGAAGCGCGACCTCATATCCTCTTCCCCATGTTCGGCCACTCCCATCTTGTAGGCTTCCAGGACAGGGCCCATATCATTGTTACCCCCGAACTGGTCAATGCCTGCATCGATGGCCTTGTAATGCTTTTCTGCCTCGCTCATGGTCTCCACTCCCCAGCCTTTTCCTGAGAATTGTTCTACCGATTGCACATCACCGGTAATGCCCCAGTCAGAACAAACCACACCGTCGTACCCGTATTTCTCTCTAAGCAGATCGGTGATGATGTACTTGCTGTAGGCATTCCCCACATTCTCTCCGTATTTGGAGTCAATATCAGTGGATATGGTATAATAGGGCATCACTGCCGAGGCCATGCCAGTAGCCCCCTCCAGTTTAAAGGCCCCTTGGGTAAAGGGTGCCAGATGATCCTCCAGCTTGTTGCCGGGATAAACCGCATAGGCCCCATAGCCGAAGTGTGCATCTCGTCCCCCTTCCTCGGGTCCACCCCCGGGCCAGTGTTTTACCATGGCATTGACACTGTGGTAGCCCCAGCCATTGAGAATTTCATGGTCTCCAGCCGAAGTCTGGAAGCCATCCACATAGGCTCTGGCCATATCTGTAGCCAGATCGGGATCTTCGCCCATGGTGCCGCTGAAGCGGCTCCAACGGGGTTCGGTGGCCAGATCTATCTGTGGCGAGAGGGCAGTGGCGATTCCCAGTGCACGGTACTCAATGGAGGCGATCTCTCCGAACTGCCTCATCAAATCAGGATCAAAAGTGGCTGCAATTCCCAGGGAGGCCGGCCACATGGAGATATCTCCACCTGCACCCATATCAAATTCTGCGCTGGACCTGGTCCTGTGTCGCGGGTCCGAACTTGTGTTTGCCGGGATTCCCAGGCCGATGCCTTCCACCAGGGTCTGCATGTTGTTGTTCCATTCAGCAGCAACAGCCGGACTCTGCACCGAGGTAACAAGAACATGACGGAGGTTGTCATCTGTCAGGAATTTCTTCTGCGCGTCTGACAAATCGGAGGGTGCCGCACCGCTCTCTTCAAAGGGCTTGCCATTGTAGGTTGCACCAAAGCGACCACGACCGCCTGCTGGAACAGCCTGGTGAGCACTATAGAGCATCAGTCCGGCCATCTGTTCCACAAACATTTGCTCTACCAGGTCGGTGATACGTTCTTCCACCGGCAGGCGCCAGTCCTCATAAGCATCCAGTGTGCCGTTTTTATTCAGGTCTTTGAATGCATAACCTTTGTTCTCAATAAGGGTAACACCTGAAGCCGGTGCATAGCCCAGGGTTTCTCCCCCCTGGTTGAGTACAAGGGTATAATCCCCCTTCTCTTCCAGGGTGTATTTCGGTCCACAGGAACTAAATGAAAGAAAGGAAATTCCGAGAAGTGCGTAAAAAACAAATTTGATGGATTTCATAACAGGCTTAGTTTTTGGGTGGGTATTCAGTTTAGACTTTGATAACAGGTGTAGGTTTAAGAAATTTACATCTTATTCAGAATGATTCCCAGACCAAAATCACCTGCACCGCTCATGTGGAATCTCGAATCCGAAAAGGTAAAACCTGGTCCAAGACTGAAATTCCAGTACCAGCGCCGTCCCATGGTGTACTGGAACCCAATGGTGCCTCCCAAAGAGTAACGAAGATCGGGAAACTCAACATTGAAGGGAAGACTGATGTACCAGCCGGAATAGTAGCGGGTGGATTTGCCTTTGTTGTGCCTGTCCTCCAGGTTGAAGTAGTAGCGAGGTTCAAAAGTAAAACTGGGGCTGACATAGGGATTGGGCGAGGGAGTCCAGTTCTCATAATCCCAGAAATTGGCTTTTAACCAGAAGCCTACAACCAGGGTAAAATTCTCCGAAGGGGCGATTTCAGCAACAAGTTTGGGAGCAATAAAGCTGATTTTCCCAATCACTGAGGGTGGCTCGGGTTCTAACTCAAAGGATGTGTTCTGGGCCCTGAGGGGCAATAGGCTGATTAATAGTATCAGAATGAGGTTAAGTTTTTTCATGATTGAGGAATGGGTTTTAAATTTTCTCTCCACAAATCTTGCAATAATTCGCATCTCCGTCATGATTGTTATGTCCACAGCTTTTACAAAATACCTGCTTGGCACTCCGGCTTGATTTCACAGCTTTTCCTATTTCTACAGAAATGATTCCTGTAGGGACCGCGATGATGGAGTAACCTGTGAGCATGGCCACGGATGCAATGATTTTCCCCAACACAGTAGCCGGGGCTATATCACCATATCCCACAGTGGTGATGGTTACTATGGCCCAGTAGACACTCTGGGGAATGGAGGTAAACCCGCTCTCTTTACCTTCAATGAGATAGAGGAGCGAGCCCAGGATCAGTACCAGGGTCAGGACTGCACCAAAGAAGACTACGATTTTGTGCATGCTGAGTTGCAGAGCCTTCCCCAGTATGGCTGCCTCTTTCACATACCTGGCCAGCTTAAACACCCTGAACATACGCAGCAACCTGAGTGCCCTGATGGTTAATAGAAAAGTATATTGGTCAAAGACCAGACCCAGATAGCTCGGAAGGATGGCCAGCAGATCGACCACACCGTAAAAACTAGTTATGTATTTTAAGGGGCGGGGAGTGGAGTAAATCCTGAGCAAATACTCAAGTGTAAATACGATTGTGAAAAACCATTCGGTGGTCATGAACAATTCATGATATGCCTCCCTGAGAGATGGAACACTTTCCAATACTACAGTGGCGACACTGAGGATGATCATCCAGAGCAAAAGAATATCAAAGGTGCGACCGGTCCTGGTTTCAGTACCAAAAATAATAATGAATATTTTCTTCCTAAATTCCACTCCCATCAAAGTTAGGATATTTAACACAAAAGAAAGAGGCCATCTCTGACGAGACAGCCTCCTAAGAAAATCTTTATCTACCCGACCCTATTCAGGGCTGATTGCTTCAACGGGACAAACATCGGCACAGGCGCCGCAGTCAGTACACAGTTCTGGATCAATTACATAGATATCTCCTTCTGTGATAGCTTCCACCGGGCACTCATCAATACAGGTACCACATGCAGTACAATCATCTGAAATTACGTAAGCCATATCTTATTTTTTTTAAATTCTTGAAGCACAAATTTAGTGGCAAATTTCTTTTTAGCAATCCCAAAGGGATTTATTTTTTAAACAGGCTTCTTTTTGAGCAATTCAAGGGCCAGGAAGGAGAGAACCGAGACTCCTGTCCTCAGGGCAGTTTCATCGGCTCTGAACCTGGGTGTATGTAGTGGATATACCTGTTCAGAGCCAGGTTCCCTGACTCCCAGACGGTACATCATTCCGGGAATTGATTGGGTGAAGCAGGCAAAATCCTCGGCGGTCATCCGTATGTCCATGTCCTCCACACGCTTGGAACCCAGCAGGAGCCGGGCGAGATTACCCGATTCTTTGGTGATCTGTTCATGGTTGTACAGGACGGGATATCCGTGTCTGACCTCCAGTTCGATGGATCCGCCCTGACTGTTAGCTATATCAGTGGATACTTTTTCTATAAGCCTGTGTGCTTCCTTTCTCCAGGTCTCATTCATGGTTCTGAAAGTGCCTTCCAGCTGAACCTGGTCGGGAACCACGTTTGTCGCTCCATCGGCCACCACTTTGCCAAAAGAGAGAACCGTAGGAACCTCTTCGGGAGCTTTTTCAGTAATTTCCTTTTGTAGATTGATCAGAATGTGGGAAGCCATTAAAATGGGATCTTTCAGGTTCTGACGCAAGGCCCCGTGTCCCCCTTTTCCCTTCACCGTGATGTAAATTTCATCGTTGGAGGCCATGTAGATGCCAGGTTTGAAGCCCACATGTCCGGCCTCCATTTCGGGAAGTACGTGCTGGGCAATGATCATATCCGGTTGCCGGCCATCAAAAATCCCCTGATCAAGCATCAGTTGTGCTCCACCCGGAATCAACTCTTCACCCGGTTGAAAGAGGAACAGAATTTCGCCCTCAATGTGTGATTTTAAGAGATTAAGTACCCTGATGGCGCCGAGGAGGGATGCCATATGCATGTCGTGTCCGCAGGCGTGCATCACTCCCGGATTTTGGGAGGCAAATGGAAGTTCTGTTTGTTCTGCGATCGGAAGGGCATCCATGTCGGAACGAAGGGCTATCCTTAAGCCTGGTTTGTCGCCTCTGATGGTAGCCAGAATACCGGTTTCCACAAATGGAAAATCATAGTCCACGCCCCACTGGTCCAGCAAATCCCTGATGGTAGAAGAGGTTCGGTGTTCCTGGAAAGAAAGCTCAGGATTCTGGTGAAAATGGCGCCTGAGGGCGATTATTTCATCCAACAACTGGTCGGATAGTATGTGGTCTATTTGCTCCTTCAGGTTCATAAGCGAAGACATGCTCTTATTAAAAATCAAGGCTGAGGGAGAGGTAGAACATGCGGGGCTGCGTCTTCATATTTTCCACACCCCAGGCCCAGTCAAGACGGATAAAGTATCCAAGCAGCTGGGCCCTTGCACCAAATCCATATCCAGCCACTATGGGGCCCCGGTTGGCATCGATGGTAATGGTCATGGGACCGTTTTGAATGATTTCGGTGTTCCAGGCATTTTCATTGTCATAAGGATTCCAACCCGTCCATGCGGTCCCCACGTCGGCAAAGCCCACCACCTGGAAATTGTTGAGGAAGCCCGAGCTTAGAGGGTGTCCGGCCAGGTAACGGAAAATGGGCCACCTGAGTTCTGTATTGAAGACAAGGAAATTACTTCCATTTCGGATATTCTGGTTGAATCCCCTAACATTGGTTGCCAGGGCCTGATAGGCATAATTCCTTTCATAATCGATGGCCACTGTTTCGTTGAAGGTGGGATTCTTGGACTGGTTAAAATTAATCCAGTTATCCACACTACCCAGGTAATAGATTAACGGGCTTCTTCCGAATGAGGTGCTTCCTGCAATCCTGTTGGCCCAGATCAGTGTCCTGTGTATCCTTGTATAGTGTCTGAAGTCAGCTCCTATCACAAAAAGGTCTGATTTGGCAGCATTGATCTGCCTGTAAGCTTCCCCGAACACCTTCCATCGCATTCCGCTATAAAGGTTGGTCCCCAAATTCCTGGTGTTATCAAAGATCACCTCTCCTTTTAGTCCTCCCCATACCTTTAACAGATCCGGCTCGTTGAGGCTTTTGGTGTCGGCAGAGAGGTAGACCGAATTATCGTGTCTGAAGGAGGCAGTTCCTTTGAGGGCAAGAGTCTGGTTAAGGGGATATTTTACAGAGGCCAGCAGTTCGTGGGTATAGGTTTTTACTATGTTAAACTGGTCTATGTAGTTTTTAAAAACCTGACGGTGAAAAAGCAATTGTTTGTCCAGGCGATTTTTCAGATTCTCTACACTCAGCAGGTACTCATTGCTGTCAAAGTCGGTGGCAAATCTGACTCCTCCCACCAGCCGGTAATCCTCGAAAAGGTCGTTGGCGCCCACCTTAAATAGCAGGTTAAGGCCCGGATTGTAGTAAAAGGCCCCTCCGGTAAAAGCCTGGTATGATGCATTAAGAAAGCTGAAATCGATCTGGTTTACCAGTTTATTGGGATAAAAGGCCGTGGAGTAGTCGATATACATCAATCTGTCTTCCTGCATGGAATCAATGACCAGGTTCAGATTCTTGCTTCGCAGCTGGTTGTTGTAGTAATTCAGCTTTTCCCTTTCAAATATGTAATTGTTGATGTCGATCTTAAACTCCTGCAAGGCGATGGTATCGCCCTCATGAACCAGCTGGTTGTTCGCAATATCTTTCATGGATACAACCTTTTTCTCCACATGGTGGATGGAGTCTTCCCTCATCAGCCTGTTTACATGCCTGTCTCTGTACTCGGTGGGCTCCAGCTCATCACCAAACTTCCTTTCAAAATCGAAGGGATATTTGTACATATGATATTTCCGGTCCATGTAAACGATCTCAGCTATCTCATTGGTTTCCGTATTGATATCGTGGGAAAGGATGTTTCGTTTGTAGTCAGAAAGGGGAAAACTATTGGCAAAATACCTGTAATGAATGGTAGTATCGACCAGGCTGATGGTACTGTCATACTTGGCATAGTAACGATTCACTACGCCGTTCTTATCGCTCAGGTAGAAGAATTCGTTCCTTTGGGGGGATAGGGGGAATGAATGGTTGATGTATTCGCCCTCTGAAATTTTCTGGAGCACCTGGCCCTTACCGGAGTAGTCGTAAACAAATACTGAATGGGCAGTGGTCGTGTTATTTTCAGGATCATTTTCCGTAAACAGGGTGTCGAGCCTTCTGTTCGAAACGAAGCTTATGTTGTTCATGCCATTAATGAATCTGGGATGGAAATCATCGGCCAGATCATTGGTAATCCGCTCGTTGGTCGACCCGGCAATATCAAAGACCCAAATATCGGTCTGACCGTCGGCCACTGCAGAGAAAACCAGTTTCCTGGCATCCGGAGAGAAACTCAGATCCAGAATTTTTTCAAAGTAAAGCAAATTACGCGTGGTGATCTTCCGGGTGTCCAGGTTGTAGACATGAAATTTTAACTCTCCCTTCTCCTCTGTAACAAAGCCAAGGATTTGAGAGGAAGGATGCCAGGCAATTTTCGGGTGGGAATAATCATTAATCTGATCCAGTTTCTGCCCCCTCTTGTAAATTCTTTGCTGTTTGTCGATGGTTTCATTGTGTATCCAGATCTTGTACTGGCCCTTCTGATTGGTTACATAGGCTACATACTGGCCATCCGGACTAATCTTGATGTTCTGGTATACCCTTCTTTTATTTGGACGTTTCAGGATTTCTCCCTGTTCCGGGAGGCCTGCCGTTTCCTCCAATGAGGTATACAATCCAAGGTAATAGGCGGTCCAGTCGATGGAAAGTTCTTTCAGTCTGCTTCCCAGAACGTATAGAAATCCGCTTTCAGCGTTTTTATTGATTTTAGTAATGTAAAGGATCTGAGGAATGATGGAGGCACCGTATAAATCTGCCACGTATTTCCAGAAAGAATGTCCGGCATAGCGCGCATCGTCATCCTGGAGGTTGACAAATTTCCGGTATTTTCCGGATACGATACCGTCTTTCACCCGATTTTCAAGTTCGTAGTCCCAGGGATTTGAGACAAATGAGATCAATCCCTCTAAATACCACTCAGGAAGATTGATCATGGTGGCGTTGGTCAGGTTGGCCCGAACTCCCTTTCCGAACATCATCTCGGTCAGCAATACTTTGGCTATGGCTTCCCGGATCTGCCTTTCGAAACTCACATGATCCCCATCAAAATAAAGAAAAACCTTGTTCTGAATTATCTGAGTAGTTCCCCCGATATTGTATTCCTCAGCCTCTGACACCAGTCCGATGTTGCTCTGCCTGAAATCTGATAATTTATTGTAAGTGAGGAAGATGAGTCTGCGCTCGATGTCGTAGTCGAAGAAGCGTTCAATGAGGGTGAGTTCCTTCTCTATAAAATCGGCCACGTACAATGAAAGATCGGTCCCGTTTTCGTAGGAGTAGACATCAAACCTATCGAAACGATAATACTTCCAATAACGGTTGTTATACTGTACCCTGTTCTTGCCGAAGTTCATCTGCATCCCGTTATAAAACTGGGCAGATAAAGCGGCCGAACTTAGGATCAGGAACAACAGGAGCCCTATTCTTCTCGTTATTCTCATTTCCTGACTTGCGTTCTAAAAGTAAACAATATTCACTATATAATGGTTTTATAAAAGGGTCCGATATTTGTATTCACATGCTTACCTCAAAAATTGTGCAACTAATTGTGATTAATTTGTGTTAATTTTACAAGGCAGTAAATTGTTTAAGCTATTATTCAAATCATAAAAAGACGGAACATGAAACGGATACTATTTTTATTCTGTTTGGCCGCTTTCTTTGTGCCCCTGAATTCGCAGACGGTGCAAGCAAAGATATCTTTTGAAAAGATTATTCACGATTTCGGGAAATTCAAGGAGGCAGATGGCAAAGTGACCTACAAATTTGAGTTTGTTAATTCAGGAGGCACCGACCTGATTATTCAGAATGTTTCAGCCTCGTGCGGATGCACAGCACCTAGCTGGACCCGCGAACCTGTTCCTCCGGGAGGGAAGGGATTTGTGGCAGCAACCTATGATCCTGCCGGCCGGCCCGGAACCTTCCGGAAATATATCACGGTGATTTCCAATACTAATCCTGGAAATGTCAGACTAACCATTGCAGGAGATGTGGAGGCCAAGCCCAGGACCATTGAAGACGATTATAACTATGCCATGGGGCCCATGCGTCTTAAATCGAACCACCTGGCATTTGGGAACCTGAAAAACACCTCTAAGGCCGAAAAGCAGCTTGATGTAATAAACAATTCTGACAAGGATGTGACGATCGACTTCGAGAGGGTACCTGGCCATGTGACCATTAAAGCTGAACCCGCCTTACTGAAGCCCAAGCAAAAGGGTCGTATTGTGGCCACTTATAGCGCTCCTCAAAGAAATGACTGGGGATTTGTTATCGACCGCATGAACCTGAGTATCAATGGAGTGACTGAAAGGAACTACAGCCTGGTGATCTCTGCCAACATCGAGGAGGACTTCGCCTCCCTTTCTCCGGAAGAAATGGCCAATGCGCCTGTAATTAGCGTTGACAATACCGAATTCAAATTTGGAAAGATCAAGCAGGGCGAAAAGGTGGAACATGTTTATGTGTTGAAAAATTCAGGCAAGTCGGATCTTCATATAAGGAAAGTCAAAGCTTCATGTGGATGTACAGCTGTACAACCCGAGAAGAATGTGATTGCCCCTGGTGAGTCGGTCAATATCAAAACTGTATTTAATTCAGCTGGCAAAACCGGTAACCAGAACAAGACTGTGACCATCATTACCAACGATCCCAAAAAGAGCAAACTGATCCTCTGGGTGAAAGGGGAGGTGCTTAAAAGTTAGGGCTTAGAGATGGGCTTCTATGGCATCTCTCAGCTCCTGGCCATGCAGTTTCTTTGCAACAATAGTCCCTTCTCTGTCGATCAGGACTGCATGCGGAATGGCAGGTACGCCATAAAGTTCTGCTCCTTCGGAGTTCCAGTATTTCAGGTCAGAGATTTGGGGCCATGCTAGCTGGTCATCTGCAATGGCTTTTACCCAGCTGGCTGAATCACGGTCCAGAGAAACCCCGATAATCTCGAATCCCTGATCGTGGTATTCATGGTAGATCTCCACAAGCTCAGGATTGGCCCTGCGGCAGGGTCCGCACCAGGCAGCCCAGAAATCGATAAGCAGGACATTTCCATTGTGCACATCAGAGATTTTTAACATCTCTCCTTCAGGAGTAGCAAGCCCGAAGTCGGTGTACTTCTGTCCAATGGCCACAGCCTTCATCCTCTCCAGTTTCCCATACATATACTTGTATTCCTCCATCTGCTGAAGAGGTTCCTCCAGCCTGGTAAGTGCCGCATCCAGCCCTTTTGTATCGTAATTGTAGAAGGTGCTTCTGAGTGCCAAAACGGTAGCAAAGGAGCCTGGATTCTCAGCAATATAGGCTGAATCCGTGGCACCCTTCTTTTCATTCAGTTTATAATACACTTCGCGCAAACTGTCACTTTTGGCAGGATTTTCAGGATCGGGACCCTTCCTGAGTTGGCTCACCAGTTCGACCATTTTTTCATTAATGGGCTTGAGCATTTCGTTGTAAGCATTCAGATCACTCTGCGCCTTACCGTCTGTAGTAATATCGGGAGCATCCAACGATCCTTTAATGGTATAGTTGCTGTTTTGCATCAGGAGCTGAACAGAACCATCCACATCTTCCACTGTGAGGTACATGGTATTTACACCATCCACTTTACCTGAGAGTACTGCAGTTTCTCCGTCTACAACAAGGACCGAGTCGGTGGTAACATATTCACGATCCACCCTGGCCATGAGTTTCACCCATTTTCCTTCGGAACCTTCCAGGTCAGTTTCAATGTGATATCCTTCTTTGTTTTCATTGCAGGCCTGCAGTGTAAGTACAGCCATGAACAAAATGATTAATTTACGCATATCGTCTTTTTTAAATTGATGCGCAATATTACAACTAATTCTTTAACAGGGGAAAAGAAGTCAGGATTTATCTGCGGATTTGTACTTATTCAAAATAGATGCGGCGGCCATAAATGAAGTCATCCGTCCCTCGGCAATAGCTTTTTCGTGCAGGCGCAGTTCCTTTTTCATGATTGGATCATTGAACACCTGATTGTAAATCCCCTCCCGGATGGTTTCATGCATCCAGAAACTGGATTGTTCCTGTCGCTTTTTCACCAGAAATCCATTTTCTAAGGCGAAAGTGTGAAAATCCCTGGCCATCTCCCATACTTCGCTGATTCCATTGTTGTAAAGTGCAGAACAGGTCTTTACCAGAGGTGTCCATCCCGACGATGATGGGGGGAAGAGGTGAAGAGCATTGGCAAATTCAGCCTGAGCCCTTCGGGCCTTGCGAATGTTATTTCCGTCGGCCTTATTGATTACAATGGCATCAGCCATTTCCATGATCCCACGTTTGATTCCCTGAAGTTCGTCACCGGCACCGGCCAGCATGATCAGGAGAAAGAAATCGACCATGCCATGGACCGCAGTTTCGGACTGACCCACTCCCACAGTTTCAATAAAGACAGTGTCGAATCCGGCTGCTTCGCAAAGAATTATAGTTTCCCTGGTCTTGCGGCTTACTCCTCCCAGCGTGCCCCCCGTCGGAGAGGGTCTGATAAATGCCTGCGGACTTGCGGCCAGCTCCTCCATCCTGGTCTTGTCGCCCAGGATACTTCCTTTTGACCGTTCACTGCTGGGATCTATGGCCAGCACGGCCAGTTTTCCTCCCTTTTGGAGGATATGCTTCCCAAGGGATTCAATGAAAGTGCTCTTCCCGGCTCCCGGGACCCCGGTGATGCCCACACGAAAGGCTTGGCCCGAATGGGGAAGACAGGCACTTATCAGATCCTGGGCAGCCTTCTGGTGTGAATCCAGCGAGCTTTCCACCAGAGTAATAGCCTGAGCTAGCATAGAGATATCCCCCCTTCGAACGCCGAGGATGAGCTCATCGGTGGTGGGCAATTTCTTTTTGGCCTTCTTTAGCTGATGAACGGCCTCCTGGTTTATGGAATCGGGCTGTTCAACACCTTCAGAAACAGAAAGTGCAGTTTTCTTTTTGTCAGTGCCTGGCATAAAACAATGAATGGCTTTCTTTCCAAAGATCCTCCATATGGAAGTGGATTAGGATAAATCCGAATGCTTCGGAATGGAGTACTTGTTCTTGAAATACTCGTAAATGGCTATCTGCGCCCTGATATCCGGGCCCTTGGTCACAATCCGGTTGTTCCTAAGGTGCTCATCAATTTCACAGGCTTTCACATTGTCGGATAGTTGAATATTCAGGATGTCGATCAACTCCTTTTTCAGATCTCGATCGTACACAGGGAAGATGCACTCGACCCTGCGTCGAAGATTCCGTTTCATCCAGTCGGCCGAGCCCATGTATATCTGGTGATCTCCATTGTTGAGGAAAACAAAGATCCGGGCATGCTCCAGGTACCTGTCCACA
>Ga0316190_10001335_pt1 | contig 17707 bp, 10 predicted proteins | sample Eddworburrow2_MG_FD_204929 | JGI IMG/M metagenome (GOLD analysis project Ga0316190, IMG submission 204929) | Coastal sediment microbial communities from Maine, United States - Eddy worm burrow 2 | ecosystem: Environmental > Aquatic > Marine > Coastal > Sediment | place: USA: Maine | collected... | reverse complement strand
TTTATTGCAGTTGATTTCGAACTGACTGGCTTTCTCCCTTTCTTCCTCAACTTTTAAGGTCAGATTGTTTATTGCCTCTTCAGCTTCCATCAGGTTTTTTTGAGTCGCTCTATTCTCACTCGTAAGTTCCTGTATAAGCTCCTGTGATTCGTCCCTTTTCTCTGTTAGCTCTTTGAGCTCAAAGCTGAGTCGTTCACATTCCTGCTCCTTATTTTTCAATTCAACGGAGTCACCACCCTGCTGGTTCTGCATCTGACTAAAATACATCTTAGATGCATCTAATTCCTTCTTGTAGTACTCAAGCTGGTGTTGCTGGTCGTCAATCTTTGATTTTAATTCCTGGATAAAAGCAAGCTGCTCTGAGCTATCTAGCCCTTCATTTAATTCAGATTCAAAATCAACATCAATGAGACCATCATCTTCAAGCAGATGGTCAAGATCTAATTCGCTATCAGTTCCAGTATGGTTCACATCAAGATCTAGGTCTAAGAGCTTAGCTATGTTGCTCTGAATTTCAGAAGGTACGAATGGTTTTTGCACATAAACATCAGCTCTAGTTTTCAATTTCATGTGCTGTTTGAATCCCTTTTCTCCCACATCTGAGGACACAATAATAATCGGGATATTTTTTAATTTCTTTGATTCACGTAGCTTCTTACAAACCATAAACCCATTCATGTCTTTCAACTCAACAGATAGAATAATAAGTGAAGGCACTTCTTTTTCAGCTGCCAGCAGCCCACTTGCTCCCGTTTCTTCTAGTCTAAAAGATAGGGACTGGTGGGCAATCAACGACTCAAATATCTCGATAGTTGAAGAGTCACTGTCAATAATCAGTATATCCATAGTCATAATTCCGTCCTTAATTCACGTGCTCCAGACCATTGCACCATCCCCGGTACAAGCCGAAATTGGATGCATCCACAAAAAAGTTGAAGATATCAATGGTGCACTTATTGCAGTGAGAACCCATTGTTATCATATTCTTCATCGTACCTCAACTTTAGGGGAGATACCATTTTTTTATTACTTCCAGGATGATTGTTCATTCACAGGACCCATTTATCACCTTTTATTCAGGGAGGGGAGTTGTTTACTGCCTCATTGGGTCGTCATGAAGAGATAATACAGGCATTTATCGATTATGTAATACATCGGTCTGATTGCCTTAAACTATCAAAGCAAATGTCAGTGAAGATGGTAACAAATATGAGATCAAACATCATTCCCCACTCCGCGAACGGAGTGGGGAGTTCCTGATCATCTAGCCACTTTTCGCCAAGAAAATGTGGGAACTACTCTGTGAAGACCATCGGGTTTGCAGCCATTTCCTTCTGGTCTGTAAATCCCGACAGTGAAAACCCAGCAACAGGAAGGCTGGACTCGATTTCAACATATCCATAGAAATCCGTAACACCAAAAAGATCGCTTATGGTTCCAAGAAGTTTATTGTACGGTCTGATGGTAGTTGATCCCGAAACCCAATTACCATCGTCCCTGTATACTTTGAAGTTTACCGAGACATCAACCCCATTTGGATTAATCACTGAGATACCGGTCCAGTTTGGTGTTAGACCGTCGAAATTCCCGGGCCGGTACTGTGATCCGGAAATGACGAATGGGAAGTAGAATTTCTTGCCAACCATAGGAGTCGCCTGAAACCCGGCTAACTGTCTGTCATCCTGAGACCCAAAGAGCTCCATACCAGAAAGAACCGTTGTTTCTGACAACCCGGATATAATGAACCAGGATGTTCCAGTCGGCACAAGAGCATCACCTGTTACACGCAGCAATTTTCCATAGGGTGGAATACTCTGCACACTGCTCGCAACAAGTGCCCCGCTACCATTGTAAGCATTAATTTGGACACGGGCCGTTTCGCCTGTCATATTGACAACTGAATAACCCGTCCAAAAAGTTTGAGTGTTGGCAGCTACATGGGTGAACAGAATGCTCCTGCCACTGGTTGCATCCACAATAAGGCCTGCCGCCATATTGGCATCTTTACGACCAAAGATTTCTGCGCCAGTGATATTCTGTTCGAGAACTTTCGATGTATTGAGATCGTAATTCAGGAAGAATCCCCAAAGCCCACCAAGAGAGGAGACATCAGGGTACACCCCATAGAGCACTTCTTCAAAATCAAATGCAATTGCTTCACCATTTTGATTGACATCAACCGTCCATGCAGAGTCCAGATTATCCACATAGATCAAAGAAGACTCTGTTTCCCTCACATTTGCCAATGCTCCAACTGTCCAGAATTTCTGAGTATTAGTGGCGACATGCGGTATAAAAAGACCATTGCTGATAAAAGGAGTAGCTGGGATCATAGACCAACTAGATCCATCGGAAGTCATATGCTGGTAAGCTCCTATCACTTTACCGCTGGCAGTAACCTTAATCCATTGATCAGCAGCACTGGCAGATCCACCTATTGTTGCGTGTGGATCAATTATAAAGTCAAAAGATCCTGTGGAAACACCTGATGCATCATAAGCGGTAGCTTTACCTGTAATGGTGCTGTCAGTCGTATTTGAAATATAGAATGTACTGTTATAGGATAGCCCGTAGTATTCAAACGATGAGGTGAACGGGTAGTATAATGTTGATTCTGCTGTAGTTCCTGGAGTTTGTGTGCTGCCGCCGATACCTACTTCATTAAATGCATTACTCACAGCGGTCTGCTCAGAAGTACCATAAAGGTCTCCGGCAGCTTTTTCCGCCAAACTCCTAAAATCTGAAAATTGGCTATTCCTTGTGAGGTAGACGGTCAATGTCCGGTGCATAATCTGAATTGCTTTGGGGCGACCAATTGCAGAGGCCAACTTGTAATAGGCATGATTGGGTATACCACTGTTGATGTGGACTCCACCACTGTCAACACTGGCCTGTAGATTCTGGAACTCGTCCATGTGTGCTGGCTGCCAACCATGATTAAAGTCACCCGTCTGTTTACCCTGATGGGGGTTCGACATATCCCTGAGTCCAGGCGAGCCAAAGACTTCAGACCTAATGATATCCTCTCCAAGCAACCAGTCCCCATCATCTTGAGTTGCCCCATACATGTCTGAGAAAGCTTCGTTCAGTGCGCCTGACTGGAATTGATAGACCAGGTCGGCTGAAGAGGACGTAATAGCGTGGCAAATTTCATGTGTGGCCACATCAAGGGTAAATGCCAAATTTCTGGTTATCTGGCCTCCATCGCCAAATACCAGCTCCTTCCCTGTCCAGAAAGCGTTATCCAGTCCCTCGTTCGGGTCGCTTCTGAAGTTCACAAACACCTTGAAGGCACTTCCATTGCCATCCCAGCTGTTCCTGTTAAAAGTAGATAAAAGCCAATCATAGGTTGTGCTGACCATATATGCCGCACAACCCGCAGCATGGGTATTGCTATTATCTCCAAAATCCCTGTCCCCATTGGGATCCTGGGCAAATCCGGTTCCTTGGTTCGTATGGTCTGTCTCAATAATATAAATCGTACCTGCCAGTGTGTCCGGGTTCAGTGGAGCTGAAAACATCTGCTTAGATGTGTTGATCAGGTAGATCGTGCCATTATCATCATAACCACGCACAGTTGCTGGTTGGTTGCCGGAAAGTGTGGGATATACAGTGCAATCAACAGCTCCACTCAAGCTGGGCCTGCCAGAACATACCTTGTCGATATCATTTAGCACTTCACCCGATTGTGCATCAACAAAGATCTCTCGGTTGAGCAGAATATCAGTTTCGCTATGAACGTGAATTTTATAGGCCAATACAGGCGATTCCACGTGCCAGTCGTAAATGATCAATTCAACATGAGTCTCACCATCCGACGGAAAGCTGCGTTTTTCATCGAGGTATTCCACTGCCCTTGCAACAGCCTGATTAACACTCATTGAAGGTTTCACATTCATAGCTGTTTTAAGGTTCGTAACGGGGCTCCGATAGACACCATTTACAGTGTGAATCATACCTTTTTCATTAAGGTGGATCATCATCTCTGCAGGCCATACTTCAAGACCACCGTGGGTGAGTCGTAACCTGATATGCGTCTGACCCAAGTTATCACCATGTGATGATACAGTAATAAATTGATCGTCAGGATGTAGCATGAAAACGGCTCTATTCTGTTCTATGAAATCGATCGCAACCTGCTCAGGGTCATCATTGGAAGCTTTTGTGAGTAGGCCGGACATCATCCTGGGTGTTCCATACTCTGAGTGTGTTCGAACTTCGAACTCTTCTCCCTGCGCTTTGCTGAATCGACCTAGCTGCACAAACTCAGGAGTGAGATGGCCTAGTTGCTGTATATTCAACCTGTGGAGGACACCCTTCTTTAAGGGTTGAAATGTTTGTGTGTTGTTTTGCACCTGAGCAAACAACGGGCTCAGAATCAAAATAAAGAACAGAGCTTTAAAATTCACGGATACCTCCTAATTTGGTGAACGTGTCTACCAAATTATAGTCATTAGATGGGAATTGTTAAACCTTAACTGAGTATATAATACACCAGAACCATAACTACTTTTATAGATCATGAATAGGGTGTGCCCTTAAAAGCTGAGTCCATTACATTTCTGGACCAACACATTTTCAAGATTCTGATACCACCGTTTGATAGTATGTGCCAGTTAATTGTTGCTACGCCCCATTGGCACGTTCATATTCGGAACAGACATATTCGGGATTAGGAACAACATATCCGGCTGGAACTGAACCATTTCGGCTTATCTCGTTTAATTTCATTAGTTTATTGCATTGGCATGGGGTTCGCTAATAGGTTTGCATCTCGAATTAAAGTAAAGGAGTTACAACATGACAGTTTCAAGTTACGCATTAGTAGATGGAGTTCCCGGACCGGTAGAAGGTGGAGAAGTAGATGGACAGATTGAGATCTACGAATTCAATTACGAAATAACGATGCCCACGGATTTAAGGGACGGAACAATCACAGGACGTCGCCAGCATGGCTACTTCACATTTGTTCACGAACTCGACAAAGCCTCTCCCCTCTTTGCAAAACACCTCTGTGATAACATTGTTATTCCCACGGTTATGATCAGCCATTACCGTCCAGATCCGACAGGGGATATCATTAAATATTTCTCTCATGCCATGAAGGAAGTCAAGGTGGTTGCCCTGAACTCGTGGAAGCTCAATACCTGTGATGAGAAGAGCAAAAGGTTCCGTGACTGCGAAACCGTTAGCCTCATGTTTGAAGAAATCAAAATCGCTGATGAGGACGGCAATGAGTACACCGATTCTTGGAGCCTTGCATAATTAAGCTGACTGAAGATTCTGTATCCCTACTACCCTGTGGGATAATCTAAGAATGTGAATCTCGACCGGAAGCGATATTGCTTCCGGTTGCGTTTCTCCATTGTCGCAGGAACCTGATGGGTCATACAGTTTACCCTGATTTTTCAGCTGCATCATATTCAGTAATTTCTTCCGAATTTAGTATTTCCTGCATTTGAGTAAAATACTCACTGACATGATATCCATCCATTAATCCATGGTGGGCTTCCACCGAAACAGGCATAAGCATCCTGTTACCCTGCTGAAAATACTTCCCAAAGACGATTTTTGGAATCGAATCGCCCTTTAATGATTTTCTGGGATGTTTTACTTGAGAAAAAGTAACCCAGGGGATGACTGAATGATGGGTGAGCGCGTCATCATCATCTCTAGGTTCAAATTGTTGGGCGTTCAATGCCTTTTCCAGATGTTGTGCGCCTTCCCTGCAAAAATCTGTTAACTGGTCTTTAAATGGAAAATAACAGAAACCAAAGGTGTGATTTTCGAAAATAATTGTGCACCCTGTATGAATGGTATCATGCATCCATACCTTGTCGCCTCTTATCCTGTATCTGAAAGCCTCAATCCGGTTACTGGCCTGAAGTGAACAGTAGAGACTGCCAAGAAAAAATGAGATCCCAGTCGTTTTTTTGGCCTGAAAAAGTTGAGTGACATCAACCTGAGCAGTCAAATTAAAAAATGGGTCCTCATAAGAGTTGAAAAAATCAAAGTGTGTTTTGCGATTCCAGGATTTCAAGTCTATGTTTTTTATCATGTGATCCGTGCTCCGTTGCCCTAACAGGACTACATGAAAATACAACATAGAGAGACAATTGTAAATGGGCTATAATCATTATGTTCCAAACGGTTTTTTAGCCTTCAGGAGGAATCATGGATCTCTTTGACAGGGCAACTCAGTGTTTGCTGACACGAGACCTTGATGAAAAAATGAGCCTATCAGAAGAGACAGCTTCCCTTTGGCAGGAAGGCAACTTAGCTCTTGATTGTGGCAAGATCGTTCAACATTGTGAACATCCGGGAAAACTTGAGAAACCACGGATTGTTCAACCCCATCAGGTCTCGCGGCGTAAACTTACAAATCCAAAAGGCCAGGCAGCAATGATCCACGCTATGGCTCACATTGAGTGGACTGCGGTAAATTTATCCTGGGACAATATTTTAAGTTTTCCACATATGCCGAGACAATATTATTCTGACTGGGTTCAAACCGCTGCAGAAGAAACGAGGCATTTTAGAGCCTTGAGAGCATGTCTTCAGGAGATGGATTTGGATTATGGTGCTTTTGACGTTCATGATCAGCTCTGGCAAATGGCCTGGAAAACCCGTCACAATTTACTGGCTCGCATGGGGGTTGTTCACCGGATCATGGAAGCCCGAGCCCTTGATGTAGTGCCTGGTATTGCAAAAAAATTTGATGCTTTGGGGAAAAAAAATGTAGTTTGTGCCCTGAACACCATTGCAAATGAGGAAATAGGTCATGTCCGCTCCTCAACTCATTGGTTCTCTTATCGCTGTAAAGAAGAAGGAAAAGATCCTGAAAAAGAGTTTTTTGATCTCGTTCGAATCTACTTTCAAGGTAAGCTGCGAGGCCCATTCAATCATCAAGCCCGCAAGAATGCCGGATTCTCAGAGAGAGAGTTAGTTATGTTGGAAAAAGGTGTGCCTTCTGTTTGACTGAATCTATGCCGGTATCCTCGTCGGGAACCGGCCTTGTCTATCCTTATGACGCTGGTAAAACATTCCATTCTTGTTCATAGGCCAGCAGGCAGTAGAAATCATCCCACCTGTGACAGAAGGATGTCGCTTGAAATGCATGGTAATCAGACGATTTTTTACATATTTTGTATTCCTGGACCGTTCTTATCGTCTTTTATTAGCAACTAGCAAGCAAAGTACGAAGTCACGACTCTACTGTGCTCAGAATAGTGCTAAAATGGTTATTCAGAGACATCCAAAGGAATGGGTATGAGAATAAACAGTAATAATCTAAAGTTTACGGATATAACAGCTGGAAAAGGAACCCAGATGCAGGTACTCATCTCAGATAAGGATGCACCCAATTTTGCGATGAGACGCTTCCGCATCAACCCGGGTGGCTTCATGCCAAACCACATGAACTCAGTAGAACACGAACAATATATTTTAAGAGGCAGGGCAGAAGTTCTTCTAGGTGAAGTAATCCTGGAAGCCCGTGAAGGAGATGTTCTCTTTATTCCAGCATGGACGCCTCACAGCTACAAGACAATTGGGGATGTGCCATACGAGTTTCTATGCATGGTGCCTAACAAGAAAGATACAATTCAATTAATTGAGGAAAAGGATCCAGAGGATGTCGATTAAGTTGAAAATCCAATTTCATTTAAGTGTCAAGGTAAAATGATGCGTCCTCAAAGCCCCTGCCCTTGTGGAAGTGGCATTCTATTAACTGAGTGCTGTCAGCCTTTTCTAAATGGAGATGCCAGGCCTGAAACAGCTGAACAATTAATGCGTTCACGCTTTACAGCTTTTTTCCTGGGGGATGAAGATTATATTATACTTACAACACACCCCGCCAAGAGAAAGGATGATGATATTCACTCGATACGGAATACCATTAGAAACTGCAAATGGTTGGAGCTCTTTGTTTTAAACACTAAAAATGGTTCGGTAAATGATCAAAAAGGAACCGTTGAGTTTATAGCCGCCTATCTGGCAGTGACTCAAGGACTATTGCACGAAATATCATCTTTTAAAAAAATAGATGGGCTCTGGTACTATGTGGACGGTGAGGTACAGAACACACCTATCCCTGGCCGAAATGATCCCTGCTGGTGTAGCAGCGGGAAAAAGCATAAGAAATGTCATGGCAGGGCCTAGCCAGACCACTGTTTTGATTAGAGCCCTCTTTGCCATTCCTGCCGGAGGGGCGCATGTTCAGGATCACTCAATGCCAGCTGAATTGTTTGGATTAATTTTTCTTTATCACGATTTAGTTGGCCCCTAAGAACAAGATAATTCGAGGCATGATCACTTCGGAAAACAGTCTGGGCAAGATCAGTGGTACTAAGAAGAACGCCCATTTCCTGGAGCAACTCGCCGGTATGAAGAGGAGTGAATTCACCATCAAAACGCTTTTTAAATTGGTCAAGCCCCAGCGGGAAACTAAGAACAAGTGTGGACAAGTATTCAGGTTGAATCTGATTCACCAGTTCTGCAGAATGCACTGCATGTTGATGACTCAGCTGAACACCGCCAAGTCCATTTAAAATCATGACTGAGAGCTTAATTTCAGCCTCTTTGGCTCTCAGACAACCATCAAGGGAAGATTGATAGGTTTCACCTTTATTGATTTTTTTCAGAAGCTCATCATCACCTGTTTCCAGCCCGATATAAACCATTTTAAGACCTGCTTCCTTCAGCATTTTTAAATCATCATGGCTTTTACGACTCAGGTCGCTCGGTAACGCATAGGCAGAAATCCTTCGCAACTTAGGGAATGTCTGCTTCAGTTTGTTTAGAATACTTAGAAGTCGGACTGTTTTAAGGACCATGGCATTTCCATCGGCAAGGAAAACGCGATCGGTCATTGGCGAAAGTGCGGCCATACTGTCAATCTCGGCATAAACTTCCTCTAGAGGGCGAACCGAAAATTTCTTACTGGTATACATATCACAGAAAGCGCACCGATTCCAGGAACACCCAAGGGTAACCTGGAAGATGAGCGAGTGAGCTTCACTAGGTGGCCGGAAGAGCGGCTGATTGTAATTAATTGGATGAAACATCCTTCCTCCTCAGGTCAAAAACAGGAATGAGAAATCAATAAGAGTATGGACTAATTGCAAGGAGGTATCATGACCTTGGACATTCCGTTGTCAATAAATAGGTGGAGAGACTCTCTTTCACGTAGTCAAAGTCCCCAAGAACCTTCCGCCATTCAATCAATTACCTTCACATTTGGGATGATGATTCAATGCTTACTGGTTTTTACTGAATTTCATATCAGTTTTGATTGAATATGCAGGAAATTCTGTTTTTAATTTTGGATTTGGTGTGCCCTCTCCACTTAACTCATATTCGTTCTCACTGGATTTTACAGCATAGGGACGACCCCACCCATCATTCTCAGGAATCTCATTAATGTAAGATAGGAGTGGGCTTTTATCGGAACACAGCTCGTTCCAATTCTTGAATATTGGATACTTCCCTTTTTGCAGATAGTACTGTTCCATGGCTTTTGACACTGATTTCAAATTCATGATAGATGTCTCATACTTTGTTTTATTTACGTTTTCCTTAAATGCCGGAAGGACGAGAGAGAATAACAGGCCGAGAATAACGACCACGATCATCATTTCAACAAGCGAGAAACCTTTTCGAAAAATGAGCCCGTTGGATTTGTCTAATTTCATTATGGATGTCTCCCATGTGACCATATCCTGAGGAAGTAGGATCATGCCTAACTCCTGTCAGAATGTTTTTGTATGGACCAAGATACCAATAACTCATTGGAATCATAGGTTCAGCGTAATGACATCAACACCCACCATACCCATAATCCTACAAACCATTTTTCCAGAATTCCTGGTGGTGGCCCATAGATATGTATGATAGACGCTGTTGGTCTACTTAACCAGACCATTATAACGAAAAAAGGGGAGAGCCGATAGCCTCTCCCCTTTCCTGTAACCTCAGAATAACTTCCGAGAAAAAGGTTTCTCAGTTTTAAGCTTCTTCCGGTTTATCTTCCTCTACTGTTGCGGGAACAGTTACTGCTGCGGGTAAAGGTACTGGTAAAGTAACAGCCGTCTGCTGCTCCCTGAACATTTGAGTGAAGTCTGCGTCTTCCGCTTCCCTTTGGTTGGCTTCAATCGTGGGATCATCTGAAATTGTAATGTGCCGGTAGTGCTTGGAACCCGTTCCTGCAGGGATCAGCTTACCCATGATAACATTTTCTTTAAGACCCTGAAGGTAATCCAGTTTTCCTTCAATGGCAGCTTCAGTAAGAACGCGAGTGGTCTCCTGGAAACTAGCAGCAGAGATAAAGGATTTCGTTGATAGAGAAGCTTTTGTAATACCCACCAGGAGAGGCTTACCGCTTGCAGGTTCTCTGCCCTCTGCAATCGCCTTCTCGTTAATAGCTTTAAACTCAAACTTGTCCACACGTTCACCAAGAATAAACTGGGTATCACCCACTTGCTCAATCTCCATCCATCTCATCATTTGACGGATAATGATTTCGATATGCTTATCGTTGATTTTAACACCCTGGTGTCTATAAACTTCCTGGATCTCATCCAGCAGGAAGGTTTGAAGACTGCTTTCACCAAGGACGGAGAGGATATCGTGAGGATTCCTGGCCCCATCAATAAACTGTGCGCCTGCTTTGATCTCATCTCCTTCCATGTAGTGAATATATTTACCACGAGGAACGCTGTACTCACGAACGGATCCAAAGAAATTTTCTACAGCAACCCGTTGTTGACCTCGAACAATGTTTCCATATTTCACATGACCATCAATTTCGGAAATGACAGCAGGTTCCTTCGGACGTCGGCCCTCAAAGAGTTCAACGATTCGCGGGAGACCACCGGTGATATCCATTTGACGTGTGGTGTCTTTTGGAATTTTCGCAATGACATCACCTGCTTTGACAAAAGCACCGTTCTCAACCATGACCAGAGAGTCATTCGGAAGCGAGTAGCTGCCAATGATTTTACCTTCGTCATCTTTAATAAGAATTTGTGGTGACTGCTTTTCATTTGGAGAAGGAATGATTTTAATCCGTGATTTGGAAGTCGCTTCTTCAACTTCTTCAACCATTGTAATATCAGGGATCAGATTTTTGAATTCAATGTTTCCAGCGGTTTCAGTAAGGATGAGGAACGAGTGAGGATCCCACTCAATGAGAGTGGTATTGGGTTCAACCGTCATGCCTTCATGTACTTTAAGTACAGCACCGATAACGGTATTGTACTGCTCTTCTCTTCCATCTGAATCCTTAACCAGAATAACCCCATTACGTGAGAGACAAATTTCATCACCTGATTCTCTTTCAACTCGTTTCATGTTTTTAAAGCTGATCACGCCTCCGTGACGACTTTCATGAGTAGACTGTTGTTTCTCAGTAGCAGCAGTTCCACCAATGTGGAAAGTTCTCATTGTTAACTGTGTTCCAGGCTCACCAATGGACTGAGCAGCAATAACACCAACCGCTTCGCCAAGCTCAACAAGCTTACCTGTTGCGAGATCATTTCCGTAACAGAATTTACATGCACCTCGTGCTGATTCACATGTCAAAACCGAACGAATCTCAACTTCATGAAGACCGGAATCTTCAATCTGCTGGGCGATTTTAGCCGTAATCAGGTTGTTTGCTTCAACGATCAATTCATCCGTGTTTGGATGGTAAATGTCTTCGAGTGCAACCCGGCCTGAGATCCGATCGCGCAGGCTTTCAATAATTTCAGCGCCTTCAATGATTGCTGATGCGTTAATGCCGCCAAGTGTTCCGCAATCATGCTCGTTGATAATTACATCCTGTGCGACATCAACAAGACGCCTTGTGAGGTAACCAGAATCGGCTGTTTTAAGTGCCGTATCCGCAAGACCTTTACGCGCACCATGTGTCGAGATAAAGTATTGGAGAACGGTCAAGCCTTCTTTGAAGTTTGCTGTAATAGGTGTCTCAATGATTTCACCAGATGGTTTCGCCATCAATCCACGCATACCCGCCAGCTGCTTGATCTGATCCTTTGATCCTCGAGCACCGGAATCCGCCATAATAAAGATCGGATTGAGTTCAGTCTGCCCAGGTACAATTTCCATGAAGCTGATCATCGCATCAGCAATCTCATTGGTGGCATGAGTCCATGTTTGAAGAACCTTATTGTATCGTTCACGGTTCTCAAGGGTACCCTGTTGGAACTGCTCTTCAATATCAATGACCTCTTGCCTTGCTTTTTCGAGAAGTTCTTCCTTCTTTGCCGGAATCTTCATATCATCAATCCCGAACGAGATGCCCGATTTAGTCGCCCACAAGAAGCCCAAGGATTTCAGAATATCAAGCAGTATAACTGTTTTTTCACGGCCAAAATGCTGATTCCAGAAGAACACGAGGTCTGTGAGACCCTTTTTCTTCAATACACCATTGATAAAGGGATGATCTTCAGGGAAGTGACTATTAAAAATGACACGTCCCACTGTTGTGTGAATGTATTCGCGATTTAATTCTTTTATTTCGGTCTGCGTAACACTCTGCGGAAAACGGGAGTTCACAAGATCAATCATTTCACCAGAGTATCTAAGGCGAATGAAAGTATGGGTGTCTATTAATCCCTGCTCTTTTGCATGAACCACATCGTGTGTCGAAGAGAACAGTCTGCCTTCATCTGGAAGGCCTTCAATTCCCAAGGTTAAATAATAACAACCAAGGACGATATCCTGAGTGGGTGTGGTAATAGGGTTTCCGTGAGCCGGAGACAGGATGTTCCGGGCAGAAAGCATCAGTGTTTCTGCCTCAATCACTGATGTAGGGCTGAGAGGAACGTGTACCGCCATCTGATCACCATCAAAGTCAGCATTAAACGCTGTGCAAACTAATGGATGTAAGCGAATGGCTTTTCCTTCAACCAGTACCGGATAGAATGCCTGAATCCCAAGGCGGTGAAGTGTTGGAGCCCTGTTGAGCATAACGGGGTGTTGCTTAATAACTTCTTCAAGCATATCCCAAACCACTGGTAGTTTATCTTCAACCATTTCCTTGGCTGTTTTAACAGTACCAGCCAGTTCTCTACTCTCAAGAAGTTGGTAAATAAAGGGTTTGAAGAGTTCCAATGCCATATCTTTTGGCAGACCACACTGCTCAAGGCGCAATTCAGGCCCAACCACAATAACTGTACGACCCGAGTAATCGACACGCTTTCCTAACAGATTCTGACGAAAACGTCCCTGTTTACCTTTCAGTGTATCAGACAGTGATTTGAGTGGGCGGTTATTGGTACCTTTTAAAACTCGGCCACGACGCCCGTTATCAAACAGCGCATCAACAGCTTCCTGAAGCATACGTTTCTCATTTCGAATAATGACATCGGGAGCACGCAGCTCTTTTAGTTTCCTCAACCGGTTATTTCTGTTAATAACTCTACGGTAAAGGTCATTTAAGTCAGAAGTAGCAAATCGCCCACCATCTAATGGTACAAGAGGCCTTAATTCAGGAGGAATAACAGGGATCACATCCATGATCATCCACTCTGGCTTATTGCCCGACTTGAGGAATGCTTCAACGACTTTTAGCCTTTTAGCAGTCTTCGTTTTTTTCTGCACAGACCTTTCAGTCTTCATAGCATGTCGTAATTCAAGAGCCAAAACTTCCAGGTTAAGCTCCATCAGGAGCTCTTTAATTGCTTCAGCCCCCATTTTAGCGGTAAAAACAGGACCATATTCGTTGATCTTTTCACGATAATCCTCTTCAGTAAGAAGATCTTTTGGTACGAGGTCGGTACCACCTGAATCGATAACGACGTATTGCTCAAAATAGAGAACACGCTCTAGATTTTTCAGAGGCATGTCTAAAAGATAGCCGATTCTGCTGGGCAATCCCTTGAAGAACCAGACATGTGAGACCGGGGCCGCCAACTTGATGTGACCCATACGTTCTCTTCTGACTTTGGATAATGTGACCTCAACACCACACTTATCACATCGTATATTACGGTACTTCATTCGCTTGTATTTTCCACACAGGCACTCCCAGTCCACAGTTGGACCGAAGATACGCGCACAGAACAAGCCTTCTTTTTCAGGTTTGAAAGTTCGGTAATTAATGGTCTCTGGCTTCTTCACTTCACCAAATGACCATGAGTTAATGGTTTCTGGGGAAGCAAGTGTGATTTTAATGGCCTCAAAATCATTAATTGCCGGTGGTTGTTTAAAAAAACCAGTTGTTCTCATTTCTCGAACCTCCCTTAATTCTCTTCACTGGATACTTCGGTTTGGAGTGGCCAGTGGTTTGGCGCTTCGCTCGCGATTTCACTTTCCTTAAGTGGACGGACATCGAGACCAAGGCTCTGAAGTTCTTTGACGAGAACATTAAATGACTCAGGAATACCGGGCTCTGGTACAGGTTCACCTTTGACAATAGCTTCGTAAATACGTGATCTACCTTGAACATCATCAGATTTCACCGTGAGGAGTTCCTGGAGAATGTGTGCAGCACCATACGCTTCAAGTGCCCATACTTCCATCTCACCAAATCGCTGCCCGCCAAACTGCGCTTTACCACCAAGAGGCTGCTGGGTGATCAATGAGTATGGTCCGATTGATCTCGCATGAATTTTATTATCAACCAGGTGATGCAGCTTGAGTAGATACATGACACCAACGGTGACAGGCTGCTCAAACTTTTCACCAGTCCGACCATCAAAGAGCATGGTTTTGCCAGTTGTGCTGAATCCAGCTTTTTCAAGCAGTACTTTAATATCTGCTTCATGTGCACCATCAAATACAGGTGTGGCATAGTGCATTCCTAGGATTCTGCCGGCCATTCCAAGGTGAGTCTCAAGGATCTGCCCAATATTCATCCTGGATGGTACACCCAATGGATTGAGAACAACGTCAACAGGCGATCCATCCGGTAAATAGGGCATATCTTCTTCAGGGACAATCAAGGATACAACACCTTTATTCCCATGGCGACCCGCCATTTTGTCTCCCACTTGGAGCTTCCTCTTAACAGCAACAAATACAGTTACTTTCCTGATGATGCCTGGAGGCAGCTCATCACCCTTCTTGAGTTTTTCGATCTCTTCTTCAAGGACCTGCCGTGTAACATCAGTCTGTCGTTGAGTCCTGGTGACAATATTGGCAATCTGAAGTTGAGCTTCTGGATCCTTCACTTGTATTTTCTTAAGCTCTTTTAAGGTTAAGTAACTCAATTTTACACTATCGAACTCCTCTTCAGCAGAGCAGATCACTTCAGATCCATCTACATTGAAAAAGTCAGCCAGCAGTTTCTGCCCATTCATCAGGGCAAAAATTTCTTTGGCTGCCTGAGCCCGAATAATCTTTTCTTGATCTTCACAGTTCTTTTCAAGTTTTTGAACCTGTTCTTCTTCTATTAGAACCGATCTGAAATCTTTCTCCACACCTTTTCGTGAGAAGACCTTGACATCCACAACGGTTCCCTTGATTCCTGTAGGGGTCGTAAGGGATGCATCTCTCACATCTCCTGCCTTCTCACCAAAAATAGCTCGAAGGAGTTTCTCTTCAGGGGTCAACTGAGTTTCACCCTTGGGTGTAACCTTCCCGACTAAAATACTGCCGGGCCCAACTTTGGCACCCAGTCGAATAACACCACTGTCATCGAGATCCTTGAGTACTTCCTCACTGACATTGGGTATATCGCGAGTGATTTCTTCAGGTCCTAATTTCGTGTCTCGTGCCTCAATCTCAAATTCTTCGATATGGATTGATGTGAAAACATCTTCTTTGACAACCCTCTCAGAAATGAGAATCGCATCCTCAAAGTTGTATCCACGCCAAGGCATGAAGGCCACAACGATATTTTTCCCGAGCGCAAGTTCACCACGTTCTGTACATGCACCATCAGCCAGGACTTCGCCTCTCTCAATAAACTCACCTTTCTTGACAAGTGGCCGTTGGTTGAAGCACGTATTTTGGTTACTCCGGCGAAATTTGGCCAGATTGTATACATCAACTCCAAAATCACGCGTGATCATGCTGTTGGAGTCCCTTGTGCCAATACGAACAACGATGCGTTCAGCATCGACAAATTCGACCCATCCACTGTTCTTACAGAGGACTGTGGCACCAGAGTCCCTGGCCGCAATCGCTTCCATGCCAGTTCCCACAATCGGTGATTCAGTCTTCATCAGAGGAACAGCCTGCCGCTGCATGTTGGAGCCCATGAGTGCACGGTTGGCATCATCATTTTCAAGGAAAGGGATCATCGCTGATGCGACAGAAACCATCTGCTTGGGGCTAACATCAATATACTTAACTTCGTGTCGTGGGAACAACTTGAAGACACCAGCCAGACGAGCAGTTACCTGTTTGTTAACAAGCATTCCGTTTTCATCAAGTTGAGCATTTGCCTGTGCAATAGCATTCTTGTCTTCTTCCCATGCACTTAAATAATGTGCATATGGCTCATAAGTCACAAGCTGTTCGCCTTTCTTTTCAAGTTTGCCATTGGTTTCAATGGTTTCCTCGAGATTGACGACCTCTCCTGCTTTATATTCTGATGCACCAGGGCTGAGTACCTTGATTTCCTTAACAACTCTGCCATCTACAACTCTGTAATAGGGCGCTTCAATAAACCCAAATTCATTAATTTTGGCATAGCAACTAAGAGAAGAGATAAGACCGATATTCGGTCCTTCAGGAGTCTCAATTGGGCAGATCCTACTGTAGTGAGAAGTGTGGACATCCCGCACCTCAAAACCTGCGCGTTCCCTGCTCAATCCACCAGGCCCAAGTGCCGAGAGCCTTCTCTTATGTGTAATCTCAGAAATAGGGTTAGTCTGGTCCATAAATTGAGAAAGTTGACTGCTGCCAAAAAATTCCTTGATCGAAGCCATGACCGGCTTTGCATTAATCAGTTCGTGGGGCATAATCGTGTTGAGTTCATGGTATAAACTCATCTTCTCTTTAATCGCTCGCTGCATGCGAACAAGACCAACACGGAGTTGATTTTCAAGCAATTCACCAACACTTCGGACCCTTCTGTTCCCCAGGTGATCGATATCGTCAACATTCCCATGTCCTGTATGCAACATAAGAAGGTACTTAACGGTTGCGTAGAAATCGTGGGGAGTAAGTACGCGCTGAGTGAGATCGTTGGAGGGAATTCCAAGCTTGGTATTAAATTTTAATCGCCCAACTCTGGAGAAATCATACCTCTGTTTATCAAAGAAGAGCTGCTCAAATAGTTTCCTTGAGCTCTCGACAGTCGGTGGATCACCTGGACGTAATTTTCGATATATTTCAACAACTGCTTGCTCATATTGAGTAATCGTATCTTTGGCCAGAGTATCGGAAAGATAAGAACTGACTGGATCAAAATCCGGTGTGAGCACTTCAAATTCCGTAATGCCTTCTTCCTCAAGTCGCTGGAGATCTTCAGCCGTTAAAGCATCGTTTCCACTAAAAAGGATTTCACCGGTTTCCTCATTGAAGAGGTCGTTGAGGGTCACGACTCTTGGAAGCGTTTCCTGAGAGACTGGAACCCAATTGATCCCTTCTTTTTTTAGAGTCCGGAACATGGATTTTGTAATCTTTTTCCCTTCAGTATACAGAACCTCGCCATCATCATTGACCACGTCAACAGCAAGCTTACATCCAAGAGATGCTTTACCATGATCAAAGTAAACAACACCATTCTCAAGTTTAAGGTCAAAAATCTGGT
>Ga0316190_10001334_pt1 | contig 17729 bp, 17 predicted proteins | sample Eddworburrow2_MG_FD_204929 | JGI IMG/M metagenome (GOLD analysis project Ga0316190, IMG submission 204929) | Coastal sediment microbial communities from Maine, United States - Eddy worm burrow 2 | ecosystem: Environmental > Aquatic > Marine > Coastal > Sediment | place: USA: Maine | collected... | reverse complement strand
CGACGTTCCCGGACCTCACGACGGTCGAGGACTTTGCTGGGGTCGCCGACGAGGTTCGAGCCGCCAGTGGAGGGATCCCGATCGGCGTGAAGCTGTCGGCCCAGCACATCGAACGAGACATCGACGCGGCGCTCGCCATCGGCGTCGACTACGTGATCCTCGACGGGCGCGGGGGCGGCACCGGTGCTGCCCCACTGCTGTTCCGCGACAACATCTCGGTTCCGACGATCCCTGCGCTCGCCCGCGCCCGGCGGCATCTCGATACGTGTGGCCGCGGCGACGTGACGCTCGTGATCACCGGTGGGCTCCGGACGCCGGCTGACTTCGCCAAGGCGCTCGCGCTGGGCGCCGATGCTGTCGCGGTCGGCAACTCGGCGTTGCAGGCGATCGGGTGTCTCGGCATGCGGGCATGCAACACCGACAACTGTCCGGTCGGCATCGCCACCCAGAAACCTGGCCTCCGATCACGCCTGATCGTCGACGAGTCGGCTCGTCGGCTGGCTGAGTTCCTCACCTCGGCCGTGCACCTCATGTCGGTGCTCGCTCGGGCGTGTGGTCATGACCGGCTCGACCAGTTCAGTGTCGATGACCTCACCACGTTCGACCGGGAAATGGCGCACCTGACCGGCATCGCGTATGGCGGCGTCGGTCTCTGAGCTGACGTCACGAGCAGGTGACCCGAGTCGTGCTCGGCGCCGACGACCGAGGGCGTCCTTCCCGACTGACGTCACGAAGGTTTCTGGCACGACGCGCTACACCGTGCGTTCGGCTTCGATGACCCGCTCGAACACGCCCGAGTACCCCAACGTCCGCAGCAGGCGCGGCACGATTCCGGGGGCGATGTTGGCGAGCACGACGAGCGGCCGGATCGGCGGCGTGTTGACGATCACCTCGGCCCGATCCTTCGTGATGCAGCTGATCGTCACCGCGGCGACCTTCTCCGGCTTCGACGAACCCGCAAGCTTCGGAGCCTTGATCCCCTGGGTCTCCCAGCGGTCGTACATCCCTGCGTCGGTCACGAAGCCGGGACACACGACCGAGAAGCCAACAGGTGACGTGTCGTACTCGGCGCGCAACGCATTGGTGAACCCGACCAGGCCATGTTTGCTCGCGCAGTATGACGTTCCATAGGGCACGCCGACCTTGCCGGCGCCGGAGGCGATGTTGACGACATGGCCGCGGTTGCGGGCGAGCATGCCTGGCACCACCGCCCGGGTGAGCAGGATCGGCGCTTCGAGGTTGGTCGCGAGCGTGTCGGTGAAGTCGGCCTCGGTGGCTTCCTCGAATCGTCGGACGCGTTCGATGCCGGCATTGTTGACGAGGATGTCGATCGGGCCGAGTTCGGACTTCGTGCGCTCGATCAGCTCGGCGCGATCCTCGGGCCTCACGACGTCGCACACCGTGGCGATCGCGGTCCCGCCCAACGCCTCCATCTCGGCGCGGACCCGTTCGAGTTCAACCTCCGACCGCGCGGCGAGCGACAGGTTGACACCCTCCTCGGCCAACGCTCGCGCGATGTAGACGCCGATGCCGCGCGACGCGCCGGTGACGATGGCATTCGCTCCCCGTAGATCCTTCATGGTCCCCTTCGAGCTCGATGTCGCGCGACCGTATCGCGTCGCGCGGAACCGTCAGGTGCCGGTGTAGACCGCGTCGCGCTTCTCGAGGAAGGCCTGAACTCCCTCGCGGTGGTCGTCGGTGCGGAACAGTTCGGCGAGCGTGGCGCTGACCCAACGACCGAGCTCGTCCCAGTCAGGGTCGAGTGCGATGCGCAGCCCGCGTTTCAGCGCCTGGACGGCGAGCGGGGGATTGGCAGCGATGCTGTTCGCGAGGTCGATTGCGGCCGGCAGCAACTCCTCGTGCGAGACCACCCGTGAAACGAGGCGGAGGTCACGGGCCTCGGGTGCGTCGATGACCCGTCCGGTGAACAGCAGTTCTGCTGCATGCTCGCGGCCGACGAGTTGGGCAAGGCGGGAGAGGCCGGCGACATCGCAGCAGAGACCGCGCTTGACGAACAACTCGCCGAACTTCGCTCGATCCGACGCAATGCGGATGTCGGCCATCATCGCCAGCTCCATTCCCCACCCGACGGCGGCGCCGTTCACCGCTGCGACAACCGGGATGTCGGTGCGCAGCAGGGTGCCGGCAGCCGGTGTCAGGCGAGGTTCGCGGTCGCGGCGGGTGAGGTCGGCGCTCGCCGCGACCATCACCTGCTTCACGTCGTCGCCCGAACAGAAGGCCGGGTCACGACCGGTGATCACGAGGCAGCGAGCGGTCGTTCGTTCCACGGCGTCGGCCAATTCAGTGTACGTCGTGAACGTCAGCGCGTTGCGGGCGTCGGGCCGGTCGATCGTGATGATGCCGACGCGATCCCGCTCGTCGTACTCGATCTCGGTGTACACGTCGCTCCTCCCCTGCATTGACGCCGGCCGCGTGTTCTTGCCGACGGATCACCCGGCTCTCACCTGATTCTGACCATTCGGCCACACGATGAGCGACATGGAAACCCCGCTCGAACCGCCGTATGCCAATCGTCCCGCTGATGGTCCGGTGTTGACGCCCGTCGGCGACCCTCTGGTCGATCGGAGTTGGGCACCGCCGTCGCCCGCCGCGCCCGAGTCCGCCCGTCCGCGGGGCCGGGCCAAGTTCGGCGCCGGCATCCTCGTCGGCATGGCGCTCACCGGCGCTGCGGTCGGGGGATACGCCGTCGGTACGGGCGATGTGAGCCAGTCGTCGACGCCGGAGACATCGAGTGTGGTCGCTGAACCGGTCAGCGTGTCGACCGGTGCGATCGGAGATCTCGTCGAGGCGGCACGGCCGTCGGTCGTGTCGGTCCGGCAGCAGGTGACCCAGGCGGGCCCGACCGGTGGAACGTTGCAGGGGCAGGCAGCCGGCACGGGCTTCGTACTGTCAGCCGATGGCTACATCGTCACCAACAATCACGTGATCGCCGAGGGTGACAGCCCGATCGTCACCTTTGCCGACGGCACCACGGAACCGGCCACGATCGTCGCCGGAGACCCCAGCCGCGACCTCGCAGTGCTCAAGGTGGATCGCACCGATCTCGTGCCGCTCGCCGTCGGCGACTCCGATGCACTGCGCCTCGGCGACCAGCTGATCGCAGTTGGCTACGCGCTCGACCTCAACGGCGAGCCATCGGTGACCGCCGGCATCCTGTCGGCCAAGAACCGGACGATCTCGGAGTCGAACGGCGTCCAACTCGTCAACCTGCTGCAGACCGATACAGCGATCAACCCGGGCAACTCCGGCGGACCGTTGCTGAACGGGCGCGGCGAGGTGGTCGGCATCAATACTGCGATCGCCGGCCAGGCCCAGAACATCGGCTTCGCCATCGCGATCTCGCCCGTGCTCGACGTGATCGAGGAACTGCGCGGTGGCAACGTGCCCGAGCGGGCGCTGATGGGTGTGACCAGCCAGCCGACCGGAGAAGGGCTCGGCGTGGAAATCGTCGAGATCGCTCCCGGATCGGGCGCCGCCGACAGCGACCTCCGGGTGGGTGACGTGATCGTCGACGTCGACGACACCGACATCACCGATCCCACCTCGCTCGGCGCTGCGATTGCGGCCTATGCGCCCGGCGACACCGTGACCGTCACCGTCGAACGCGGCGGCACCACCGCCCAGGTCGAGGTCACCCTCGGCACACGACCCACCTGACACCCTGTCCATGGTTCCGCGAGCCCAGGGCTCGCGGAACCATGGACGGCTTCGAGGGGTCAGGCGGCGGGGAGAGCGGCGAGGAAGTCGGCGCGGGTTGCCGGGCCGAGTGAAGGTTCGGGCGGCCGCTGGTCCTTGGTCTGAAGCACGGCGAACACCCGGGCGCCGAAATCCGCGTCGGTGAGCAGAGCGTCGGGTGGCGACAACAGGTTGAGGTTGCGCACGAATGCCCGCAGCACGACCTGATCGGTGCGCAACGCCGGAGCGAGTCCGTCACGGAGGATCGAGCGGGTGAAGGCTCGGGGGTCGGACGCATCGCCGTAGGGGTCCTCACCGGCCAGCATCGCGGCGGCCACCCTTCTCGCCTCTCGGTCCTGCTCGACTGAGGATCGGTACCACGGGTGGATCTCGTTCCGAAGGGCTTCGTCATAGGCAACCGCAGCCGCTCCGACATCACCAGGATGCTCGGCGATCGCGACCGCGAGCAGATGGGCACTCCAGTAAGCCGTGCTACAGCCTCGCCCGTACAACGGGTTCGTGCACACCACGGCGTCGCCGACCGGTACGAGCCCAATCGCGGTGGGCTGGCCGTCGACGACGTAGTCGCTCCACTTGTTGAGCAATCCGGCCATCAGGTGGACCTCGGACGTGATCGGCTCGGCCCGGCCATCGAGCCATGGCGCTGTCGCCGGAAGCGATCGAGCGGCAGCATCGAACGCGGCCGGGTCGCTCAGGCGCTTGCGCAGCTCGTCGTCGTCCGACGGCACGGCGAGGGTGACGGAGAACGTCCGGTTGTCGCCCACGAAGGTGCCGTACTTGACGTACCCGAGGTCACCGCCGATCGGGCCGCTGCGTGGCGGAAGGCCAGCGTCGGGGAGCAGCCGATAGAAGCGGCTGGCGTAGACGATGCCGGTGTCCTCCACCGTCTCGTTCACGGGTCGGGCCCCGACCCCCGCCAACCAGTCGGCAACCTCGCTCCGACGCCCGTTTGCCGCGATGACGAGGTCCGCGTGCAGGTCGGTCCCGTCGTCGAGCCGGACCCCGTTCACCGTCAGGTTGCGCTGGGCGGCGTCGGCGAGGAGGGCGATGGCGGCCAGGCCGGTGCGGATGGTGACATTGGGTTCGGCGAGAGCGGCGCGGCGCAGGACCCACTCGAAGGTGGTGCGGCGGCAGGCGATCATCACGAGTTCCTCGTCGCCGGGCTCCGGCGTGAACTCCATTTCCGGCGGGAGGCCATCACCGAAGCGCATCTCGGTCGCCCCCTCGGCGAGGAGTGCATCGAGGATGTCGGGCTGGTTGTCACGCAGGAGGTTCCGCAGCCGAGCGAGGAACGCGTGGCTGTGGCGGACTTGGGGCGCGCCCCGGCGATCCCACTCGAACGCTTCGTCGGCAGTGGCGGGCATCGGCGTGTCATCGCGCTCGAGCACCGTCACGCCGTGGCCGGCTCGGCCGAGATGCACCGCAGCGGCGAGCCCGGAGACGCCGCCGCCGATCACCAGGATCTTCAAGAGCGGAACTCCAGTCCGTCGAAGTCGCCGGACGATCGCCACCGTTCGATGTGCTGGAAGTACGCCACCGGCCCTTCCGGATATCCCATGGAGTTGAGCACACCCCGCCGTCCGGTCGGCTGGCCTTCGTTGTTGTAGTAGCCGGGCGTGCAGTCGGGGGAGTTCGTCATCCGTGCGACGGCGCCCTTCTCGAGGCGCTCGACCCACGCGTCCTCAGCGTCCTTGGTCACCTCGACCTCCTCGGCGCCCACGTCGAGCGCATGGTCGATGATCGCGGCGATCGTCGCACCCGCCTCGATGAAGTTGTGCGGCACATTCGAGATCAGGTTGCCCGCCTGAGTCACGCCGACGACGAACAGGTTGGGGAACCCGTGGACGTGGATGCCGTGCAGCGTCCGCATGCCATCGGCCCAGTGTTCCGACAGCCTCTCGCCGCGCCGCCCGACCGCATCGAAGCCCGATCGACGGGCGTACTCGGTGCCGACCTCGAAGCCCGATGCGTAGATCAGGCAGTCCAACTCGTAGTGCTCGCCGTTGGCCCACGCGCCCGTCTCGTCGATCCGTTCCACGCCCTTGCCGTCGGTGTCGATCAGGTGCGTGCCCGGCTCGTTGTAGGCGTCGAGGTACTCGTCGTGGAAACACGGCCGCTTGCACAGCTGGCGATACCACGGCTTGAGCGCCTCCGCGGTCTCGGCGTCGGTCACCAGCGCATCGACCCGGGCGCGGATCTCGGTCATCTTCTCGTCGTCGCTGTCTTCGTAGGCCTTGATGAACGTCTCGCGGGTGAACTCCTGACCCGACGACAGGACCTTGTCGCGGATGCGCTTGCTGATGTCGGTCCAGCCGTCCATCACGAGGTCCTCATCGGCGAAGCCGCCGGTCTGCAGGGTGGTGAAGTTCATCAACCATTTCGCCTGCCAACCCGGCTCGAGAGTCTCGAACCAGTCCGGATCGATGTCGTAGTTGTTGCGCACGTCGATCGACGACGGCGTGCGCTGGAAGACGTGCAGCTCCTTGGCCGACCGCGCGAGGTGGGGGATGCACTGCACCGCAGTTGCGCCGGTCCCGATGATGCCGACCCGCTTGTCGCGCAAGTTCTCCAACGGGGCCCCAGCCGGGTCGCCGCCCGTGTACTCGTAGTCCCACCGACTCGTGTGGAAGCTGTGCCCCTGGTAGCTCTCGATTCCCGGGATCCCGGGAAGCTTCGGACGGTGCAGCGGGCCGGTGCCCATCGCCACGAACTTCGCCCGCATCTCGTCGCCCCGGTTCGTGCGGATGATCCATCGCTCGGCCCCGCCGTCCCACTCGAGGGCTGTCACCTCGGTCGACAGGCAGGCATTGTCGTACAGCCCGAAGTGGCGCCCGATTCGACGCGAGTGCTCCAGGATCTCGGGTGCGTGCGTGTACTTCTCGCTCGGCATGTGTCCGGTCTCCTCGAGCAGCGGGAGGTAGACGAACGCCGCCGTGTCGCATTGCGCGCCTGGATAGCGATTCCAGTACCAGGTGCCGCCGAAGTCTCCGCCCTTCTCGATGATCCGGACGTCGTCGATGCCCGCCTGCTTCAGCGCGGCGCCGGTGACGAGACCGGCGAACCCGCCTCCGATGAAGGCGACCGTGACTTCATCCTGGAGCGGGTCGCGTGGCGTTGGTTCGACCCACGGGTCCTCGAGGTAGTGAGCGAACTGGCCGACCGGTTCGACGTACTGCTCGCTCCCGTCGGCCCGCAAGCGCTTGTCACGCTCCTGCCGATACCGCTGTCGCAATGCCGACGTGTCGATCGTCCCCATGGTTGCACGGTACAAGTTTCACAGCGTCACGGCAGGGGTCAGAGCCCTGCGGAGACGGTCAGGCGGAGCTGAATCCAGACGGCATCCAGCGCGCCGCAGCGATGTGACGATGGTGTCTGACACCATCGTCACGAACTGTGGGAGGGTGGGGGAGTGCAGGTCGCACTGGCGTTGTTTCCTGGTGTGTCGGCCGACGAGTGTGAGGCATTCACGTTGGTGTTCGAGCAGCTCGCCGAGGCCGAACTGGTGGGTGTCGGCGCGGAACTCGGGCCCGTCGTCGGGCCGGGCGGTGGCCACCACATCGACGCGCTGTTCGCCGACGTCCAGCACCCCGACGTCGTGCTCGTCCCCGGCGGGCTCGGCTGTGCCCGAACGGCCGGCGATCAGGCGCTGCTCGACTGGCTCCGTGCCGTCGCACCGCGCTGTCAGTGGATGGCGGCGAGCTCCACGGGCACCGTGGTCGTGGCTGCCGCCGGGCTGCTCGACGATCATGAAGCAGCAACTCACTGGCTGGCGTCCGATCTGCTCGAGTCGTACGGGTCGGCCGCGTCGGCGGAGCGCATCGTCGAGGTCGACCGGATCATCACCTGCGAGGGCCGCATCACGGCGATGCACGTCGCCCTGCTGGTGACGCTGCGGATCGCCGGCCCGGACGCGGTGCGGCGGGTTCGCGCCGGTTTGGCGGACGTCGGCCAGCGCCCGGTTGCCCAACCGAGCTGGTGGGAGCGGTTGCGAGCCGCCCGTGGCGCGCGACAGCACACCGGGCCGCGTCGCCCTCGCAACCGCGAACTCGACGCCCCCGACGAGATCGAGTTCGACCCGATCACACCCCGCCACCCCTGAGATGAGACGCGGGGTCCGACGCTGCGTCTCACCCTGGCGTGTCATCCGGGTGGTAGGCAATGGGGATGATCCGTCATGTCGTCATGTTCCGTTGGAACGACACCGTCACCCAAGATCAACTCGTCGCGATGTCAGCGGCACTCGATGCGCTGCCCGCAGTGATTCCGGAGATCGCCACCTACCGGCACGGACCCGACCTCGGGCTCGCCCCCACGAACTACGACTACACGGTCGTCGGCGACTTCGCGTCGGTCGACGACTTCACGACCTACCGCGACCACCCGGAACACCGGCGTTTCATCGCCGACCACATCACCGGTCGCGTCGCCGATCGCGTCGCCGTCCAGCATGAGATCGGCTAACTGGCCGACCGTTGCACGGATGGAGGATTCCGGGTCAACTGGTGCTTCCAGGAGCCGAGTACTCCGAGGCCGACCGGGATGATCAACAGCCAGGTGAGGATCCGGAAGATGAGGATCGCCGCGGTGATCTGGTTCACCCACTCCTGCCCGGCGGCAGCAGTCAACATGCCGATGTAGGCGATCTCGCTCACACCGGCATCGCCGGCGCTGATCGGGAACACGGTCAACCCCTGCACCAGCGCGTACACCACGAACACCTGGGTCCACGGCAAGACGTTTTCGTCCACGCCCATGAACCGCAGCGTCATCACCAGCAGTGCGAACTTCGTGGCGGCGGTCAGCGTGGTGGCCCAGGTGGCGACCAGCCATCGGTCGTGCAGCGTCTCCATCGCCGACGATCGCGCCGCGACCATCTGGGCCGCCAGATCCGGCGGTTGGGGTTTGCGGAGCAGGCGCAGCACCCAGCCCCAGATCGGACTGATCAGCCGTCCTGCCTGCTCGGTCCGCTTCTCCGATCCCAACACGACCGCGAGGACGGCGACGCCGAGCCCGACCAGCAGGCAGATGATCACAACCGTCCGCAACGTTCCATCGATCGGCGCGTCGGACACGACCAGCCCGATCGCGGCGATCACCGGCAGAGCGAGCTTGACACCGATGCTGAAGATGCCGCCTGCTGCGACCGCGAGCGTCGCCTCGCCAGTGGTTCGGCCCCATGACGTGAGCATTCGGAATCTGACCGGCAGGTCACTCGGCCCGGGAACCACCGAGGTGATCGCCGCTGGACCGAGAAATGCGACGATGCCGTGGCGCACGGCCAGACCCGGGACGAGTGAGGCGGTCAGCAGGCCCTGCGCGCCGATCCACAGCAGCCACATGCTGGCGAGCGACATCATCTCCGCGTCGTTCAGCGACCGAGCCGCCGACATGATCTCGTCGAAATCGAGGTCGTCGAACGTTCGAACGAGGATCCACGTCGAGATCGTCAGCGCGGCGACGATGAACAGGATCCGCACGACGATCTTGCGGACGCTGCGCGGCGGTGCCTCGGGCATTGCGGGTTCGACCGCGGGCTCAACGGAGGGGATCGGGGGCCCGCTGCCGGGAACGGGATCGGGGTCAGTCATCGGCTCCACCGATACCGTCCCGAACGGACGTTGCGACGTGTGACCGTGCCTCGAGAATCGGCGGTAGCAGACCCATTCGGTCACGCACTCTGATCCGTCCGAGCAGGATGACGCCCTGGCGCCACAGCGGCGGCCACACCATCAGAGCGATCGCCCCGCCGACCGCGACAGCGATGGCAGCGCCGACTGCGGCCCATCCGTCGCCGAGCAACATCCCCGCGATCGTCCAGGTCAACAGCATGGTCACCGAGCCGAGCAGCAGCCGCACCGTGCCTTTCGTGGCGGTCGACCGAACCATCCCGGTTCCGATCGTGACGATCGCGACGGCGGGCAGGTGGATGAGCGTCAGTGCGACGATGACCGACCCGGCAAGGAACAGCGCGACCGCCGAGAGCACGAGACGAGCCATCGAGACCCGGTCGGGTCGGAGCTGTTCGTCGGTGATCCCGATGAGTTGGAGTCGCGTCGCAAAGGTCCCGTAGGCATCGACGACGTTCTGTCGCACGCCGTCGTCGGTCAGCGCGAGGCGACGGGCGACCACCTCGGTGTCCGCGAACGACGGCCTGGTCCGGCCTCCCGTCTCGGATTGCTCGACGTGGGCCGCGGCACGCAGCACTTCGCGCTCCTCCACGTCGTCGAATCCCGGCGACACGGCCTGGAGCGACTCGGTGATCTGCTCGGTGAGCGCACGGGCATCGCCGTGGCTCGGTTCTCCGTCTTCGAGCAGGCCGCTCCCAGCGAAGTCGGCGGCGATGATCGGCTCACCGAACATCGCCGCCACGCGACTGCGGGTCTCGACCTTGTCTTCGTAGGCCAACCCGATCGGAACGATCACGAGGTCCGGTGAGGTCGGCAGTGCTCCGAGGGCGATACGTGCGGCGCCCGACTTCACGCGGTCGAGCCCGGCGCGGTCGCCGGTCGTTCCTTCGGGAAAGATGGCGACTGTCGCGCCATGGGCCAATTCGTCGTGACATGCAGCGAACACCGACTCGTTGTTGCTGGAACGGTCGCCGTCTCCAGACCGATACACCGGCAAGACGCCGGCGAGGCCGAGAAAGGGCCGGGCGACGGCCACCTTCCAGAGCGCGGCCTTCGCCAGGAAACGCGGGAGGCGCCCCAGCACGGCTGCGACCACGACGGGGTCGACGAATCCATTGCCGTGGTTTGCAACCACCAAGACGGGTCGGTCGGTCGGGAATCGCTCCCGCCACGCCACGTCGACCGATCGGTGGAACCCCAGCACCAGGCCGTTGGCGAGCAGTCCGATGGAGCGGTCGGTGAACCTCCGGAACATCCGAGGTGGCTGTTCCGGGCGGACTGCGGCATACGCGCTGTCCGCCCATGCCAGCGCGACGATCGCCGTGAGCACGTGCCAGACGCCGTGGGGCTGCAGCCACGAGTCCGTCTCGCAGAGCGGACTGTCGGGAGTTCCGAGCGCCCACATGGCAACCGCGATGCCGCCGAGGACGAGCACGGGGAGCGACCAGACGCCCACGAGGTCTCGCTGCCGTGCGAGCAACGACGCAACAACGATGACCACGACGGCAACACCGGCGGTCGCGTTGGTGGCGTCGGGGGCGACGGCCCACAGCACTGTCGACACAGCGAGGCCTGCAGCAAGCCCGATGAGCGACCCTCGGTCGGACGCATCGAACAGTCGACCGACGTGCCATCCGGCAACGAAGGCGAGCGCACCGATCAGCGGCACATCGTGCAGGAACTGGGCGGTGTCGCTCGCCGCGCCGTGGTAGAGCCAGCTACCGACGCCTTCGAACCCGACGACCACGGCGAGGCCGAGCGCAGCCCGAGGAAGCCGGCGATGGGTCGCCTCCCAGGCGAGGATCAGTCCAGCAACGAGGTACGCGAGCGAGGTCCAGGCATTGACGTCCTGTTCGAGGAACCAGTCGTCTCGTACTTCGCAGTCAGCGGTCCCCGACATGGCCCTTCAGCTCGTCTCGTTCAGCTCAGACCGAAGTCGTCGATCCGATGCCGGTGCCCCATGCCTCACGAAGACTCTCACGTCTGCGATCGACATCGGTGAACTGGATGACCATGCCAGCGACGGCGAGGCCGAGGTAGATCGCGTACCACCACCAGTCGTCGTTGAGTGTCTCGGTCGTCTGCGCCGAGTCGAACTCGTCGAGATCGGTGACGCCGAACACGAGCATCAGCCCAGCAACGATCGTGGCGGCGCCGGCGAGGCCGGTCAGGACCGTCAGCAACGTCATCGGCAGGTCGCCGACGAGCGCCACGAACGCGAGGGCGACGGCGAGGACCACACCACTGAGCACGATCACCCACGACCAGGTGACCCCGAGCGCGACCATCAATGACGTGCCGAGCGTGAACCCGATCGCGATCATGCCGATCATGACGGCGACCTCGTAGAACAGATAGGCGATGAGGCCGAACGCCAACGCAACCGCCACGCCGACGATCCATCCCAGTGCGGTGGCCAGGAAGCCGGCATCGCCGGCCACGATGCCCGCACCGAGCATGAATCCGGCGAACGCACCCCACAGCGGAATGATGATCCGCATCGCCAGATATCCACGGAAGCAGAACACCGCTCCGGTCAGGATCGCCAGGACACCGACGATGATGTCGTTCACCCTCACACTCTTGCAGAACGCTGCCGGTGGCAGTGGGAGCTGCTCAGGTGTCACAATCGGCTCATGGCATCCATCGACCGAGTCACCATCCTGCTGTGCACCGACGGATCGGACCTCGCGACGTCGGCGATCCGCCAGGGCCTGCACCTTCTCGCACCCGGCGACCGCTTGGTGCTGCTCACCGTCGCCCCGCCCATCGACCCGACGCTGGTCACCGGCACGGGATTTGCCGGCGGCGTGATGTCGATCGACGACAAGAACGATCTGGTCGAAGCACAGCGGGAGTCGGCTCAGGCGATCGTCGACGATACGGTCGCCGCGCTGGAACTCAGGGACGTCGAGACGATGGTCGAATTCGGCGACCCTGGCCACACGATCTGCGAGGTGGCTGAACGCCTGCCGGTCAACGTCGTCGTGCTCGGAACCCACGGCCGCAGCGGGATCAAGCGAGCGATCATGGGCTCGACATCCGATCACGTGGTTCGGCACTGCCCCTGCCCGGTTCTCGTGCAAGGCGGCGGCTGAGTTCGGCGTCATCACCGGCTCTTGCTGTCGCCCGAGCCGACGATCACGCCAACACCGAAGCGATGAGCCACACCTCACACGGCGGAGGTTCGTTCATCGCACGAGCACCAAGCAACGCTGAGGTACACATGAAGGACGACCCACTGCCGAGTTGGCGAGACGGGGCGACCAAGACGGCCCTGCTCGACTTCATCGTCGCCGCCCGATCGGTTCCCGTCGAGGAACGCGTCGCCGTGTTCGACAACGACGGCACCCTCTGGTGCGAGAAGCCCGACTACGTCCAATTGGTCTTCATGCTCGACCAGCTCGCTCAGGCGATCGCCGAGAATCCAGCCCTCGGCGATCAACCGGAGTTCCGGGCGCTGCTGCACCACGACCACGCAGCGCAAGCCGAGCTCGGGCTCGAACGCATCGCACTCGCCCTCGTCCAGCTGTACGCCGGGATCGAACCCGGTGAGTTCGACGAGAGAGTGGTGCAGTTCTTCGCCGACGGGCTCCACGCCCACCGCGAGGTGCCGTATCGCCATCTTCGCTACCGGCCGATGCTCGAGCTGATCGAGGCGCTGCGCGCCGAATCGTTCGGTGTCTTCGTCGTCACCGGTGGGGGAACGGAGTTCGTCCGCGCGATCAGCCAGGACTTCTACGGCGTCAGCGCCGAGGGTGTCGTCGGAACGCTCGTTGCGTACGACTACTCGCTCGATGATCAGGGACGGCCGCGGCTCGTGCGCACAGCGGAGATGATCGGCAGCGCCAACGAAGGGCCGGCCAAGGTGTCGAACATCCAGCGCGGGCTCGGTCGTCGACCCATCTTCGCAGCGGGCAACACCGCCGGCGATCGGGAGATGTTGGACTACGCGCTCGGGGCGGATGGACCAACGCTTGCGCTGCTCGTCGATCATGACGACGCCGATCGAGAGTACGCCTACGCCGCCCAGGCAGGGACGATCGATTTCGAGGGCGACTTCGTCGAGTTGGCGCAGCAGTCAGGATGGACGGTCGCCAGTATCAGCGACGACTGGAACCACGTGTTCGCCGATCGGTGAGTCCTCGCGTTCGGGGAGTCTCCCTGGTACCGTCCCCGCAGCATCCAGGGCAGGGACACGACGACGATGACGACACGAGGAGGGCTGCTCATTGCGCTGGTGATCGCATCGTTGGCAGCGGTCGCGTCGCCGAGCCCGGCCTCCGCCCAGGACCCAGCCGGGTCGACCGAACAGCAACTGGTCGAGCGTTTCGCTCCGATCGTGATGCTCAAGGCGCAGGAGGCTGCCTGCGACGCCAACGGTGAGCCGTACGCACCGTCGTCGGTCGACATCGTGCTCGACAATCCCGAGGTGGTGCTCCGCCAACTCGGAGATGGCAATCCGGTGGTGAAGGTCGGGCCGTCGGCGGCCGACCTGTACGGCTTGAACGAGGGCTTCTACCTCGACTTCCCGGGAAGCGCCTTCGAGCCGGGTTGTCTCTACGAGCAGGACTTCGACAAGTACTCCGACACGACCACCGGCAACCGGAAGTCGATCGTCTACGCCAACATCGCCAAACAGGCGGACGAGCCCGACAAGTTGGCTGTGCAGTACTGGATCTACTGGTACTACAACGACTGGAACAACAAACACGAGAGCGACTGGGAGGGGATCCAGCTGCTGTTCGACGTCGGCTCCGTCGAGGAGGCCCTCGCCGACGAACCGGTGAGCGTCGGCTACGCCCAGCACGAAGGCGGCGAACGGGCTGACTGGGACTCGTCCAAGCTCACGCGCGAGGGCGACCGTCCCGTCGTGTATTCGTCGTCGGGCTCCCATGCCAGCTACTTCGGTTCCGCGTTGTACATCGGTCGCAGCGGAAGTGAAGGCTTCGGTTGCGACACGACCGATGGTCCATCGGATCGTACGGACCCCGAGGTGATCCTGATTCCGACCAGCGCATCAGGGCCCGACGACGAATTCGCATGGATCGACTTCGCAGGCCGTTGGGGAGAGCGTCAATCCGGTCCGTTCAACGGGCCGACCGGCCCCCAGGACAAGGAGCGGTGGGCCAATCCCGTCGACTGGCACGACGATCTTCGAGCGGGCAGCGTCGTCGTCCCTGCCGGTGACAGCCAGGGCGACGCGATCATCAACACCTTCTGCTCGGTCGTCGAAACCGGGTCGGGAGCATTGATCACGCTGCGAACCTCACCGCTGCATCTCGTCGTCACACTCGGACTGTTGTTCCTGATCGCCCGCTTCCTCGTTCGCAGAACTGTGTGGGACAAGGTTCCCGCTGTGCCGATGATCGCTCGGCGGCGAGCCGGACAGATCATCCGGGCGGCCGCCAGCTCCTATCGACGGCGGTCCCGTCTGCTGATCACGATCGGGCTCGTCTACGTCCCCGCGGCGCTCGTGGTCGCCGTGTTCGCAACCGTGCTCCAGGCGATTCCACTCGTGAGTCGGGTGACCGATCTCGCCGGCCAGGGCAGCGAGACGAGTGTGACCTTCGCGCTGCTTTCAGGCGGGTTCTTCAACCTCGTCGCGTACGTCGCCGTCAACGCCGTGGTGGCGTCGTACTACGACCTGGTGAGTGCGCGTCAGGATGGTGACACGAAGGTGTCCGTCGTCGACGCCGTCAGGCGGGCATGGACCCACGTTGGTGACCTCGCGACCGGGTTCCTGATCGCGTTCGTCATCGTGACGTTCCTGTTCGTCAGCGTGATCGGGATCCCACTCGGCATCTGGCTCCTGGTCCGCTTCCAGCTCATGCCGCAGGCGGTCGTCGTCGAGGACCTCGACGGTCCCGCCGGTCTACGACGCAGTGGCCAACTCGTCACGGGTCGCTGGTTTCACACTGCGATCGTCTTGGCGCTGTTCAATCTGCTCATCGTCGTCTCTGTCGGGGTGATCGGGCTGCTGCTCCTCGTTGCCATTCCTGGCGTTCCGCTCTGGCTGTTCTCAGCGCTCGTGAGTCTCGTCTACGCGTTGATCGTCCCACTTGCCGCAGTCGGTCAGACGTTGCTCTACGGCGATGCCGTCGCTCAACATCGCGAGACCGAACACTCCCCCACGCAGGATCTCGTCACCGCGTAGCTGGAGCCCGACGACGGCTGCAATCGGTGCGACGTCTGCCATGGGAGTCTCGGCTCGGTCGATCGACTCGAAAACGACGAAAGCGCCGCACCCGACGAATCGGATGCGGCGCCGACGTGATGTTCAGGAACCGATGACCTTGGCCTTCGCCGACGCGTACTCGGCGTCGTCGATCTTGCCGCTCGTGTGGAGCTCGGCCAGCTTCGAGAGCTGATCGGCCTCGCTGGAACCGCCGCCGTCGCCGGCAGTGGTGCGGATGTAGTCGTCCATCGCCACCTGCTGCTTCTTGGCCGCTGCGACGTTGCGGTCCGCCATTCCGCCGCCGCGAACGATCAAGTAGATGAAGATGCCCAGGAACGGCACGAAGATGATGAAGATCGACCAGAGCGCCTTGGCCCATCCACCCATGTCGTCACTGCGAATGATGTCTCCGAAGATCGTGAAGATCAACATGATCCAGACGAAGAAGAGGAAGAAGTAGAGGAGTGACCAGAGCACCTGGCCGGTGCCGAATTCAGCTGCGAGTAGCAATTGTCTGACCTTTCTGTCAGTCGTAACGGCTGGAACAACCATGTTCCAGGCGGACCAAGCATGGCGGCCGGACGGTCGGAATTCAACCATCTCGACGGAGATGTCGGTTCGAGCGACCGGCTACACTCGTCCCGTCGAACCCCTTTCGCCCCTCATCGCACTGGAGACCCCCATGGCCCTCGGCCCCGTCGAAGTGCTCGTCATCAGCTTCCCCGGCAACAAGTTCTCCGGCGAGATCATCCCCGAGCTGCAACGTCTCGTCGAGAACGACACGATCACGATCGTCGACGGCTTGCTGGTCCGCAAGGACGACGACGGCACCATCAGCTTCACCGAATTCGAGGAGATGGGTGGCGACCCCGATGCCGAGGCCTTGTCGAACGTCCTGAACCAGCTCGAGTCGCTGATCTCCGACGAGGACGTCCTGGAGCTCGCCGACTCGCTCGAACCGGACAGCTCCGAGGCCATCTTGGTGTTCGAACACACGTGGTCGAAGCCCCTCCGTGACGCCATCGTCGACTCGGGGGGCGTGCTCGCGAACAACTTCCGCGTGCCCGGCCTGGTCGTCGAGGAACTGCTCGCCGAGCTCGCCGAGACCACCGACTGAATCACTGCGCCCAACCAACCGGAACACCGATCAAGGAGATGCGAAGATGCCACGCCGTCGAAGGGGACGCCCAGGACTCGTCGGAACGATGGCTCGTACGGCCGTCGTCGCCGGCACCGCTTCGGCCGTTGTCGGTCATTCGGCCAACAAGCAGGCCTCCAAGCAGCAGGCGGCAGCCGAACAGCAAGCTGCGGTCGAATCGCAGGCGCAGCTCGCCGACATGCAGAACCAGATGAATGCCATGCAGGCCCAGCAGGCAGCGGCCGCTGCTCCCGCTCCGGCGCCGGCCGCCACTGCACCTGCCGACAACCTGATGGATGAACTCGGCAAGCTCGCCGATCTCAAGGCAGCTGGGGTGCTCTCCGACGAAGAGTTCGCCGCCGCGAAGGCCAAGCTGCTCGCCTGAGCACGCCCGCTCCCGTCCGTGGACTGGTCCCCCCACCCGGCGGAACGGGCTCGGACGGGGATGCGCGTCCGTGGAGTGAAATCGATGGATCCCGGTGACGGAGCGTCGACCGCGCCTTCGGGCGGCGCGACGAGTGCTGCGACGCCGATCGGTGAAGGCGCAAGGTGATTCAGCCGATGATCTTGTCCTTCGCCGCCGCGTACTCGGCGTCATCGAGCTTCCCGGACGTGTGGAGTGTCGCGAGCTGGTCGAGCTGGTCGGCGTCCGATGAGACGCTGGCTGCATCTCGGATGTAGGCCTGCGTCGCCTCATTGGCCTCCTGGATCTGCTGGGCAGATCGTTCGGCCATCCCGCCTCCACGGGCGATCAGGTACACGAACACGCCGAGGTACGGCACGAAGATGATGAAGATCGACCACAGCGCCTTGCTCCAGCCGCTGAGATCCTGGCTTCGGATGATGTCGCTGAAGATCACGATGATCAGCCACACCCAGATCACGAACAAGAACAACCACAACAGGGACCAGAGCACCTCGCCGGTGCCCCACTCAGCTGCGGACAACATCGTCACTCTCCGTTCTCACTGGTTTCGGGCGGATCGATCGTCAATCGCGCATGACCACCGTCGGCGCGGTGGAGCCGGCGAGGAGCACGGAGACGAGGATGCCGAGCGGGAGGACACCC
>Ga0316190_10001333_pt1 | contig 17736 bp, 22 predicted proteins | sample Eddworburrow2_MG_FD_204929 | JGI IMG/M metagenome (GOLD analysis project Ga0316190, IMG submission 204929) | Coastal sediment microbial communities from Maine, United States - Eddy worm burrow 2 | ecosystem: Environmental > Aquatic > Marine > Coastal > Sediment | place: USA: Maine | collected... | reverse complement strand
GCCGCCACGCTGGTTTTGCTGCTGGCGTTGCTGAGTATCCGCCTGCGATCCAATATCAGCCAACAGCTCATCATCGCGGCCATGCGCACCGCCGTGCAGCTCACCCTGGTCGGGCTGGTGTTAAAGGTGCTGTTTGCCAACGCCAGTTTTGGCTGGGTGATGCTGATGGCATTGATCATGTTGCTGGTTGCCGGACGCGAGGTGATGGCGCGTCAGGAGCGCCGCTTCAAGGGGTGGCTCGGATATGCCGTCGGTACCTTTTCCATGTTTCTGTCATCGTTTGCCGTGACAATATTCGCGCTGGTGGTGATCCTCGGTGAGAACCCGTGGTATACACCGCAATACGCGATACCGTTACTGGGCATGTTACTGGGCAATACCATGAACGGTATCGCCATCGCCATGGACCGCCTGACGCACTCGGCCTGGGAACAGCGTGCGGTGATCGAGGCGCGGCTGATGCTCGGCGAACGCTGGGATCAGGCGATTGCGGAATACCGGCGGCAGGCGATTCGCAGTGGCATGATACCGATCATCAATGCCATGGCCGCGGCCGGTATCGTCAGCCTGCCGGGCATGATGACCGGGCAGATCCTGGCCGGTGCGGCACCGGTAGAGGCCGTGAAATACCAGATCCTGATCATGTTCCTGATCTCGGCCGGTACCGGCCTGGGGACGCTGGCCGCCGTGTCGATTGGCTCAAAACAGTTATTCGATGAGCGCCAGCGCTTGTGTCTGGACCGCTTGAGGCAACCATGATGAGACGCAGTATATTGCTTGTGGCATTGCTCACCTGTATGCCGTCACAGGCAGCCATCTACAAGTGCACCGATGCACAGGGTGACACGCAGTACAGCGATGAGCCGTGTGGCCACAACACCACTGTGTTTGTCCCCAGGGCAGCGCCAGGGCCCACCGATGATGCCGCGGAACGCATGGACAAAACACAGCGCCTGCTGCGGGCCTACGATGTCGAGAATGCAGAACGCCAGCGCCAGGAAAGCGCTGCGCAGACTGCCCGGGCGGAAGCGGAAAAAAATTGCGTCACAGCTCGGGACCGCTTGCAAAATATCACCCGGGCACGCGCGCTCTATCGGCTGGACAAGGATGGAAATCGTGTCGTGTTGTCGTTTGATGAGCGTGCCGCCTCGGAACAACAGGCGCGAACGGCGGTGAAACACTGGTGTGAGTGATTCGCGGATGCGATCCGCTCCTGCGCTGGAATTAGCTTGTGCCAGTAGGCGTCTGTCTTTATCGTTGCCGCCATGATCTGGAACCGTGACGACGCCCGGCAGCAGTACAATATTTCCGGCTGGAGTGCCGGTTACTTTGACGTGGGCAAGGCCGGTCAGCTGCTGGCCCTGCCTGCCGGTAGTCCGGACAGCCCTGCCGTGGACCTGCATGCACTGGCGCATGCGCTGCATGATGCCGGCCTGTCCTGGCCGGTGCTGGTCCGCTTTACTGATATCCTGCACCAGCAGGTAGATCGCTTGTGTGGAGCCTTCGAGGCGGCGATCAGCGCAAGGCAATACAAAGCCGGTTATACCGCTGTCTATCCCATCAAGGTCAACCAGCAGCAGCACGTGGTGGATGCGATTGTGCAGCACGGCGGCGAGCGTGTCGGTCTTGAGGCGGGAAGCAAGCCGGAGTTGCTGGCGATTATCGGCATTGCGCCGGCCAACGGTGTCATTATCTGTAACGGTTACAAGGATGCGGAATATATTCGCCTTGCCCTGCAGGCGCAGCGACTAGGACACCGTGTCACCCTCGTCATCGAGAAACTCTCCGAACTGGAACTGATCATCCGTGTGGCGGAAGAATTAAAGTTGCGGCCGTGTCTCGGCCTGCGGGTGCGACTGTCTGCCGCCACGGCGGGCAACTGGCAAAACACCGGTGGCGACCGTTCCAAGTTCGGTTTTACCGCGGCCGGTGTGTTTGCGCTGCTGGAACGTGTGCGTGCCGCAGGCCTGCAGGATTGCCTGCAACTGTTGCATTGTCATCCTGGCTCGCAGGTCTCCAGCCTTGCCGATTTACGCCGGGCGCTGACGGAAGTGGCGCGTACCTGGGTCGCATTGCGCAGTGCCGGCGTGCCGATCGACAGCGTCGATGTCGGCGGAGGCGTGGGGGTGGATTACGAGGGCACTGCCAGTAACAGCAGCTGCTCCATCAACTACAGCATTGAAGACTATGCGCACACCGTGGTGGATGTGTTCGCGGCAACCTGTCACGAGGCACGCTTACCCGCGCCATCGCTGCTGAGTGAATCCGGCCGCTTGCTGACGGCGCACCACGCGGTGTTGCTGACTAACGTGATCGATAGTGAACAGGTACCGGGAGCCGTCCACGTGGATCCGGGTACTGCCGCACCGCAGGTACGGATGTTGACCGCCGCCATGGAACAGTGTGATATCAGCAGCGCCTGCGCGACGTATCGAAGTGCTACTGATCTGCTGGCGGAGCTGCGCGCCGCCTTTATCGAGGGTCGCCTGACACTGGCGCAACGGGCGCATGGCGAATCGCTATACTACGCGCTGTGCCGCAAGCTGCAGACACTGTTGCAGCAACTGCCGGAGCCGCCGGCCGAGCTTGATACCATCAACCGGCTGCTGGCGGACAAGTACTTCTGCAACCTGTCCGTGTTTCAGTCGATGCCGGATGTCTGGGGTATTGGCCAGGTGTTCCCGATTGTGCCGCTGCAGCGTCTGCTGGAACGTCCGCAGCGTCGTGCCACGCTGCATGACCTGACCTGCGATTCAGATGGTCACATCGAGCGTTACGTCGATGCCGCCGGTGTCGAATCGAGCCTGCCGGTACATGCACTGCTGGCAGGTGAACCTTACCTGCTGGGTTTTTTCCTGCTCGGCGCCTACCAGGAAATTCTCGGAGACATGCATAACCTGTTCGGGGACACGGATGCGGTCAATGTTGAACTGACCGGGGAGGGCGGCTACCGGTTGGTCGACCCGCATCACGGTGACAGCGTCGATGAGTTGCTGCGCTACGTGGAATTCGAACCCAAGCGCCTGATTGCGCGCTATCGCGAGAAGGTCAGGGCGGCGGGGCTGGAAGGGAAGGAGAGGGCGGCCTGCCTGCAGACGCTGGAAGGCGGGCTGAGCGGCACCACCTACCTGGAAGACGAGTAGTCACCAATAACCTGCAGGAGCGCATCGCATGCGCTGATTGGCCATCAGCATAAAAACCTTCGCGCATGCGATGCGCTCCTGCAAGGGTATGGAGGAGAGATACAACCATGAAAACCGGTGTAATCGGCCTGGGCGCCATGGGCGCACCCATGGCGCGCAACCTGCACAAGTCGGGTTATCTCGAGGCGGTCTGGAACCGCAGTCGTGATAGAGCCGAACAGCTGTCCACTGAACTGGGAGTCCGTGTGGCGGACAATCCGGCGGCGCTTGCCGCTGACTGTGAACTGGTGGTGCTGTCCGTGTCCGCTGACGATGACCTGCTGCAGGTCATGCGTGCCCTGTCACCCGGTCTGCATGCCGGCTGCGTGCTACTCGATACCTCGACCGTCAGCCGCGACACCGCCATCCAGGCCGCGGCACTGGCGCATCCGGCGGCTTTTCTTGATGCGCCCGTATCCGGTGGCATTGAAGGTGCGCGCCAGGGAACGCTGGCGATGATGATCGGCGGTGAGGCTGGCGTGATCGAGCGCATCATGCCGGTACTCGACACCATCGCCCGACGCATCGAACACATGGGACCGGTCGGTGCCGGACAGGCGACCAAGGCGGTGAACCAGGTCATGGCGGCCGGCATCAACCAGGCGGTCACCGAGGCACTGGCGTTTGCAACAGCGCTGCAACTGCCGCTCGACAAGGTGATCGAGGTTGTCGGCTCCGGTGCCGCCGCTAACTGGTTTCTTACCCACCGTGGCGCATCGATGACAGCGGGGAAATTTGATCCCGGTTTCCGTGTCGCCCTGCATCACAAGGACCTGGCGATCTGCAAGCAAATGGCAGAGCAGTTTGACGTTGCCCTGCCGGTCGTCGAGATGACGCTGATTCACTACCGCCGTCTGATGGAAGCGGGATTTGGTGATGAAGATATTTCTGCCTTGTTTCGTGAGAAGCAGCAATTGTTTCACAAGGCTGGCGACATCCCAAAACGGCCCTGATAGTATGCCGTGGCAGCCGCTTAGTCTTCCGGCAGGTGCCCGGTCTTGACCAGTATCAGCGTCTCTTCATCGACATAGGGGAAATGTCTACTGAGGTGGGGGCTGCGTATCCAGGTGCCGGCCGGGTAATGGCCGTGTTCATCGATGAACTCACCGGAGATGACCAGTATCTCTTCGCCACCCCAGTGCTGGTGTGGCTGAAACTTCTCGTTCGCCGGCCAGTAGACCAGCGCCGTATGCTGCGTCTGGAATTCATGCAGTGACTGCACCAGCAGGTTACCGATGCCGTGCTGCCATTGATGATCTTCCGGCCGTACCACGACATGCGCCGTATCGTCGGGGTGAAACTGCTCCAGCTTCAGAAACAGCGTGCAGCCGTCGTGACTAAAGGGCGAGTGCTTCGAGCCGGGTGGATTGCGAATATAGCTGCCCATGGGATAATCACCGAACTCGTCAGAGAACATGCCCTTGAGCACAAAGATTTCTTCACCCAGTGGATGGCAGTGTTGCTGAAAGGATGATCCGGGCGCAAAGGTGACCAGGCTGGTGGTATGTCCAGACTCGGGTGCGATACGCTCCAGGTGTACACGCGAGACACCGTCAGACGGGCTGCTTACCCATGCTTGCGCGTGCGGTGGAACGTTCACCGGTACACTAAAATCCATATTGAGTTGTGGCATAGTCGTTAGTTGCGCAAGTTCGCAAGCTACCGTCGGTTGAGGTGCGATTATTATAGAGTAACCGGGATGCTGTTACTTGCCATCCAGAGGGCTGCGTACCCCGCGTCCGCCTTTATTCAGGACATGCGTGTAAATCATCGTGGTAGAGACATCCTTGTGCCCGAGCAATTCCTGTACAGTGCGGATGTCGTAGCCATTCTCAAGCAAGTGCGTTGCAAATGAATGCCGCAGTGTATGAACGCCAACGTGTTTATTTATTCGAGAGGAGAAAAGTGACTGCTTGATTGCCCGACTGACGTTGGTGTCATACCAGTGGTGTCTCCTGGTTACACCCGTGAGGAGGTCAACGGAATGCCTTGTTGCGGGGAAGACATATTGCCACTTCCATTCCCATCCGGCATTGGGATACTTACGATCCAGCGCGAACGGCAGTTCAACTTCACCGTAACCCTCTTCGATGTCTCTTTTGTGGAGTGACTTGACGCGCTCAAGCTGTGATCGTAGTGGCGATCCAGGGTAGTCGGACAATAGCGTAATCCTGTCCCTGTTCCCCTTGCCGGAACGAACATGTATCTGCCTGTAGTCGAAATCAATAGCGGATGGCGTTTACCATGAAATAGAATAAATCTTCGAATCCACTGTATATACGATTGTTCTGTACGAAGACTGTAATGCCTGGACCGTATTGAATCGCGTACGCGATCGAGTAAGCGCTTTTTCCCCATAACGGCTCCATGTCATGTTTTTAAATCCCTTTAGGCCATGTAATATGCCCCTAAGCGATTGAATTAAAGTTGTCAATATACAACATGACCTAAATGTCGTAAGACAAACCTGACTTTTAGGCCGTCTAATTGTAGTTGGCCATTGAAAAGAAGGAACAAAGACACATGAAACCAGAAATCACAATCAGGAGCGAGACGGGTGCCGATGTTGATGCCATAACTGATGTGACGATTGCAGCGTTCAAGACTTTGGAGATCAGCAATCATACGGAGCAATTCATCATCGAGGCGCTACGTGCCGCCAAAGCTCTTACGGTATCGCTGGTCGCAGAAATCGATGGCCGAGTGATAGGGCATATTGCTTTCTCTCCCGTGACCATTTCAGATGGCACACCGAAGTGGTATGGACTTGGACCTGTTTCGGTGCTGCCCGAGTACCAGCGACAGGGGATCGGCAAGGCCCTGATACAGGAAGGTCTGTCACGACTGAGAGATATGAATGCTCAAGGATGTTGTCTCGTCGGACATCCGGAATACTACAGGCAATTCGGGTTCACTAGCACCCCTGGGCTTATGCTTGAGAATGTTCCAGCGGAGGTGTTTTTCGCACTGTCTCTCGACGGGCACACTCCGCAGGGCAGCGTCACTTTCCACGATGGATTCAAAGCTGATGGCCAAGGCGCTGCAGCGGACGGCTAACCGCCGCCGCCGAGCTTAGACGTTAGGCATATGAATGATGCAGTGAAATTGTCAGCCTCTCGACAGCTCGTAAGATGGCTGGTGCTCAGCGCATTCATCATCTTGGCATTACTCTATCTAAATAGTTCTATTTATAGTGCTTGGGTATCAGGAGGGCCGCCAAATCCGTCCCCGCTGGGCTGGTCCCGCCGAGCTATTGGACATCTTTGCTTTGCATTGGCGGCTTTGTGCTTCGGGATAGGTTTATTTAAAGGTATCCGTACATTTCCCCGATCAACGAAAGGATCTGCTGCTTTTATTGTGCTGGGGGCAATATTGGCTATCAGCCCCTATATTGGAAGTTTTATATTAATGGATAAATGCCTGGAACGAGGCGGAAGCTGGAACCGTGCAACAATCCAATGCTCCGATGAATCGTAAAATGTCTAATAAATCGCCCAAGAAAGGCCCCTGCGGGGCCGGGACGCTTCACCTATCGGCTCGCGCCCCTTGGCTCAAACCTTATAAGCCCAACGACAATTTGTGGAGTATTGAATCAAAGCAATCCTAAATAGATATGAATAGAACGGAGACATTGATATGAACGATGCATTCAAACAACATGGCGCATTTAGCTGGTCTGAGTTAATAGTAGATGATGTTGATTTAGCTATTGGCTTTTACACTGATGTGATTGGTTGGGAAATTGAAGAGATGGATATGGCACAAGGAAAATACTACGTATTGAAATCTGGTGGCGAACCTGTAGGTGGAATAATGAAGAAACCTGAAGGTGCTGAGAAGATGCCAGATTTCTGGGGAACCTATATTACCGTGAATGACGTCGATGCAACCCTTAAAAAAGCCGAGGTAGCCGGAGGTAAATCAGTTTACCCTCCTATGGATGTGCCTGGTGTTGGTCGAATGTGTGCAATCACAGATAGAAGTGGAGCTATGGTTTCAATCATTACTTACGAAGAAACCGAGTGTAATAAATAAGATAGAAAGAACAGGGCTTATGACAAGTCGTCCGAGCCTACGCGGGAACGTTTTGCGACGCTTAGCGGGTAGTATCTAGGCCGCGCGGCTCGACTCAAACCTTATGCCGCAGGGTTGACATACCATATTGCGTATATATACTAATTAAGGTATGTGGGAAATATATGAGCATAGGAAGGCTGCCAAACAGCTTGAATCGTTACCTATTGACGTGCTCAAGCGATACGAGAAATGGAAAAATATCGTATCGATAAGTGGTCCTGAAGGGCTAAGGCAAATAAAAGGTTTCACAGACGAGGCGCTTCGAGGTGAATGGAAGGGTCGCCGTTCGTCCCGTCTCAATATTCAGTACCGCGTCATCTATAAAATCCAGAAGGATCTTGTTTTAGTTCGGGTTGTTAATGTGACTCCGCATGATTATCGGAGAAAGTAAGATGAAAGATTATCGAAAAGCGAAGAAGTTGGTGGATGTCTCTGTTGGGGAGTCGGTTCGGATTCTTCGAGAATTACAGGAGATGAGTCAAAACGAGCTATCTGCGTTAACGGGCATTCCACAATCCACTATTTCTGCAATTGAAAACGACCGGGTTAACCTGGGGGTAGAGAGGGCCAAGGTGCTTGCCAGGGTGCTGAAGTGTCATCCGGCAGTTCTTGTCTTTCCGGGCTGGGATGTTCATCAAGAATCTGCAGCATAACAAATCACTCCTGCCGATCTCCTCAGTCGCTAGCGCTCCTACGGCGGCGGCAGAGTTCAAACGTTAGATCTCTCATGAAAAGTGTATACGAAGCCTCAACCTCTCTGGAGGCTCACATGATTCTGAACCTCTTGATACAGGAGGGGATAGAAGGGAGGGTAGACGGTGGGTATTTACCAGGCGGTGTTGGCGAGCTACAGGCAATAAACCTTGTTAGAGTAATGGTGGTTGAAGCAGATTATGAAAGGGCGGCCCAGGTTATAAAAGATTGGGAGGCTATAGAAGTAGATAAAGAAGAGAGATCTAGGAATAGATCATCTAATGGGGTGTCAATTTTTCTGATTGGTTTGGTAATTGGCGGGGGTTTGATTTACTGGGCATATAACTCACCAGTTACTGAAGATGGAATAGCCATGAACGGTGACGGTGTATTAGACGAAAAATGGCTATATAAAGATAATCGGATAACTAAATCTGAAGTAGATAGAAACTTTGATGGGAAGGTAGCGGCAGATGAGACAAGGCAGTTAGTTCAGTTGCCTGAAATGATGCAACAACACATGATGTCAAATATGCGTGATCATCTCGTTGCCATAAATGAAATATTAATAAACATGGCAAATGGTGAACTGGATAAAGCCGCAGAAGTTGCCGAATCACGCCTTGGTATGAGTTCACTGGAATCACATGGGGCGAGCTATATGGCCAAGTTTATGCCCGCAGGTATGCGCCAGGCAGGTACCAGTATGCACAGAGCGGCAAGCCGTTTCGCACTTAAAGCCCAGGAAGGAGAACCATTGCCAGCTTACAATGCGCTTTCGGAGGTCACATCTGCCTGTATCGCCTGCCATTCAGGTTATCGTATTCGGTGAGACTGGTGCCGAACAGCAAAGAGGATGGCTAGAGGAGCAGGGACTTGACCACTTTAATTATTATATTTGGAGTATTAACATTGTTAACCGGGATCGTTATTCTTTTTGACCCGGAAATTATATTCGGCTATTTAAAAAAATATATAGACAAGACAGAGTTGCAGGTACTGGCTATTGTGGTAAGGCTGGTACTTGGTGTGTTGCTTGTTTATCAGTCTGACGTTTCCAGATATCCGCTTGTAATTGAAATTATTGGTTGGCTTGCTATTGTCGCAGCTGTAATTATCACTGTAATAGGGCGCAATAATTTCAAGCGACTAATGTCCTGGGCATTGTCCCTGACAAAACCGTATGGTCGTGTGGGTGGTTTCGTGGCTGCAGGCTTTGGGGCCTTTCTGATCTACGCATTCGTTTAGAAAAGTTATGGCGATTCCGGTGCCGGACACAGCAAAGCCACGCCGTTGATTGAAACATTGTGCAGCCTGGGTCAGGAGGGTAAGGATGAAATTCGTGAATATGCGTAGACACTGTTTAGCCTTTCTTTTAATCGTTGTCTCTCTGACTGGTTTAGCCGCTGGGGGAAAAGAAGAAGCGGCAAAGCTGGCTGCGCTTGAATGGCTGGCTCTTGTGGATGCCATGCAGTATGAAATGTCATGGAAGGAAGCGGCTTCGCTCTTCAAGGAACAAGTGAATACTCACGATTGGGTGAGTGCAGTGACTGCGGCGCGAAGTCCCCTGGGCAATCCGGTCGATCGACACCTGATCTCTGCAGTCTATGCGACCAGCTTGCCGGGTGCACCGGATGGGGAGTATGTCGTACTGCAGTTTCAGTCGAGTTTTGAACACAAGGCCCAGGCGGTCGAGACGGTTACCCCGATGCTGGACGAAGGTAAATGGAGGGTGTCGGGCTACTACATTCGATAGCCATATAACCATGCAATCGGGTTGACGCTGAATTTGGTGATTTCACCACAGGTCGCGCGCAGTTCATTACGAATATCAGGAGTAACCGTGCGTTATACACACGATACCTGGTCAGCCGATCTTCCGGATAACCCGGTTGTAGAAGAGACAGAAGAATGTATGGCGTTTTAAAACCCGGATGGTGTGGGGCCATTCAACCGGGGCGCAAAATCACACTGATGCTTCATCCGCGCCTTTTCACTGCAATGCTATGCCGCATGGATATTGGTGGTAACGCCCAGGCGTCGTATTGTTTGACGGCAATCGCCAGGAAGCCAAAGCATGTCAGCTGAGAAAACTGTAGCAGAACAATATTCACACGGAGGTCTGCTTGCAGCGATTAGAACTGCCGTAAGCAGGCTCGGAAAGACTGTTGACAGCGTAACAATCGAAGACCTTGCTGCGGTCGATGAATTTCATATCGGTGGTCGGCGGGCAACCGAGGAGTTTCTGGGCCATTTTAACTTTACTGAGAAAGACCATGTTCTTGACGTGGGGTGTGGTCTGGGAGGCGCTTCACGCTTTGTCGCCAGCAAGTACAATACTCGTGTTACCGGGATTGATTTAACCGAGGAATATATCGAAACAGGAAAGGCACTGTGTGCCTGGGTAAGGCTGGAAAAGAATATCACCCTGCAGCAGGGGAGTGCGCTCACCATGCCTTTTCAGAATGACACATTCGATGGCGGCTACATGATGCATGTAGGCATGAATATAGAGGACAAGGCCCTGCTTTTTAACGAAGTATACCAGGTGTTGTGTCCAGGTTCTTTCTTCGGTGTTTACGATGTAATGAGGCACAGGGACGGTGACTTGGCTTATCCAGTACCCTGGGCAAATGAAGGAAGTACATGCAATTTAGCCACGCCAGACAAGTACAGGAAATCTCTGGAAGATGCCGGGTTTGAGGTTCTGAAAGAGATAAACCGTCGTGATTTCGCACTGGAATTCTTTAAACGGCTGCGTGCACAAACAAGGGAAAGCGGCAGTCCGCCTCCGCTCGGCCTGCACACCCTGATGCAGGAAAGCACAGCCGTAAAAATAAGCAATATGATTGAGAATATCGAGGCAGATTACATTGCGCCAGTCGAAATTATCGTCAGAAAAATATAGTGATGGCATGCCTTCTATATAACGAAGAGAAGCTGTCGTACCTCACGCAGTTTCCAGGTGCCGGCGATTCAAAGGTTTGCAGTCGTTGAAGCAAGGAGAGGAGAAACCTCATGCAGCAAGAAGAAAGGCTTGGATATTTAAGAGTTGCGCTTGTCGTATTCGGTATCATTTTCATCGCAGGGATCTATGTGATGATGATGTGGGTATGGCCGTCCGGTTGGGGTTGGACGCCACGGCAACCGGAATACGAGCAAATGATTATGGGCGTCTATGCGACCCTGGGAGTATTCTTGATTCGCGCTGCGAAAGATCCCATGGCTAATGCAAGCCTTATATGGTTCACGATCTGGTCAAGTATCGTTCACGGCGGAATAATGCTTGTTCAGGCTATTGTCGATGAGACTGAACGGGATAACCTGCTGGGCGATGTTCCGGCTATATTGCTGGTTGCAGTTGTCCTGTGGTACCTCATGCCAAAGAAAGCCGATGCATAAGCGTCTACGTCACTGCCACCTGTGCGTATTCATGTAAAAAGCCGGGGGTTTGATTTGAAAGAAAACAACGCGTTTAACATACCTGTACACTTGCTTGTACTGGATTTTATTGGGGCGATTTTACTTGGCATTGGTTTGGCTGAATGGTTTGCTGATACCGATCTCGTGCCGCTAGGCTACCAGTTTGAGAATTACTATATTGTTATGGTTATCTGTGGGGGTTTGTTTATGCTTCCCGTAATGATACATATAGTGAAAACGGCCCTCGTCAGGGGCCGTGAACGCTAGCAAGCCATTCGAAATCGCTCCTTCTGGCCGGATCTGTGCCGCTTGTTCAAAATAATCGTCAAATGCAAAATTGCTTGTTGCGACAGTGTTAACTGAGAATCAAACAGGCATCATCGAGGGCTTGGCCTGTACGATATGAAGTGAACATTCCATTCCTATTCTTGCTGCTCATCGCTGATGCCTCAATTCATGGACAATACCGATGTAAATATTGCCAGTCATTACCCGCAGGAAGCCAGAAGACTCAGGGTTATTCTGGGAATAACATTACTCTTTCTGGGGGTGGGTCTGCTGGCACCAATCATTACCCTGAAGAAGTTTATTCTAATTGAAAATACCTTTTCTGTTCTTGGCGGTACTATTGAGTTATTGAAAGAGGGGCATATCTTTCTGTTTGTGGTGATAGCCGGATTCAGTATTGTTCTGCCATTGTTAAAGATAAGTGTATTGAACAGGTTGCTTGGCACTAAAGGGAACAAGACAGATAATCTGAATAAATATTTATACTGGATGCATCTGTACGGCAAATGGTCAATGCTGGATGTCTTTGTGGTGGCAGTGCTGGTGGTTTCCGTCAAGTTGGGAGCAATAGCCAGTGTAGAGATGCGTTATGGATTGTACGCGTTTGCTGCTGCAGTGATTTTAACAATGTACGTCACTGCAAGGGTCGTGAAGCTTGCGGATAACTTGCGAAACAATACATTGAACAAACCCGCGCCGTAACCGGGCTACAAGAATGGCAGATAGTTTTGTCAAGCGGAGCGGAATTTGCAGTAGCGGGTGCTGCTGCATTGGTTTTACTCATCACGAGATGACCGCACTGGCCCGCATTAGTTACTCAACCGTTATGACTATTGGGAGTTGTTATGGATATTTATGAAAAATGGGGATATTCGCTACTGGCAATTATCATGATCTTTTATATGGTGGCCATGTTTATAGGAATGATTGCAACGTTTCCCTATGGTCTCCTGGGTCTTCTCTTTGTGGCGGGTTTGGGTATTCTAATGATCAAGGTATTTAAAGAAAGAATACGGAATAAAGAAGATGACTATTACTCCAAAGAGGTCGACAAGTAATGCTGATTACTACACAAGACGAATTTGCAGATTATGAAATACTGGAAACTCTGGGTTTGGTCCGCGGCAATACCATCAGGGCCAGGCATGTCGGTAAGGATATTCTGGCAGCGTTAAGAAACCTTGTGGGTGGTGAAATAACCGAGTATACAAAAATGCTTGCAGAGTCCAGGGAGCAGTCAATAGACAGAATGATTGCCGAGGCAAAGAGTAAATATGCGGATGGCATCGTTGCCATGAGGTTCGTTACCTCACCGGTGATGCAAGGTTCTGCTGAACTGCTCGCCTATGGTACGGCAGTTAAATTACGACACAAGAATCCCTGACGGGGCATCCCGCCGGTGCAGCAAATGGCGCATAGCAGGACGATTGCGCATCATTTATAGCGGTGCCGCGGGAACCAGCGCAGCGCTTGCTACGCCGCAGTGATGTCAGCAGCTATCTTATTCAAGTGACAGCTAAACAGTAGCAATCCGAGGACTTAAAAATGACACAAGAATATCTGGAAATGCCTGATAAGAATGGATATTTCGGTGAGTATGGCGGACAGGTTATTCCACCACCGCTGGTTGCGATCATGAATGAAATCAATGATGCCTACGATCAGGTCATTCAAACAGCGTCTTTCCAGGAGGAACTGCAACAGCTTTATGCGGACTATGTTGGTCGTCCAAGTCCTGTTTACTATGCGAAACGTCTAAGTGAAAAGCAGGGTGGTGCTCGCATCTTCCTGAAGCGTGAAGATCTGAACCATACCGGTGCACACAAAATCAATCATTGTCTTGGCGAGGCGTTGTTGGCCAAGTACATGGGCAAAACCAAGGTGTTGGCAGAGACGGGGGCAGGGCAGCACGGTGTCGCCCTGGCAACAGCCTGTGCGCTTGTCGGTATCGAGTGTGAAATACACATGGGCGAGGTCGACATGGTAAAGGAGCACCCCAATGTCACCAAGATGAAAATACTGGGGTGTAATCTTGTGCCCGTTACGCGCGGTACAAAAACGCTTAAAGATGCAGTTGACAGTGCATTCGAGGAATATTTGAAAGACCCTGTGAACTTTATCTATGCAATCGGTTCTGTTGTGGGCCCCCATCCGTTCCCCAGGATTGTGCGCGACTTCCAGAGTATTGTTGGCAAGGAGGCAAGAGAACAGTTCCTGGCAAGAGAGAATAAGCTGCCTGATGTGCTCGTTGCCTGTGTGGGTGGTGGCTGTAATGCCATTGGTTTGTTTACCGCATTCCTGGGTGATGACGCTGTGAAAATGATTGGCGTAGAGCCGGCTGGCAAAGGCCTGGATACGGCTGAGCATGCAGCCACCCTTACCCTCGGAACCAAGGGGGCTATTCACGGCTTTGAATGCTATACCATCCAGGACAAGGAAGGTAATCCGTTACCTGTCTACTCGATTGCTTCCGGCCTCGATTACCCCGGTGTTGGTCCCCAGCATTGCTATCTAAAGGATATAAAACGTGTGGTTTATGAAACCATTGATGACAGGGAATGTCTGGATGCCTTTATGCAGTTGTCCCGTCTGGAAGGTATTATCCCTGCACTGGAGAGTGCGCATGCCGTTGCGCACGCCATGAAAATTGCAAAAGACATGTCCAGTGAAGAAACGATACTCGTTAACCTGTCGGGACGTGGAGACAAGGATGCAGACTTTGTGGCTAACTATTTATCGCTATAACGTCATTTCGTTCGGTAGCAGCAGACTGGACAGTTCTGGATTCCCGCCTTCTCCGGAATGACGGTTATACAATTAATCAGAGTGTTATTAACTGATTGCATCGCGGTATTTGTTTGGAAAATGAATAATTGGGAAATAACTGCATGAGTAAAATATGTCCAATAATCATTGTGCTTCTGTTGATCGTCATCGCCGGCGGGGTCTATAAATTTATCTTTCAGGGCGCTGTTTCCGGGGCTACTGACGGGCGCATTGCTATACACCTGGATGCAGGGGAACGGGACCTGGTGTTGGCGGAAATGAGAGCGTTTTTAACAAGTGTTCAACAGATTACCAAGGGCATCTCTGAAAATGATATGTCGCTGGTGGCCGAATATTCACGTAAAGTGGGTAAGGCTGCACAGGGTGAAGTGCCTGGTACTTTAATGGGAAAACTTCCCTTGCAATTCAAGCGGCTGGGCTCTGGTACCCATGCTGGATTCGATCAGTTGGCGCTGGATGCCGAAGATCTGGGAGACAGTCAGTATGCCTTGTCGCAGCTATCTGTTTTAATGCGGAATTGTACCGCTTGCCATGCGGCCTATCGTTTCGATATTTCAGGGCAGTAACCAGCATTACAAGACATTCCAGTTGACCATCAGCAGCGTTGTGACTGTCGTCAACACAGCCTGACCTGTTCCTGTTAGAGAAGTTTCGTTATGAAAACAGCATTAATCACCCTGGCCATCATCATCGTTGCAGTGGCCGCCCTGTTTCTTATTCTGGGTGTGATGTCAAAATCAGGAAAGGCTCCGGGATTAATCGATGGGAGACTGTCGCAATGTCCTGACAAACCTAATTGCGTCTGCAGCGAGCAAAAAACAGCCAGCCATTACATTGAACCCCTTGTTATTCCAGAAAACCCCACCTTTGATATTTTTCCGGCATTGAAAAATACCATCCAGGAGATGGGCGGTCATATTGAAATTGAAAGCGACAATTACATTGCGGCTACATTTTCGTCAGCCTTATTCGGATTCATCGATGATCTGGAAATCAGGATCGATTCAATGCAAAAAGTGATACATATTCGTTCTGCGTCCAGGGTCGGTCATAGTGATATGGGTGTTAACAGGAAAAGGGCAGAATTATTCAAGGATCTGTATATACAGAGAGTTTCAGAACAGGCCGGGGTGTCACCCGGCAGGATGCCGGAAAGCGGCGCGCATTAGCGCAGCTGCCGGGTTGCCATGAATGAAGATCAACAGAGGCACTGCTCATGAATCGTACCCTCCGCATTATGCTTGCAGCAGCGGTCTTGAACACTGGAGTGATGGATGCCATGGCTATCGAAGAAGCGACCTACACAGTGGTGGACAGCGACAGCAACTTTGAGGTTCGCGATTATGCTCCACACGTTCTGGCCGAAACTGTTGTTGAAGGAAACCTTGAAGAGGCGGGTGACAAGGCATTTAACAGGCTTTTTCGCTATATCTCCGGTGCTAACCGCTCGCGTGAGAAAATCGCGATGACGGCTCCCGTTTCCCAGCAGCCTAAAGGGGAGAAAATAAAGATGACGGCTCCCGTCGGGCAGCAACGCGTACAGGAAGGCTGGGCTGTCAGCTTCATGATGCCGGCCTCGTACACGCTGGAAAGTCTTCCTGAGCCCGAGGATCCTGCCATTACGTTACGCCAGGTGCCCGCTCGCCAAATGGCCGCAGTGCGCTATTCCGGTTTCTGGAGCGAGAAGGGCTACCTTCGAAATAAACTGGAACTCGAGTCGTGGATTAACGCAAGAGGACTCTCCATTGCCGGCGATCCTGTGTGGGCCCGCTATAATCCGCCCTTTACCCCGTGGTTCATGCGTCGAAACGAGATTCTTATCCCGGTAGCAGCAGACGCTGAGTAGAAAACAGTATAAACAGTTATAGTCACCCGAAACGCAACATCACCAAGCGGATTATTATTTATGATAAAAGCCTATGCAGCAATCAAACCCGGTGGAGAACTGGCCCCCTTCGAGTATGATCCGGGTGAGTTACAGGATCACAAGGTGGAAATAGATGTTCACTACTGTGGTATTTGCCATAGTGATCTGAGTGTCATAGACAATGACTGGGACATGACACAGTACCCGGTTGTTCCCGGTCATGAAGTCGTTGGGACTATTGCCAGGGCCGGAGAACACGTTAAACATCTGAAGGTCGGGCAGGTTGTGGGACTGGGCTGGCATTGCGGCTACTGCAATGAATGTGAGTATTGTCTGTGCGGCGATCAGAACCTGTGTGCCGACTCGCAAGCAACTGTCATCGGTCATCATGGCGGCTTTGCTGACAAGGTGCGAGCGGACGCCAACAGTGTGGTTGCTATTCCGGAGGGTATGGATCTGGAATCAGCCGGTCCCCTGTTTTGCGGTGGCATTACAGTTTTTAATCCCCTGGTTCAGTTTGATGTCAAACCAACCGAGAAGGTGGCGGTGATTGGTATCGGGGGGCTCGGCCATCTGGCATTGCAGTTTCTCAATGCATGGGGCTGCGATGTGACGGCCTTCACTTCCAGCGAAGCTAAAAAGAAGGAAGCATTGCAACTGGGTGCCCACCATGCGTTGAACTCCCGTGACAATAAAGAAATCGAGGCGGCAGCAGGCAGCTTTGACCTGGTAATTTCCACGGTTAATGTCAAGCTGGACTGGAATCTCTACCTGGGCACATTGAAACCACGCGGTCGTCTGCACTTTGTTGGCGCAACGCTGGACCCGCTCGATATCAATGTGTTTTCACTCCTTTTGGGGCAGCGGTCAGTATCTGGCTCTCCGGTTGGCAGTCCCGCAACCATTGCCTCGATGCTTGAATTTGCGAAGCTGCATAACATTAAGCCGGTAATCGAGAAATTCAGCTTTGATGATGTAAACGAGGCCGTTGCAAGATTACGTAGCGGCAAGGCGCATTATCGCGTTGTGCTTTGTCGTTAGTGCATGGCAATGAGACAAAAAAATATTTGAATGATGAAACTAACAGCAGTCGTCCAGTCCATACGGGTTCCCTTCCTGGTGTTAACGCCGGTGTGCGTATTCCTGGGTGCAAGTACCGTTGCGACGAGTGAAACGAATATAAGTTTGCTGTTGCTGGTACTGCTTGGTGCATTACTGGCGCATATCAGTGTGAATGCCCTTAATGAGTACTCTGATTTCAAAAGCGGACTGGATCTCACGACGACCAGAACACCGTTCAGTGGCGGCAGTGGTGCCTTGCCCGGAAATCCGGAAATGTCCGTTGCGGTGTTTGCCGCTGGTGCCGTCTCACTGATGGCTGCATTGGTAATTGGCGGCTATTTTGTCTGGAAATACGGT
>Ga0316190_10001330_pt1 | contig 17774 bp, 15 predicted proteins | sample Eddworburrow2_MG_FD_204929 | JGI IMG/M metagenome (GOLD analysis project Ga0316190, IMG submission 204929) | Coastal sediment microbial communities from Maine, United States - Eddy worm burrow 2 | ecosystem: Environmental > Aquatic > Marine > Coastal > Sediment | place: USA: Maine | collected... | reverse complement strand
CCAGGTCGTGTCGAAGTCCATGGCCACGATGTCGTCGGGAGTCAGCCGGGAGTAGTCCATACCCGACGGTGTGATCAGCATGCCGGTTTTGGTCCTGGCCGAGACGTTGCCCGAGGTGCCAGTATTGATTCCACTGGCCGACATGGCCTGCGCAGTGGCGATGATGTCAATAGCCAATTTCACGATGCAAGTCCCGCTTGATAGTGACCAATGGCCCGACCAACCAGACGATAGAGCCGATCAGCTGCCGCTTCGATCACTTCGTAGACCTCTGCTACCGAAATCTCGCGATCGGAAACACCAGCCGCCCAGTTGGATACAACCCCGACTGACACATACCGCATTCCTGCCTCGCGGGCGAGGGCAACCTCTGGATAACCGGTCATGCCAACAAGGTCACCTCCCAACAATGACATCATCTTGATTTCAGCCGCGGTCTCGAAGCGCGGCCCGTTTGTGACGCAATAAATGGCTTCATCATGAACTTCGATCGACTCCTCATCACCGGCCCGACGGAGCACGGCCTGCATCTCCGGATCGTATGGGTTCGTCATGTCGGTATGGGTGACACCGGTAGCCTTGCTCTCGAACATCGGGTCGGTGATCCCATCAAAGAACGTCACATCCCGACCGGCGGTGAAATCGATGAAGTCGCTGATCAGCGCCAACGATCCAGGCGTCATCGAGGGACTGATACCACCGGACACGGCTGTGGCCACGATGAGTTCCACCCCGATGTGACGCAGGGCCCACACGTTGGCGCGATAGTTCACGGCGTGGGGCGGGATCGAGTGGTCGGTCCCGTGACGGGCCAGAAAACCGACCGGCTGGCCGTCCCAGGTACCGGCGGTCAAAGCCACCGGACCATAGGGTGTGTTGACCTCGTTGACGGATCGATCGACCACATGGGGCACGTCGTAGAATCCACTACCGGTGATCAGTCCAAGCACGTCGCAGACGTTAGCCGATTGGACTGGGAATTGACCCCTGGGAGCATGAGCACCATGTCGGAGCTGCCGGATGTCCTGCGCTTCACCATTCGGGTCAAGCCCAGGGCCCGATCCAACCGGGTTGGCGGGTCTTGGGGTGAGGCCAGGGCGCTACTCGTTGAGGTTCAGGCTCCCGCCGTCGACAACAAGGCCAATCGGGCGGTGCAGAAGGTCTTGGCATCGGCCCTGTCGGTGAAGCCGTCCCAGGTCGCGGTGTTGTTTGGTGCCGCGAGTCGCTCGAAGGTGGTGGAGGTGACCCGCCCCCCGGCCGGAACGTCCGAGCGCCTGCGCGCCCTGATCGAGGGTGACGGGTCGGCCGGGGGTGGCGGGGCTCACCCTGGGAAGCCAAACTGAGCGCCATGTCTGATCGATACGTCATCTACGGAGCGGGTGCAGTAGGCGGGGTGATCGGAGGCAGCCTGGCGCTGCATGGTCATGACGTGGCCTTCGTCGCCCGGGGCGCCCACCTGGAGGCGCTGCAGTCGTCGGGTCTGGAGCTTCATCTGCCGGAGGCGATTCACCATCTCGATATCCCTGCCGTCGTCGATCCGGCCGAGCTTGATCTTGCGGACGACGATGTGGTGGTGCTGGCGATGAAGACCCAGGACACCGAAGCGGCGCTTGAGTTGTTGGCGGCGTCGGCTCCGCCCCGATTGGCCGTGGTCTGCGCCCAGAACGGGGTGGAGAACGAACGCATGGCCCTGCGCCGCTTCGAGCGCGTCTACGCCATGAGCGTCTACCTTCCCGGGGTGCACCTCGAGCCGGGTGTGGTTGAGGGAGCAGGGTCGCCGGTGCTCGGCGTGCTCGACGTCGGCTGCTACCCAAGCGGGATCGACGACACGGCCCAACGCCTGGCCGCCGCCCTCGAAGCCTCCCGGTTCCGCTCCCAGGCCGACACCGCCATCATGCGCTTCAAGTACGCCAAGCTCCGGGTCAACACCGGTAACGCCCTCGACGCCGCCTGTGGCCCAGCCGGCCGTGGCAGCGATCTGGGCCGTCGCGCGGCAGCCGAGGCGCTGGCGGTGTTCGCCGCCGCCGCCATCGATGTGGCCGGTCGCGACGAGGTCGTTGGCCGGCGGGGCGACATGCGCACCGTCGAGATCGAAGGCCGCCCCCGGGCAGGCAGTTCGTCGTGGCAGAGCCTGGCGCGCTCGCAGGGACGGATCGAGGCCGACTACCTCAACGGCGAGATTGTCCTGTTGGGACGGTTGCACGGTGTTGCCACCCCGGTCAACGAGACACTTCGCCGCGTGGCCAATCAGATGGCGGCCGAGCGGCGGGCTCCGGGATCGCTGACGGTGGATGAGGTGGAGGCGCTGGTCGCCACGCCTGCATCGTCGGTTGCGAAGTCCAATGGCTGACGATCGGCCTCCTCCGATGGGGCCACCCGCACGGTCCGGCGACGACGAGCGGGGCGGGACGTTCTATGACGACACTGAGGCCCTGAGGGCCTACCTGGCTCACCGGCACAACCCCGTGCGCAGCCCAAATCTGGTGATGGAGGAGCCGGCGTTCCTGGCCGAGGCGGGTGACCTGGCCGGGCTGCGGATCCTCGACCTGGGATGCGGCGACGGCACCTTTGCCCGCCAGTGCCTGGCCGGCGGGTGCCAGTCCTACGTCGGCGTCGACGGTTCGGCGGCCATGCTGGCCGAAGCCCTGGTCTCGGCCTCGGCCTCGGCTGACGAACTCCGGGTTAGGTTCGTCAGGGCCGACCTGGAGGACTTCCGGGCCGAACCGGGCTCGGTCGACCTGGTGACGGCGCGTCTGGTGCTGCACTATGTCGATGGCCCCGACCTCGACCTGGTGCTGGCCGAGGCCCACCGGGCCCTGGGCCCGGCCGGACGCCTGATCCTCAGTGTTGTCCATCCGGTGATCAGCTCCGGCAATCACCCGCCAGATGGTCCTCGGACCACCCAGGTCGTCGACAACTACTTCCAGCCCGGCCCTCGCCGGCGCGAGTGGTTTGGGCGCCCGGTGGTCTGGTACCACCGCAGCATCGAGCAGTACATAACCGCACTGGGGAGAGCGGGATTTACTCTGTCGGCGCTGCAGGAGTGTGAGCCGGTGGAGGAACTCTTCGGCGATCAGCGAGGCGAATACGAACGCCGACGACGCGTCCCGTTGTTCCTCCTGCTCAGTGCCGAGTGCCGCTGACGGGTCAACAGGTGTCGGCCTGAGTTTGCCAGATGGTCATCGAGTGGGCAGATTTAAGCAGAGACGAACAGACCGTGCTCTGATGCGGTGCGGGGATCCGGCCGGCGATCGAGCGGCTGCCAACAAGTGAAAGAGAACCTTGCCTGTGGGACTACTCGAGAACAACGTCGCCATTGTCACTGGAGCAGGGTCGGGCATTGGGGCCGCCAGTGCCCGTAGATTCGCGGCCGAGGGGGCAGCGGTACTGGCCGTCGACATCCGCGGCGCCAAGGCGAGCGAGACGGTGGCCGCCATCGTCGATGACGGCGGCCATGGCTACGCCCTTGAGGCCAACGTGGCCAACGCTGACGAGGTGGAGGCCGTGGTCGACGAAGCGGTGCGGCAGTTCGGCGGCCTCGATGTGCTATTCAACAACGCAGGGACACTCCGTCCGGGCACCGCAGTGGAACTGAGTGTTGAGGACTGGGATCTGGTCATGGCGGTCAACGTGCGCTCGGTGTTCCTCGGCGCCAAGTACGCCGTGCCGGCCATGGAGGAACGAGGCGGAGGCTCCATCATCAACACCGCGTCGATCTCGGGGCTTCACGGCGACGGTGGGGCCGTGGTCTACGCCGCGTCGAAGGCGGCGGTCATCAATCTGACCCGGGCGCTGTCGACTGATCATGCCCCGTCGGGAATCCGGGTCAACGCCATCTGCCCGGGAACGATCGAGACCCCGCCGGTAAAACGCATGATGGCCGACCCCGTGGCCCTGGAGGTCAACCTCCGAGCCCACAGCCTCGGACGGCTCGGCCTGCCGGAGGAAGTAGCAGCCGCTGCCGTCTGGCTGGCATCCGGTGAATCATCGTTCGTCACCGGCGAGCATCTGGTAGTTGATGGTGGCCTGCGGTCACAATCGCCCCTCGGTCGCTTGGCCGATCCCCGACCGAAGCACAAGCAATAGGCGACACGACGATCACGCAACGACGATCGCGGAGGCGATAGCCATGAAGTTTGGACTTCGATACTGCAATACGGGCCCCTATGTCGACGCGGTCAAGGCCGTCGAACTGGTGCAGGCCGGTGAGGCTGCCGGATTCGAATCGGCCTGGACCGTGGAGCACACCGTGGTGCCTGCCGACTACGACTCCACCTACCCCTACAGTCCAGACGGGAAGATGGCGGGAGGCCATGACGATATCCCACTCCCCGACCCCTTGATGTGGATGGCCTACATGGCTGGGGTCACCTCGACGATCAAGTTCGGAACCGGGATCCTCATCCTTCCCCAGCACAACCCCGTCATCACCGCCAAACAGGTGGCAACCCTCGACTCGATGTCGGACGGGCGGGTGTTGCTGGGCATCGGAGTGGGCTGGATGCGTGAGGAGTTCGACGCCATCGGAGCATCGTTCGACGATCGAGGGGCCCGAACCGATGAGTACGTGGCCGTCATGAGGGAACTGTGGACAGCCGACAAACCGACATTCCACGGGCGATTCGTGAACTTCGACGAGACCTACTGCCGGCCGCAGCCGGCCCAGGGATCGGTGCCGATCATCGTTGGTGGCGACACCCCCTTCGCCGCCCGACGGGCCGGTCGACTCGGTGATGGCTACTTCCCGGCCCGGGGAGCGCCCCAGGAACTGCTGGACCTGGCTCGACGGACCGCCGAGGAGCACGGTCGGGACCCCGACGCCATCGAATTCACCACCCAGCTCCCGGATTCGCTCGACGAGATCCCGGCTCTGGCCGCCCGCGGCATCTCGCGCCTACTGGTTCCGGTCTCGCCCATGGCCGGGCTGGCCGCCGTGATCAAGACCCCTGGAGACGTCGCACCCTGGGCCGAAACGATCGAACGCTACGCAGATCTGTAAGCCAACCTCAATCCCCACCTCGCCTGGAGCGACCATGACCGAGCCCCTTGTCATCCGCAATGACGCCGATGGCGTCTCCACCCTGACTCTGAACCGCCCAGAGAAGCTCAATGCCCTCACACTGCCGATGTTCGCTGAGCTTCGTCACCATGTTGATGCCCTGACCAACGACGACTCGATCGGCTGCGTGATCCTCACCGGTAGGGGGCGCTCATTCTGTGCAGGCAATGACCTTGGCGGTATTGCCGCCGCCCAAGAGACCGCCAGCTCTTCAGATTCTGATGCCACCTCGGTGGCGACCGACTCGCCGTCGGACAAGCCCGAGTGGCGGGGGAATCCGCACTTCCAGGCCGAGACCATCGATGCCCTCGAGGCGCTCCCCAAACCGACCATCGCCAAGATCCGTGGCCATTGTTTCACTGGCGGGCTGGAGTTGGCCCTCGGCTGCGACCTTCTGGTCACGGCAGAATCGGCGCAACTGGGTGACACGCACGGCCAGTGGGGTCTTGTTGCCTCTTGGGGCATGACCGTGCGCCTGCCAGAGCGCGTTGGTGTCGCGAGGGCCAAGGAACTCATGTTCACGGCCCGGCGGATCACCGGGCTACGAGCAGCCACGATCGGCTTGGCAAGCAGCGCCGTTGCCGACGCCGAGCTCGACGATGCCGTCGCCGCCCTGGCGGCCGAGATCGTCGCCAACTCGTGGGACACCAGCCGATTTGACAAGGCCATCATGTCCGACACGGCCAACATGGCCCGACCCGATGCCCTGACCTATGAACGCTCCAACCCCTACGGTCGCCCACGAGACATGGCGGAACGCCTAAACCGCGGAGGGAGATAGAGCCTCTTCTGCGCCTGGGTCTGCTCAGCCCCCGTCGCTGCGAGCATGACGTCGGCGGTGACAGGGGGCGCAGCGAAGCTCCAACTCCTCCACCAGGGTGTGCTTCGTCTGTTCATAGGGTGGCACATGATCGTGCTGCAGTAGATCCTCCCGGCCGCAATCGACACAGCATCGGTCACGTTCCTTCACCACCCGCTTCTGTCGTGTCGTGGGATAGCGACGCCGGAACGATGCGTTGATCGGGCGACCCTCCGCATCGTGGATCAGCGTGCGGATGAAAGCGCCCGGGATCATTGTCGCTACGGTGCCGGCAGCCACTGGGGTGCCGTCGTCGAAGGTACAACCGTCGCCGCGGATGTGCACGACTACCTCCGTGTCGATCTGACCGCCACCGGCGGATACCAGCTTCTCGAAGGCATCGGCCCGCTGCTGAGCGAGGGTCGGATGTTCGTCCGCGGACGCGCGCTCGCCACTCTCTGAGGTTGTGTCATCATGCTGCATCACCGTAGTGTTGAGCAGAGCGATGACTGCCGCCGCCGGCCGTGGCGGGAGCCGAAGCGTGAAGGTGACCATGCCATCCGGTTCGTTGCGCCAGCTCAGCGACCGCTGGCGATGAAGACGGCGGGCCAAGACGTCTGGGGCCTCGTTCTCGATCGACCAAGCAGCCAACGCCCGCCCGAGGTGCCCGGCTGAGACCTGCTCAGCCAGAGCGACAAGTTCTGCCTCGTTGGCCTCGGTGGCAATCCGGCTCAGGGTGCGGACCTTGGAGTAGGAAAGACGCCCGTCCCTGAACGCTTCAGCCGTCACCGGGAGTTCCCTCAGCTGTCGCCCGATACGAATCCACTCCCGTGCTGTGCAGATCTCGACATCGGCCGCTTCGGCGATCCAGTGGGCTGCGGTCGATGCGCCCTCCAAGGCCCATTGCCCAGAGTCGGCAAAATCAGCGGCCAACGTCACCAGGCGGTACTGCGATCGGGACCACCAGTCGACGACCTCACGCATGCGATCACGCAGCGTGAAACCCTCGTCGGGTGGGCTGCCACTTGGGCTGCCACCGGAACTGGCAGACGAGAAACCTGACGAACCCGCCGACTGATCATCGGACACAGAACCGGACAAGACTGACATGACATCACCAACCGTGATTTGACTCAACGTGTTGGACGACCCGGACTCACTGTTCGTGGTGTTGTCTCATTTCACCAGCACGGGGCAGAGGGGCCAGTCGAGCTCTGCTCGACCAAGTCTAGTTGCGGCCTGTGACACTGAACTCTGGCCCGGTACCAGGCCACGACGCCCGCGCCCGAGACCGCAGTCACCACCGACAGTCACCAGCAGTGTCCGCCTACCACCCAGGATGCCAAAAACGCGTCCGCGGGCACTGGTCCACGGGCGAAGTGGCAAACAAACGGTAGGCAGACCTCAAGATGGAAGCGGTGTTACAAACCCTCGCTCAGAGGCCAGAGGCTGGGAAACTCGGGATCGCGCTGTTCCATCTTGGCGGTGAAGGCCTCGGCCATGTCGTCGGTGTCGAACATGGCGGCGTTCCAGTTGGCGATGTACTCCAAGCCGTCAGCCACGGAGTGGTCCCGGGTGTAGTGCATGGTCGCCTTGGTGCCCCACACGGCCATCGGACTCTTGGACGCGATCTCCGCCGCCACCTCCATGACCCCGGCCAACAACGCCTCGTGGTCGGCGTACACCTCGTTGACGAAACCCGCCGCCTTGGCCTCCGCCGCCGACCAACGGCGCCCGGTGTAGGCCAACTCCCGAACGATGCCCTCGGGAACCAGCTTGGGCATGCGCTGCAGCGTCCCGACGTCGGCCGTCATCCCGATGTTGATCTCGGCGATGGAGAAGAAGGCCGACTCATCGGCGTAGCGCATGTCGGCAGCGGAAACGAGATCGATCCCCCCGCCAACGCATGCCCCCTGGATGGCACACAACACCGGTATCCGAGCCCGTTCAAGGGCGGTGAAGGTGTCCTGGAGCTTCAACGCCGTTGAACGGAAGCGTTCGTTGCGTCGACTGCGGTAGCGGGGACCAGCGCCTCCAGCGCCGGACTCATCAGCGCTGGCCGACGCGTCAGCAGAACCCGGCTGGAGGTCACCGGCAGCGGCGAACACCTCCAGGTCCATTCCGGAGCAGAAGTGCCGCCCGACGCTCGACAAGACGATGACCCGCACATCGCCCGAGGCCGACATCTCGTCGACGATCTGAGGCAACTCCCGCCAGAAGGCCGGGATCATTGAATTGCTCTTCTCCGGCCGGTTCATGCGGAGATGACCGATCGAGCCCCCAGAGCGAGGGCCATCGATCACCTCAACGTCAAAGCACTGGTATCCCACGATCAGACTGCCACGGCGGACTTTTCGAGGATGTGGATCCCGCAGGCCGAGCCCAGCCCGATGACGTGGGCCAGGCCGACATTGGCCCCCTCAATCTGACGGTCGCCACCCTCATCGCGCAGGTGCTGGCACACCTCCCAGATGTTGGCGATGCCCGTGGCCGAGATGGGATGGCCCTTCGACTGCAGACCACCGGACACGTTCACCGGCATTCGCCCGTCGCGATGGGCTGCGCCCGACTTGAAGAAATCGACCGCTCCACCCTCCTCGCACAACCCGAGATTGTCGTAGTGGACCAACTCGGCGGTGGCGAAACAATCGTGCAGTTCCACCAGGTCCAGATCGTCTGGACCCACCCCAGCCTGTTCGTAGGCCTGAGTGGCGGCATTGCGGGTCAGGGTGTTGACATCGGGCAGCACCTGGCAGGATTCCTGCCAAGGGTCAGACGTGAGCACCGAAGCCGACACCTTCACCGCTCGTCGCTGCTGCTCCTGGGAGAGCGTCCTGAGGGTCTCACCGTTGACCACCACGGCGGCGGCGGCCCCATCGCAGTTGGCCGAACACATAGGCCGGGTGTTGGGGTAGGCGATCATGACGTCGTTCATGATCTGCTCGGTCGACATGGCCTTGGTGTAGGCCGCCTTGGGATTCAGCGTCGAGTGGCCGTGGTTCTTCTCCGAGATCTGGGCGAACAGCTCAAAAGTGGCGCCCCCGTACTTGTGGCCGTATTCCATACCGACCTGGGCGAAGACCCCAGGCATGGTGGCGGTCCCGATCCGTCCGTCGGTGCCGGTGACGGCCCCAAATCGACCCGTAGGTTCATACACATTGGCCGAAGAGCGGGACTTGCCCCCGCCGCCCAGCAACCCAGCTCCGGCCAGTTTTTCGACACCGACGGCGAGCCCCATGTCGCACTCCCCTGCCTTGACCGCCATGATGGCCGTGCGCAAAGCGGTGGCCCCGGTGGCGCAGGCGTTGGAGACGTTGTAAACGGGGATACCGGTCTGACCAACCTGCTTCTGCAGTTGCTGGCCAATCCCTCCACCGCCCATGAGATTACCTGCGGCCATGATCCCCATGTCACCCATGGTGACCCCGCCATCGGCCAGGGCGCCCATGATGGCTTCGGCCCCGAGGTCGACAATGTCGCTGTCGGGGTGCTTGCCAAACTTGGTCATGTGAATGCCAAGGATCCAGATGTCATCGCTTGCGCTCATGGTGTTTCTCCTCGTACTGCGAAGTTCTGCGAAATCAGATCGGTTCGTAGCCAAAACCAACGGCTTCGGTGCCGTTGTCGTCGAACCCGACGGAAAAGGTGGCCAGTCGGACGTTCATGCCCAACGCGACATGGTCGGGGTCAGCCAGGATGTTGATGACATTGCCTCGCACGCTGGTGCCACCGCAATCGACGAGACCGGCCACGAAGGGCACATCGATACCGGGCCCGGCGTGGGCCACGATGGTGAACGATCGCAGCACCCCTTCATTCGGGATGTCAACGGTTCGAAACTCGGCGCCGAAGCAAGAGGCACAGGCATTACGTCGATCGAAGAAGCGGGCCTGGCAGGCCACGCACTCCTGGGCCCGGAGATGGGGATCGTCACCCAACACCAGATAGTCGACCAATGGAACCTGGGCCCCCGATTCTTGGGAACCGGAAACCTGCTCGGCAACGTCGCTCACACGTACCTCCTCTTCGTGCCAAGTCTCGCGCATGAAGAGAGCAGCCTCCAACCCGCCAGGCCCACCGACAACCGGTGTCGAGTCGAAACCTGATCGCCGGGTCGCCTAGCGTTGCGGTCAGCCGCCGGTGCCACACCACGGGCATCCACACCGCCAGGAGGATTGCCATGCACGACTTGTTGATCACCAACGGAACCGTTGTCGACGGGACAGGAGCGGAGCCAACGACCGCCGATGTTGCCATCAGCGACGGTGTCATCACCGCCATCGGCGACCTCGCAGGCGAAGCAGCAACCCGGAAGATTGACGCCGAGGGCCACATCGTCAGCCCCGGTTTTGTCGATGTCCACACCCACATGGACGCTCAGGTGGCATGGGACCCATTCGGGGAGAGCTCCTGTTTCCATGGCGTGACCACGGCAGTCATGGGCAACTGTGGTTTCACCCTGGCCCCGGTGCATTCCGACGCCCGCCACCTTGTGGTCCGCAACCTGGAACGGGCCGAGGACATCGCGGCCGAGGCCATGGCGGCCGGGATCGATTGGAGTTGGGAGACATTCCCCCAGTACCTCGATTTTGTCGATCGCACCCCCAAGGGCATCAACTACGCGGGCTATGTCGGACACTCGGCCCTGCGAACCTGGGCCATGGGCGAGCGGGCCTTCACCGAGGAGGCCAACGATGATGAATTGGCCCTGATGGTCGGACAGGTCCGGGATTCGTTGCGGGCCGGGGCCATGGGATTCACCACCTCGATCAGCATGAACCATGAGACCGCCGATGACCGCCCGGTGGCCAGCCGTCTTGCGGCCTGGAACGAGATCGAGGCCCTCGTCGGCGCCATGGGCGAACTGGGAGCGGGCATCTTCGAGGTCGCCCACAACCAGGATCTGCGCTCCCGCGACCCCCATAAGCGGGAGGCCTACATCGCCCGCCTGGTCGAATTGGGAGCCAAGACCAAGGTCCCGATCACCTACGGCATGTTGGCCTTTGGCACCGAGGACCATATGTGGCGCCCCGTTGTCGAGCTTCTCGATCGGATCAATGCCGCAGGCGGCCGCTCCTGGGCCCAGGTCCATACCCGCCACTTCGGGGTCTTGCTGTCATTCCTGACCCGGCTGCCCTTCGATGGGCTGGCCCTGTGGGCTGATCTGCGCAAACAGCCACTGGAGGAGCAGCGACGGGCACTGCGCGACCCGTCAACCCGGGCCGCCCTGGTCAATGCCGCCGACAACGGTGACTATGGCCGGGCCATCGGCGCCGAGGCCCGCAAGCCCGAGTGGCAGTGGATCTTCCCCCTTACCTCGGGCCTTCCTCCCTACCGCTCGATCGAGCAGCTGGCGGCCGAACGCAATCTCAGCCCCATGGAGACGTTCCTCGACGTGGCGCTGGACGGCAACCTCGAATCGTTCTTCATCCAGGCCGCGGCCAACCAGGACCAGGACGTCGTGCTCGAAATGATGCGTCACCCCTACTCGATCCCGACCTTCAGCGACTCCGGGGCCCATGTCAGCCAGATCATGGACTCGTCCCTACAGACCCACCTGCTTGGTCACTGGGTTCGCGACCAGGGAGCGTTCACCATCGAGGCCGCCGTCAATTCCATCACGAAGAAGCCGGCCGACGCCTGGGGCTTCGGTGACCGCGGCGTCTTGGCTGAAGGCAAGGCCGCCGACGTGAATGTGTTCGATCTGACCACCATTACCCCCGACCTCCCCGAACTGGTGCATGACCTGCCTGGTGGGGCCCGCCGACTGCGCCAGACCGCAAGCGGATTCAAGGCCACCATCGTCAACGGCACCGTGTTGATGGACAAGGGTGAGCAGACCGGAGCCACTCCCGGGCGCCTCCTGCGAGGCCCACTGGCGGGCCGCTGAGTCATGAACTGGCCTCAAACCCTCGAAGCCGTCAATGGCCCTTTCCGCCCCGCCCGGATCACCGGTTCAGCTGACGGTATGGGCCGTTTCGGTCCCACCACACGTTCATTGGCCGAGCACGGGCTTGTCACCCCCGATCTGATGTGCGGCCTGACCCTGTTCCTGCTGGCCGGCCAGCCGAAACCGGCTGGCAGCAGCGACACCACCGCTGACGACAACAAGGCTTCTCCCATCGCCGGTGGGGTGTGGGTCCGCGAGCAGTTCACAATCCACCGCCCCTTGGGGATCGACGAAGTGTTCACCGTGGCCGGCGAGTCGACGGGGCGATTTGTTCGAAAGGGCCGTCGCTACGGCACCACGAGCTCACAAACCGTCAATGCCGAGGGTCGGCCGGTGGCGACCAACCTCACCACCGGGTTGTTGTCGTACCGGGCCGAGCCTGGGGCCGCCGACTCCTCCGAAGGCCTTGCCCTGGACGAGACGCCCACCCCGCAGCCCGACAGCGGCGCGGCGCCTACCAACCCGCACCTCGGTGAGCTCGCAGCAGCCACCGTCGGACAGTGCTTCGGTGGCGACGAGGTGACCATCTCCCTGCCCATGATGGCCGCCCGCGATACCGCCAACCCCGACAACCCGATCCACAGTGACCTCGAAGCGGCCCGAGCAGCGGGGCTGGAGCGACCAATCGCTGGTGGATCCCACGTGCTGGCCTTCGCCCTGGAACCGCTGCTGGCGGCCTGGGGCCCCGAGTCGCTCAGCCACGGGGCTCATTTCGACATCCGCTGGAAGGCTCCGACCCACTGCGACACCGTCATCGCCACCCGGGCCACCGTCACCGAAGCCGACAACAGCCAAGTGGTGCTGAACCTCGAGGTCACGCTGCGGCCCGACGCCTCAACGGAGCAGGACCAACCACCGAGCAGGACCGGTGCCGGCGAACCAACCACAGCCCTGGTCGGCACCTTGACCGTGCCAATCGCGCAGCAGGATCCCGATCCCGATTCAAATGATGCCCGATGAACCCGAGTGAGATGAACGACCGGCGATGAGTACTGCTTTGCACGGAATCCGGATCCTCGATCTGAGTGATCGGTCGGCCGCCCTGGCGGGACGGATCCTGGCCGACCTCGGGGCCGAGGTGATCATGGTGGAGCCTCCCGGGGGCAACTCGATTCGCCGGCTGGCTCCCTTCCTCGATGACACCCTTGGCCCCGAGGCCTCCCTGGCCCACCAGTACCTGAATGCCAACAAGCGCTCGGTGGTCGTCGATCTCGACCAAGAGATCGACCAGGAGCGTTTCCGGACACTGGTCGCATCGAGCCATGTCGTTATCGACAGCGCGCCACCCGGTCACCTCGACCGCCTGGGACTGGGCCACGAGCGGCTCCGGGCCCTCAACCCGGGCCTTGTCCAGGTGTCGGTGACGCCCTTCGGGCTCGACGGCGCCTGGCGTGACCGCAAGGCCAACGACCTGGTGGCCGGGGCCGCCGGAGGGCTGGTCTGGCTCTCGGGGGAGCCCCGCTCCACCCCGGTCCAGGGTGGGGCCGACCCTTCGTTCGCCATGGCTGGGTTGTCGGCGGCATCGGCGGTCATGATCGCCTTGACCGGACAGTGGCGAGGCAACCATGACCACGGCACCCACATCGACATCTCCCTGCAGGAGGCGACGGCGATGGCGGTCATGCAAACTGCGACCCCGTCGCAGTGGACCTGGCATCAGCGCATTCCCCGCCGCCCGGGACTGTCCAATGCCCTGCGTTGCGCCGACGGCGGCCACGTGGGACTTCTGGTTCGCCCCGACCGTTTCGACGCCTTCCTGACCTGGTGCGACAATGTTGGCATCGACCACACCATGACCAGTGAGGACTGGGAGTGGTCACTGCTGAGCGCACCCCGCAAGAACAACCCGGTGGCCGCCGCCACCCTGGCCTTGGCGGCCGCCCTTGGCCGCGATGAATTCGCCGCCGGGGCCTTGGGGGCCGATCTCGTCTGCCTGCCCGTTCTCGGTTTCGACGACCTGGCCCACTACGAGCAGTTTGTGGTCAACGATCAATTCTTCACCGTGCCCCACCCTGAACTGGGCCGCGACCTCGGATTTGTCCGCTCACCGGCCGACGCCATGGCCGACGGGGTGGAAATCGTGCGCGCTCCCCTACTCGACGAGCACCACACCCTACTCAACTCCCTGCCGGCGCCGAGCACGCCAAGCCAGCCGCAGTCAACCGGGCCGACGCAGGCCAACCCTGATCCCGCTCAGGCTCTGGCCGGGCTCCGCATCGTCGACTTCGGCTGGGTGCTGGCCGCTCCCATCGGTACCCGTTTACTAGCCAGTTTCGGGGCCGAGGTCATCAGGGTCGAGTCATCGGCCAAACCCGATTCGATGCGCAGCCAACTGGGCCCCGATGGTAAACCCGATCTTGATCTCGGCGGTCTGTTCAACAGCGTCAACGCAGGCAAGAAATCGCTGGCCCTCAACGTGAGCACACCCGAGGGACTGGCGGTGATCAAGGATCTCATCGCCGGCTCCGACGCCGTGATCAACAACTTCCGCCCGGGGGCCATGGACCGCATGGGCCTCGGCTACAAGACCCTGCGCACCCTCAACGACGACATCGTGCTGCTGAACCTGCCCGGTGCGCACCGTCACGGACCGTGGGCCGTTCGCTCGTCGATGGGCAACATCTTGATGGCGGCCTCGGGATTCAACCTGCTCACCGGTTTTGAGGGTGAACGGCCCCGGGGCATGGGTGTTGCCTACCCCGATTTCACCTCGCCCCATCTGCTGGTGGCATCGCTGCTGGCGGCCCTGCAACAGCGCGACCGAACCGGCAAGGGCCAGGAACTGCACGCAACCCAGTTGTCGGGGATGGTGTCGCTGCTAGGCGTGGACTGGATGCGCTACATCGAAACCGGGCTCCAGCCACCCCGCCGGGGTAATCGTGATCCCAACTACTGCCCTCACGGCGTCTACCCGGCGCAGGGCTCGGAGCACAGTGACGACGAATGGGTCGCCCTCGCCGTGGCCGACGACCGGGAGTGGGCGGCCCTGTGTCGTCTCATGGGCACCGAGCCGCTGATCGACGACAAACGCTTCGCCACCCGATCCGCTCGCAAGGCCAACGAGGATGCCGTCGACGACGTGGTGAGAGCCTGGACCGCAACCCTCGACAAGTGGGATTGCGCCGAGCAGGCCCAGCAGGCAGGCATCGCCGCCGCCCCGGTTGAACACCTGGCCGACACCTACGACCGTGATCCCCAACTTCAACACCATTACCAGATCGTCAACCAGCCTTCGGCCCCCGCCATTGACATCCCCATCGATCGGGAGGTTGCGCAATGGCGAGGCCGCGACCATCGTCTGGTCAGAGCTCCGGGGCTGGGAGAGCACAACGAATACGTGATTCGAGGCATCCTCGGCTACTCCGAGGAGCGCTACGTACAGCTACTGCTCGACGGTGTCCTGGGCTGAATCCCACAGCACACCGAACCTCACCACCGGCCTCAGCCCGTTGGCTACAGGGTCACCCCACCGTAGGGAACACCGGACAGGTGGGCCATCTCCCGATCGAAGGTCGTCAGATCGCTGAGGCAGAACTGGTTGATGTGGTCGTGACCGCAGGCCCGGGCCAGCACCGCCATCAGATCGACGCTGGCACTGAAGAAGCGCTCGAGTCGACGAGCCGACTCCTCGACGATCAGACGGGTCCGCAGATCCCAACGCTGGGTCGCAATGCCCACGGGACAGTTGCCGGTGTCGCAGGCCCGCATGCCGAGGCAGCCGATGGCCTGCATGGGGGCGTTGGAAAGGGCGATGGCGTCGGCACCGAGGGCCATGGCCTTGGCGAAGTCGGCCGGGGTGCGCAACCCACCGGTGATGACCAGGGTGACGTCGCTGCGGCCGCTGGCATCGAGGTGGCGGCGGGCCCGGGCCAGGGCCGGGATCGTGGGGACCGAGATGTTGTCGCGGAACAGTCGCGGGGCGGAACCGGTCCCGCCCCCTCGGCCGTCGAGGATGATGTAGTCGACGCCAATGCGCAGCGCAGCGTCGATGTCGGCCTCGATGTGTTGGGCCGACAGCTTCGCCCCGATGGGGATACCGCCGCTCTCCTGGCGGACCTCTTCGACCATGTTGGCGTAGTCGACCTCGGTCACCAGGTCGGTGAAGGTGGGGGGTGAGATGGCGTCCTGCCCCTCGGGCAGACCACGGACTTCCGCGATCTCGCCGATGACCTTGGCCGCAGGCAGATGGCCTCCGGTTCCGGTCTTGGCTCCCTGGCCGAACTTGAAGTGGAAGGCCTGGACGTCACGAACCTTGTCGAGCGACCAGCCGAAGCGGGCCGAGGCCAACTCGTAGAAGTAGCGCGTGTTGGATTTCTGTTCCTCGGGCAGCATGCCGCCTTCACCCGAGCAGATACCGGTGCCCGCCATTTCGGCCCCGGCAGCCAACGCCAGCTTGGCCTCCTTCGACAACGATCCGAAGCTCATGTCGGACACAAACAGCGGGATCTCGAGCCGCAGGGGCTTGACCGCGTTGGGCCCGATCGTCACCGAGCGGGACACCTCAACATCTTCCATCAGCGGGCGTCGGGCCAACTGTGAGGTGACGATCTGGATCGAGTCCCACAGCGGCAGGTCCTGGCGGGGCACCCCCATGGAGGCACTTGGACCATGACGGTGGCCGCCCAGGCCGTTGGCGGCCAGGCTCGAGATGAGCCCAACGTGAGGCTCCTCCGGTGCGCCGTGGGGGTCGGCGTAGGCGCCCTGGTAGGCGTCGCGATCATAGGGCTGGGGGTTGTCGCATTCCCACGACTCGACCTCGTCGAGGTCGACGAACACCCCGTCTTCCTCGATCCAGGAGCTGAAGCGATGCAGTCGCTCGTCGTTGTTGTACGACGAGATACCGGTGTCAATGCGGTAGTCCCAGCCGTGCAGACCGCAGATCAGGTCCTTGCCCGAGATCTTGCCGTCGGCCAGGTGGGCCCCACGGTGCAGGCAACGCCCGTAGAGCACGGAGTGGTTATCTGAGCCGTCGTCGTCGCTCCAGCGGATGATGACGAGGTCAACACTGGAAACCAGCACGTCGACGGGCTGGTTCTCGGGGATCTCGCTCCAAGTCGCTACTCGATGGGGGCGGATACTTTGAGATATTCGCACAGACGGACTCCAGGATGCGGTGAACCATGTCAAGTTAGCGAAGCCACCGCTCATTGCCTGGACTCAGTCCAGACTCACCACAATTTGCCACCCTGGTGAGGCTTGGCCCATGCCAGCGTGCTGAGCAAGACTGGGAACCAGCTGCCCGCCGTCGAGTCGGCGGTCGAACGCTCACTGAAGGGGACCAACCATGGCGATCAAAGGCGCGGGGCTCGACGTCACCACCACCGGGAACAGCGAGGCCTCCCAACCAAGCCAAGCTGCCCGTTCGATGGTCAATGACGACCTCATCCCCATTCTCGACCTCGCTCCCCTGATCGCCGACGAGCCGGGGGCCGCCACCAACCTGGGAGGTGAGCTGGCCCGGGCGCTGAGCGATGTCGGCTTCTTTTTTGTCGTCAACCACGGCATCGACTGGAACTTGGTGACTGAGGTGTACGCCCAGACCAAACGGCTGCACCGCCGTCCCGTCGAGGAGTTGGCGGGTATTGCCATGGACCGTGACCACGGCGGCTACCTGACCTACGCCGGCGGCACGTCCTATGCGTCGGAAATCGCGGGCCCGGTGCGAACCCCGAATCTCAATGCCGCCTACTTCATCCACCGTGGCGGCTATCGCCTGGGCAACCGATGGCCCGATCTCGGCGGTTTTCGGCAACCGGTGGAGTCCTACATGGACGCCGTGCTCGGGTTGAGTCATCGTTTGTTGCCGGTACTGGCCGCCGCCCTCGGACTGCCATCGGACCACTTCAACCCGTCGTTCGACGATCCCTCGTGCACGTTACGGCTGTCGCACTACCCCGTCGTCGACTACGGCGAGCACGATTGGGGTCTGGCCCCGCACACTGATTCGTCGATCTTCACCCTGCTAC
>Ga0316190_10001327_pt1 | contig 17784 bp, 32 predicted proteins | sample Eddworburrow2_MG_FD_204929 | JGI IMG/M metagenome (GOLD analysis project Ga0316190, IMG submission 204929) | Coastal sediment microbial communities from Maine, United States - Eddy worm burrow 2 | ecosystem: Environmental > Aquatic > Marine > Coastal > Sediment | place: USA: Maine | collected... | reverse complement strand
TGTCTGAAGGTCAGTCTGCTCTTCGGGAAGGTGACTTTGACCGAGTTAAAGAGATTAATAGTGAGATAAAAAGTATAGCTCTCGCTACTTCAAAAGAGGTTAGAGAAAGTAGTAAGAAAGATGCTGAAGTTCTTATCTCTGCTGATAAAGCTAGAATTGGTAGCATTAAGCTTGTTGAAGAAGCCGGAGCTTTATTACAGCAATCATTTGAGACTCAGAGATCGGCTGAAGAGACCGCTTTAGGTAAAGTTCAGGATAAGATAGCCGCTCTTGAGAGTGATCTTAGAATGCTTACTGAAGAAAAAAGGCAGATTGAAGTTGAGATTGTTGGGGAAGCCACGAGGCAGATTGATGATATTCAACGAAAATTGGATGGCTTAAAGGATAAAACTATCACCGTTACTGTCATGACTAAAAATGTTTCAGTTGGTGGTGGAGGTGCCGGAGTTGGTGCAAGTCCCGCTGGTGGTCCAATTCCTGGTGCAGGCGGTGGTGATGTTCCTGAACTTGCTGAAGGTGCTGTAGATATTCAAGGACCTGGCACAGCGGTTTCAGATTCAATTGTATCTATGCTTTCCAAAGGGGAGAGTGTAGTAACAGCCGCAGCTACTCAAATGTTTAAACCATTGCTTGAGCTGATGAACTCTGATCCGGAGAAATTAAGGCAAGTATTATCTGCTAAAATTAGCGCAGGTGCAGTTAGTGGGGGCACATCTATTTCTAATAATAGTTCTACAAAAGTTGGAAAAGTTTCTATTAATATTAATGGGGTAGCCCCAGGTGATGTTCAGAATATCAATTGGAGAAAGACGGTTCGAGAAGAAATAATACCGGAGATTGATAAAGTTAGTAGAAGAAAAACTACGATTTAAGGTTGACGCTGATTTTAGCTTAGTGTATAGTGTGTTTTATGAATGACTATGATAGAGATAAATTGGTACGAGATGTATTAGGTGAGGACGCTGGTACATTTGATGAAATGGTGCAAGAGGTCTTGAATAATGAATGCACTTCCACCCTTCCGGCGAACCCAAAATATGTAAAGAGGTTCGTGCCGGAAGAGGAGGACACTTTCAAAGTTAGAGATTCATTATTTTTCGGAATAACAAAACCGACTTGGATTAATACTTGTAGGGTAGAGGCATAAGATGACTAAACTTAAGTTTGAGTATCCTGCGGGTGCTCCTACAACTACGTTAGAGTTTGATTACGCAGTAGAAATGAACGCTCCGACATGGAATGCAATCAGCGCAAGTCCTCTTGACGAAGCCTTTGATGGGACTAGTTATTCTTATGATAAAGGAACTGCTCAGGAATTTATTCCTTTAACAATTAATATGTTAACCGAAGCTGACCGAGATGCTTTGATTGACTTTGTTGAGAATGTAGTAGAGGGTGGATATAGAGTCTTCCGCTTCACCAATCATGATGGTGAATGGTTTGATGTGAGGTTTTTTAATGAGACTTGGGACTATGGAGATGGGTCAGTTCCATATCAAATACAAGTTGAACTGTTACGAATCTAAAAATTGAAAGGCAAAGACATGAGAAAACTATTAGTTATAACACTTTTTTTCTTGGGGGTGTTAGTATCATCAGTAAATGCCAAGACAGTTAAAATTGGTGAACAAGTCTTTATGTCTCCTGATACTGCGGTGAATCTTACTTGTAATATCGTAGATGATGGAGTCGGGATGCAGGAAGGTTTGATGAAATTTAGAGCATCCTATGAAGATGCCGCATTCTCTGCATGGACAGAACCTTTCCCATTCTCAAATACAGCTAGTGTAACACTAGTAGATATTATTACAGGTAAAAGATTCTCTATTCAAGGGCTTTTTGCAGACAGTTTAGGAAACTGGCAGTTAGAAAGTACAGGACCTAAAACGCCTGAGTTATATACAGTGGATTCCACCCCACCAAATGTAGGATCATTAGAGACTGTTCCTGACGTAATAATTCACATTAATTAATGTAGTTGTATGAAAAGTTTAACCAGTAATTTATCAAGACTTAAAAATAAAAAGTCCGGCATTTCTCCGATAAATCTTTTGATTATTGAATTCGGGGGAGTGATAGGAACTAAATATTACTCTGATCGAACTGTTACAATAGACGGGAATACATATGAGCCGGTTGTAATGGACTGGGGTGATATTGATTTTATTATAAATAACTCAGCGACTACAAATGATTTACATTTGACTTTAGCTAATTCATTGTCCAGCCCTATTTCAAACATTTTTGCTACAATTAATCCTGAAGGCAAGGTAGCTAAAGTGTATCAGACTATGGTTGGGCTAGATTGGGCGGATGCGGCTATTGTCTTTAACGGGAGGATAACTTCTCCTGTTTCATATTCTTTGGAAAAAGTTGAATTCGATTTGGTAAATCGTATACTTGACTTGAACTCAGAAGTTGGCAGGATAGTAACTAAGAGTGACTTTCCTCGGTCTCTTCCTTCTCATAGAGGAAGAGTTATTCCACAAGTATATGGATTTGTTGATAATGTTCCTGCGGTATGTGTATTTACAGCAGGGAAGAGTTCGTTAAAAGAATCCTTGGACAGTGTCTCTGTTACAATAGATGCTGATGATGGGAGTGTATTCCCTACTTCAGGTTCTTGGGTTCTTATCCTGGAAGATGAGCAAATACTCATGCACCCAAATACTTCCGGCGGAAACTGGCTTGAGATAGATCAAAGAGGGTATAATGGTACAGCGGCAGTATTGCATATCAAAGGTACTCAGATGTATGAACAGCAGAGTGAGTTCCGTTATCAGGTTTTTGATAGTAATTTTGGCTCAAATATCGTCAAAGCTAAATCAATTACCAATGTCAGAGTAAATGGATTCTTACTGTCAGCTTCTCAGTATACAATTGACCAGGATGCCTACCCTGGGCAGATCATCTTCTCAACGTATCCTGAAATAGAACAGGAGAAAGAAACAGTATTCGATGATTATCAGTTCGATACAGTAGTAAATGATGGCTCTTTTCCATACGGAGAAACACCTGAAGCTTTAACCAATGAGAACCCCAGTGATTATTCCAGATTAAATTCGGGTCAACGAATTGCGTATCAAAGAGTGGATGCACTGAATAACAATAACCAATTTAAGAGAGCTTATGTTACTGTAAAGTATTATACAGACAATGAACCCTGGGATGGGGAAGTTCAGGCTCGTGTTTATTGGGAAGACAATCTTTTAGGAACTTTGGCAGACCCTACATTTGATCCTCTTCCACCAGAAGAGGCGAAAGAAGTTCCAGCTACAGTTGGTACACCAGTTTCTCCTTATACGAATCCTGTTGACCCAACTCAGTATGGTAATCTTGATGATATGATTAAAGGACCGGAATCTGAGTTAGTAACTGAGACTCTTACAGAAGACGTAGCGCCAAGCAGCTTATGGTTTGATACAAAAGAAGTTAACCCTAGTGGGTATAGATTTCCTGGTGGAACTCTTGGACTTACAGACGATGACCCACCAAAGGTTAACCCAAATTATTTTACTGCACAGACAAATGGGTTAACAGGGAAGATACTGTTGTTTCAGCATTACTTAGTTTTCCAACCTGAAACATGGGAAGCTGATGCCCAAAATTTCAAATGGATCGATTTTGTATATGAAGGATTTAGTCTTTCACCAAGAAGTGAAGGCACAGCAAGAATAACAAAGTTAGCTGCTTTATTTAATGATAGTTTAGAACCATACCCAAGAGGTGGTAGAGCAAGCGTTAACAGGTGGGAATATAAGAAAAAAGGCCAACTTGATTGGACCACATTCAACGCGTCTTTAACTGGTCTTAAACATGTAGCTTTGTACGCTCATGATATAAGTGGGTTAAGAGTTTATATTAGGGTAGCACCTCATATCGCGTCTACAACTCAACCGGGGGCAAATTTACTTGCTGAATTATGGGGGACTGTTAAGGATGTTCATGTGAATGTAGAATATGCAATTACGAAGGATGTTCCAATACCACAACCGACACCAGACCCAATTCCTCAGCCGATTACAATTCCTGCACCGATCCGGAAAAGTCATGAAGTTGAGACTACGTTTGAGATTACAGACCATGTGACAAGTTGGGGCGATTTATTAAATAAAACGGCTGAAATTAGATTTGAGAGTGATGGCGAGAAAACCGGAGCCAACATTTATGTAAAAGAATTTCAGATAAAAACGGAGAGCGGTAAGTATAGTTTTGAATACACGGATGAAATAACTGCCGATGTTGAAGGTTTTTACGTAGACGGTACTGAAATTACTACTGATTACGGCGCTGTTGGGGAACTTATTACTAGCCCAGATGAGCAGTTCAAATTTCATTTGACATGGAATTCTATTTTCAGTTTGTCTGATTTGGATTTAACATATTATAATGCAGCGAAGGATTTTTACTTAGCACAAAGATATAGATGTGATTTTGCTATTGTTGACCAAGTTGAATTAAGACAAGTGCTTGAGAAGACAGCTTTCCAGACTCGAACTGATCAGTATTGGGAACAAGGTATTCATAAAATAAAGGTGTTGGAGGTTGCTACCGCAGCTAATAAGCAGTTAACAACATCTGAAATAAAGAATTTGACAGGGGAGCGTTCTGATGTAGACGACTTATTAAATTTATTAGAAATAAGGTACAGCATTGACTATTCGTTCCTTGTATCATATACCCCAAATAAATTCAGAGATATCCTTACAGTGGAGAATACAGGGTCTCAAGCAGACCCCGATATTGGTATCAGGAAGAATAAGGATACAAAGTTTTTTCTTGATTATTTAAGAGATTCTGTAACAGTTTCTCATGTTGCGGCTTATTATTTATCATACTATAGTGTGGTTAGGAAATACTACAAAGTAAAGTGTTTTCTCGATCAACTTGAATTAGATAAACATGACACGGTGGGGCTTACTTTTCCTTTAGATAATTTAGCAGGTGCTCCGGCCAGAATATTGAGCAATACTCTTAATATGGGAGATGCTTCTAATGTAGATTCAATCGATTTTTATGTTCTATTAGAAGATTATACTTATCATAAATTAACTCTTACTGATGGTGTCACAATATCTGAAGCAATTCAGTTGTCGGTGATACCATTGGCTGCAATGACAGATAGTGTTGAGGTAGCAGACACACTTAATTTTGGTTTCTATCTTAATCTTGAAAATGCGGTTAATTTGGAAGAAGCTATTTCCTTTGTGATTCGTAAGAGTGTATTTATACGGGATGGTTACGAAGATGGTTTCGGAACTCAGCCTTGGGGAGTTTCTGCCTGGGGTGGTAATCCAGTTTCTTTCTTGGTAGGAGATGAGTTAGAACTCACTCGTATTTTGGCTGCCGGAACAGGTCTTGTGAGACCTATCGATGGGGTATCTGTAGAAGAGAATTTAACATTGTTCTTAGTTGACACAGCTATAATAGCTGGCTCAGATGAGTTGTTATTATCTGTTTCAGTTAGTGATAGTCTTACCATCACAAAAGTTTAGGAGATAAACATATGTATGATATTAACGATATTTTAAGTGATCCTGTATTAAGAGAAGCGATTATAAGTCGTTTAATAAAGGAAGAGGGTTTCTGTAGAATGAGAGGGGATGTTGACCTTGTTATACGAGACCAAGCAACGGGTAGAATAAAAGGAAAACGACTTGTACGAAATCTAGTTGTTAATACTGGCCTGTATCACATTGCTGATAGATTACAGGACGATCCAGCAGATGAAGCCGCTATGGGTTGGGCAGCAATAGGCACAAATAATACCGCTGCTACTGCTACCGATAACGCTCTATTTGCAGAAGTAGGTAGGGTAGCGTTTACCTCAAAAATCCAGGGAACTGGTGGAAACGCAAATCAGGTAACATATAGCGCAACTGTTCCAGCCGGAACCGGCACTGGAACAATAGTTGAAGCTGGTCTGTTTAATGCAAGTTCTGGTGGGATTATGCTTGCCAGGTCAATCTTTGCTCCTATAGTAAAGGGTAGTGGAGATGCTATTGATATTTCTTGGGTATTGACCATAAGTGCAGCGTAAGGAGATATAAACTATGGCTGATGAATTTTCACTTACAAGCCGGTTAAAAATTCCGATTCCTGTTGAGAATAGCACTAGTTGGTTAGATATGTTAACACATTGGGCAGAATTGTTAGATGTTATGGCAACTGCCTTTGCTAATCAAGATTATGTTATCAGCGGTCTGGGGGTAACATCTGATCCGGTAACTTTAGAGTTCACATATGCTGAGGGTGTTGCCTCCATAAACGGTAGTAGCGTTTCAATCGCATCTGGTGCAGGTTCTTTAGTGGCGAATTCTTACAATTGGGTATATGTTCAGAGTGGACAAATGAAAGTGTCCACATACCCACCTTCTGGTGCGTCATTTGTACCTATTGCAAGTTTACAGACCAATGACTCAGGAGTAGTTGGGCCAGCAGATTTAAGAATAGTTGCCCCAGGTGTTAATGGAGTAAGTATAGCTCCTTTTCAAGTGAATCCCACAGGAGATATTAATCTTGCAGCAGGGAAGAGAGTAAAGCATACTGATGGAAATGTTGGTAGTAACATACTCTTATACTCTGATACTGAAAGAGTGTCTATTGTAAACTGGGGGAACCAGACAACAGCAAAAGCTTGGCAACAAATAGATTTATCCACCTATTTGCCAGAACCTGCTAAGTTTGCTATACTAAACCTTAGACTTGCTACCTTAAATGCAGATACAGAAGGTTGGGCACTTTTAGAGGTAAGGACAGCGGAGGGTGACACTGAGTTTGTGCACTTTGTGAGTGACCATGGACATGGGGCAGCAGCTCCCATGACTCCTTCAGTGTGGGGACCAAGTAATGAGATTATGCTTAAAGTAGATGACGGTAAGAAATTTTGGGTCCGGTCACTCGTAGATAATTTAGGGGGCGCAGGTGCTTACTATGCCTTCGTTCAACTCTTGGGATATGTCGAGTGATCGAAGAAGTCTGGAAAAATATAGAAGGTTATGAGGGTTGTTATCAAGTTTCGAATTTAGGACGAATAAAAAGTCTAGCAAGAAATAGTAAATTAGGTAACGCATCTTTGGCGGATATTTTTAAAGTATCTCAAGCTACTATTTATGCTGTTAAAGCAGGTACAATTTGGAAGGGTGTAGAATAATGATGAGGATATTTGGATTAAAGCCAACTTTTTTAAATTTTGTGTTGACAACATTCATATTCGGTGTTATCATAGTTATATTGAATGGAATTACGGGTTGCACATTTATATCAGCCGGAGATAAATCTGTTATATACTATGATAAGGATATAACAGTTACCGATAATAAGTCTGATGTAAGTATCCCACTGATTCCGTAAGATGATTGATAGTTGATACTCGCCGTTCTCTTCCGTAGTATTGGTAAGCCAGGAGAAGGCAGAATGCGAGCCGACATTCAAGCGGCGAGTATTGGCGGAGAGGACGTTTACAAAGAGGGTACTATGAAGAATAGTGTTAAATTTAAAAAGTTTGAGTATATTGATAGAATATTAGGACTTAGTTTAGACGAAAGATTGAACGCTTTTATAATAGAGAAGGATATATCATACGTTGACCTGAAGATGGGTCCAGAAGAAGTAATCTTTATTTATAAAGAAAATAATGTAGAAACTTCTTGACAACCATTCTAAATAGTGTATACTAGTTATAAGTTAGTTTTAAGCATTAAGTTTACTTAAGGATTTTTATATGAAAGACAAATCGTGGGTTAAAGGAATTGAGATAAATGTCAATCTTAAAGACCTCATCAACATGGGAAACTATTCAAGTATAGAGCCTACATATGGTGAGAAGCTTATAGTTGATGTATCCCTTCTTCCTGAAGATATGAGTTTGGAAGATGTGAGAGACGCACATATAAAATCTGTTCAAGATAAATTTAACGAAGTACGGCACCAAAAATTAAATGATTTCTTGGTGTACAACAATGGGATTACCCCACATAAATTAGTCACAAGGAGTTGAGTATGTGTCAGAAGAACAGTAAAGCTGCAATTCTTGGGGATGGAGTCGGAGCAGATTCTAAACCAGTCGTAAAGAAAGAGAGCAACCGCACTTGCAATTTTTGCAGGATAAACGGAAAGAATGGTGGACCTGCCACAGGGAAGAACGGGCAGAACGAGAACAGGGAAGGTGAACAGATTCTCGCAGAAGTTATGGAAGGATGAGGTGTAGAGGCAAAGCCACACCAGTGAAGCTTAAACCATATAGGCATAAGCGGAAGAGAAGCCATGTATCTCGTGTCGAAAGATGTAAGGGGGTATGTGGCAGAATTACAGAGAACGTTCCTGTAAACGAAAGAGTGAACAACCGGCAGTATAAAATTATGAAAAAAGCTGATGAAGAATACGGTAAGGAAGAACAAGAATGACGGAATATGAAGCTTGGTATGCTCAGGCAAGTACAATATCAGATAGAAGAATATGGCCTCAAATAAAGAGGTATTTTTCTCAAGATGAGAACTGGGGTAGTATTGGGTTCATGGATGTTCGTCTTCTTTGGAATCTATATCAAATAAGAGATGAACTTGCCAGAGGCTTCAACATAAACTGTGCTTTTGAAAAGACCGGACATTCCAGCAAAAGTACTCATGGACTCGGTATGGCAGTTGACTTTTACGTAACGCGAACCGATCCTCAAGAACTTTATAATCTGTACTGTTTTTTCTTAAATAATTGGTATGGTGGTGTAGGGCTATACCCTTACTGGAACAAACCTGGGTTCCATCTTGACATTGGACCAAATTATAGGACCTGGACCAGAGACAAGAATGGTATCTATCTCTATGACAGTAAAGAGATTAAAGATACTGTTGATGAGTTTGCCTTAGCTGCTTAGTAAGTAGAGAAAGTTTCATAGAGATACACCTATGGTATTGTGTCGTATAGTGGTTTAGTACAGCCGAAATCGAGAAGACAAAGGTTCGAATCCTTTCACGCTACAGGTATACAACGGGGGTATATCTTATTTAAGCTGATGGAATGAAAAAGTTGATTAGTATGTGGCTAGCTTTAATATATTAATCTTCTGGTACTGCCAGCGGCGGTGCACTGAGTGCTTAAAATCCTCATTTCATCAGTATAATTTAAAGGGGCATAATGAAAGATATCCGTAAGCTAACCATAAATCAAGCTGTTAAACTTTTGCCGAAAAAGATAGGGGATAGACGTTTAATGTTTGTACCTGATTGTGCAGGTCAAAGTTTCATAGGTTATTATAAAGGTGACTCAGGCTACGGTCCGAGGTCATACGGCGGTTATACACTAGGTGGCGCTATACGGAAATTGCTTCGGGTAATAAAATGTGATAGTTGCGGGGCAGTACTTGAGACAGATCAAGAGTGCGGCGTACCAGCCAGGTGGCAAGTGCATGGTGACGCAAATGAATTTAATATTAAAGTATTTTGTTCTAAACGATGTAAAGAACATTATTTATTGGTGCTAAATGAGAAATCCAAGTAAGCTAATAACGCCGGTCTTCCAGGGAAGAGAGTATAATGATAAGGTTATATACTTCACAGACCCTATGCTAAGTACACTTCATAAAACTATGGAGGAAGAGTTTATAAAGGGAGTGTATGAACCTTGTGAAGCGATGGGTATTCGGTTTAACAATTATGAATGTACAGACGTGAATCCTCTGTACCCAGACCATAAACACTATACCATTTTGTTCTTTGATTATTGAGGAATGTCAGCAGGGAATTCTATGTTGGAAAGTCTCTCTAAGTTTCTTATCAAAACAGCAGATGAGCAGCCTAACAGATTGTATTGCATGGTCTCTACGATGACAACAGCGGCTGTTAGGGATGCAATGGAATTGCTGGATTCAAGACCAGCAAATGTGTATTTAGAGCTAGATGATTTGTGTAATACGTTTTTTTAAAATATTGGGGCATAGGCTAGTCTGGTCAGAGTTCTCGGTTTGGAACCGAGATGTTCGTAGGTTCAAATCCTACCGCCCCGACCAATTTAAGGAGATCGTCATGATTAAGACATGGCAAAAATTTAAAAAGTATGTCACTAAAGTTTACATGAAATTCCTTCTTTGTCTAAATATTAGATTTTGAAGGATACCGAATGGTCCGCCAAAGTCCATGCCCCACCGGAATTAATAAGGGAAAAATTTTGGCACAGTGCTGCGTGGCAGTGGTACTTTACATAAGGGGTAAGGGTGGGCTCTCCGCCCCTATCATCAAACGAGAATCGAATACATTAAGTCAAGTATTGTGCATTACACGTGTTCTTGCTTTACTCCTTTTTGTGTTCGGTTCTTTTTTTTTTGTAAAAAGTGAAAAAAGTACTTGACAAATTAAAACATCTTGCTACACTTATAAATAGTTAGATTAACATCACAGCTTTTATGAGGAGAAAGAGTATCATGTTAGATACAATAATAGCAAACTGGGTTATATTCGCAGTCTCAGTCTTCGCCGGTTGGCAACGGGTGAGCGCTATTAGGTATAAAAGACTAAGCGAAAAGGATTTATTTACCGGCTGCTTCAATAAGGATTGGGCAATTACCAGGAAAAACAGTAAACTTGTCAGAATGATGAAACATACGGATAAAGCAGGTGTGCCCTTTGGCTTAATGTTTATCGACTTTGACGATTTTAAACAAGTTAACGATAAAAACGGGCATGAGTATGGCGATAAAATTATTCTAAAGATAGTGAGTGTTATCAAACGCAAACTTGAGAAGAAGGGTATACTGGTACGCTTTGGCGGCGATGAGCTTATGGCACTTATCCCAAACACTCATATGGAAGAACTAAGAGAATTTTGTGGAAATCTTTGTTGGGTAGTGGAACAAAATGTAGACCATACCATTTCCGTGGGCGGCACAATTTTTAATAAGGGGGATGCTATCAACGTTGAAGACCTTATCAATAAGGCAGACAAGAATGTGTATACCGCCAAAGAAAACGGAAAAAATTGTGCAATTGTAGCTTGACAGTATAAATATCCTTGCTATACTAAAATATAGAAGGAAGGGAGAGTGTATATGTTTTGGAGAAAAGCAAGAAAGATTAAAGAACTACAAAGATTTCTTGATAGTGCTGAGAAGGACCTGAAACGGGCAGCACATATTAATAAGTTACTTTGTAAAGAAAAAGATGACACAATAAAGAAAGATAAAGGAATTATAGTAGGCTAAGAAAAACAAATAAAAGAAATAGTCGCACAGCGTAACGAAGCAACGAGTAAGCTTAGTGATTACATTAGGAAGGTGGATGCTCTTGAGCTTAGAGTTAAGGCCAGAGAATTTTCATTAGATGAAGCTCTCACAAAACTAACTCCTTGTGAAAAGGAGCTTAAGCAGGCTAGAAACGCTCTTGTAAACTATAGGCAAGAGCTATCAAAAATTACTGTCAAGATAGATTTTCAACGAGATAAGATAGATAAGGTACTTAACTGATGATACTTTTTGAGGTGAGCGTTGAATAGAATCTGGAAAGATATAAAAGGTTATGAAGGGTATTACCAGGTAAGTATATTTGGGGAAGTGAAGAGCCTTGCTAGAAAAGACTCTTTAGACCGTGCTATAAAAGAACGTATCCTTAAATCACCATTAAATAGGTATGGGTATCCCTTCGTAGTCTTATGTAGAAATGGTAAAACAAGAACTTTCACCGTGCATAGGTTGATTGCTGAGACATTTATACCAAATCCATTAAATAAACCTTGTGTTAATCATATTAATGGTATTAAGAGTATAAATAGACCAAGCAATTTAGAATGGTGTACTATTGCTGAGAATAACCAACATGCTTTTAGTATAGGGTTAAAAGAGAGTGATAAAGGAGAGAGAAACATTAATCATAAATTAACGGAAGCAGATATTATACAGATTAGGTCTAGTACACTAAAATTAAGAGAATTAGCGAAAGTATTTAATGTATCTTTTCAATTAATAAGTGCGATTAAAAATAATAAGGCATGGAGACATGTGTGAAATGATTTTATTTGGAAAAGAAGACATCGAAGGTATCTTGGAAGAGTTGGAGCAAACAACCGGCACTAATGCCAAGATAGCACTCATTGCAAAGCACAAGGAGAATGAGAGCCTTAAAGCTTATTTTGATGTGGCACTAAACCCTTACCGGATTTATCACGTTAAAAAGCTCCCTACGAAGCCTGTGAGTAATAGATCAATTAATATTGCTACTATCGAGGGTGTCTACAGTCTAGGTGGGTTGGCCAAGTACCTTGAAAAGAAGAAAGCTCTTAAAAACGATGACCGAGACCTTATTTATTATTACTTCGAGGGATTAAGTTCAGAACTGAAAAGAAAATGGGCAGAGAAAGCCATTCTTAAGAAAGCCATAGCTGGTGTATCAGTAAAGACAGTTAACAAAGCTTATGGTAAGCAAGTGGTGCCGGAATATAATCTTCTTCTTATGAGTTCTTGGAAGGAAGGATACGACAAATTCAAATTTCCGGTGTATGTTCAAAGAAAACTTGATGGTTATCGCTGCACTTACATTCCAGGTATTGGACTTGTAGGGCGGAGCGGAAAGATTGTAGCGAATTTGGGTCTCCCGACTCATTTACAGATGGGGAAGGTGGTTACAATAGGCCGGAATCCTCTCAATGACATGAATTCTGTTTTTGATGGGGAGCTTTACTCTCATCAGCGGACATTCAATGAGATTTCTAGTATTCTTTCGAGTGAAAACGCACCTATTCCACCGGACATACAATATCATGTCTTTAATGTTATTCCTATTGAGGAGTGGAATGCTCAAAAAGTTTCTGGTACGTACACCGATCAGATTCAATTGCTTCAGTTTTTGCTTGATTCATACTCTGAATTGAAAAGTATTCTTATACCGACTTACCTTTGCCATAATGCTGAGGACTTGAAAGCGTTATATGACTCTTTCCTGGCAGAAGGTTATGAAGGAGCAATTGTCAGAGATATTAATTTTGTTTATGCTTGGAAGAAATGTACAGCAAAATCAAGAACGATTACGAAATTGAAACCAATGGACCATCTTGATGCGAAAATTGTAAGTTGTTTTGAATGGGAAGGGGATTACACACAGTATTTTCAGAAAAGAATTCAAAGTGGGGAACTTGATCCAACCAACCTCCCTAAGATGCTTGGAGGTTTTGTTACAGAACTCGATTGTGATGTAGTAATTGAATCAGGCTCTTGCAAAAAACTTGAAGGTACAGTGGATGTCGGCTCCGGCTTCAAAGAATGGCAAAGGATTCAATATTGGAATGACAGAGAGAAATTAATAGGGAGGTGGGTCCGACTGCAATATAGTGAAATTACACCGGATGGCAGTCTAAGGTTTCCTGTGTTTAATAATTTACGTGATGACAAAGAGTAAATTATGGAGGAAATTAGGAAAGATATTAAGGGGGTATGTAGGTAGTTACCAAATAAGTAATCTTGGTAGAGTGAGGAGTTTTAAAAAGAAAGGGAATCTTATATCAGAAAAAGTAGGTTAGCTACTAAAGATTTAGTAAAAATCTATGGAATTGTTTCGTCTTCAATAAATCGTATTAGACAACGTAAAATTTGGAGACATTTAAAATAGGAGTTAGAGATGTCAAGAGTCAGAATTGTAGCATTTGGTCCTAATGAAGATAAGAACGATACTATCGAAGAGATGAATGATTTCTTAGGTAAACCACAAATAAAATATGTGAATCATACTTTCTCTCTGGTTCACAATCAAGAATCTGTTAGTTTGAACGATGAGCAGTTGTTTGCAGGGTCAATCGCTTACTATGTAAAGGAGGATGAAGGTGAAAAGAAGAAAGATTAAGATTCCGTATGATGAAGTGGTTTACTTTCTCATCAGTCTCATTCCTTGGATTTATCAACTGAATCATCCGGCCAGTGAACTGAGGTGTAGATGTCTTGGGAGATCATTGGTCATAAAACGTGATAACTGGGGAACACATTTCTGGTGCTGCCGATGCTTCATGTTATGGATAATGCCAGTCAATGGTTTACCTTACCGGAAAAAAGATTTCACAAAACATTGTCAAAACCCAAAGAAGGTGGCACATGCATAAAACAAGAGACGTAGTCGAAAGCCTTAAAAAACTGATGGAGTGCGACAAAAAGACTCCAATTCCGGAACCAGTTGTTGTCGGTGTTGACACGGGAAGTGGGGAGTCTGAAACTGTTGGCGCAGAATTTGTTGTAAAAGGTAGTAAAGCATATCTAAATACTGTACATGTAGCACAGACTGTTTTATTTGTTGACTACAAGGGCTTAGAAGAAAGATTGGCAGCTTCAATGATGGATTCGTTAGACTGTAAACTTTATGATGAGATTCATAAAAGTGCGTATCGATCCGGAAAACCTTCAACGTCATTTTATGAAATAGCGAGGTTCTGTGAGTTATATGGGGTCACTGTAGATAACTTTGGTGAAATTGTTAATGGGGATGATGCTTTTCTCAATGGACAGCTTAAGAAGCATTACCCAGAACTTCAAGATTGGTATAATAGAATTTTTCAGAAACCTTGTGGCGAGATTCCGTTGGGAGAGCCAGTTAAGTGTTTGCCTCCACCAACTAAAGAAAAAATTGCAGAAATTGCGGCCAATATAGAAGGTGTGCGAACTGGAAGAAGTAGTTCTACGAAAGAGAATAAAAGCAATGATCCTAAAAGAGTTTAAAGCTATCCTGAATGAATTGGGGTTCGAGAGAAAAAAAGCTTTGGGGACATGGGGCTACAGCACTAAGCTTTTGCCTGGAAATGACATCGAAGTTGTAAATTTTATTAAAGGAAATTTTTGGATAAATAAAGGCGAAGTACGAGTGTTTTCAAATAATTATAAGACTTTGGATAGTAGTGACTTCATAAAAGAATTGATAAAAGTTGCAAATAATGCTTGACAAATAATCGTACTTCGTTATACTTAATAATATAGGAGTTAAGCTTATGGAATTATGGATGTGGTTAGCTGCTTTAGTAATAGGATGTTTCCTATTAAGTCTTGGAGTAGCACTCAGAAAAATATTTAGGGGGATAGAGTGAGTAAGGAAGAGTTAAGAACCGAGGCCACCAGGCTTTGGAAAACTGTGAAGGGGAAACCTACTGAGGAGATGTGTAAAATTCTTGATGAGATCATTGAGATAAACACTCAAATCAGAGCAATGGAGGAGGTATAAAGTTTTGAACACACCAATTTTTTCAATTGTTGGGAACCCTGATGACGGTGTGCAAGTTATGAAGGCCGACAATAATGGTCAGCTTGTTAAGGCAAATTCTAAGAAAAAGGATAGGTCAAAGAAATAAGCATACCCGCTTAAGTTTTGTAACGTAAATTTTAATTGAGGTATTTTTAATGGAACTTAATGTTCATTTTCAGAGTAAGGGCGGAAGTTACCCAGGTAAAGAATTAAGAGCTGTAAATGTTAAAGAACGGACCCTGGGGCTGGATGATGTAGACACTATTAGGAAACGTACAAAAGAGCAAACTCCTCTTGAGAATATAGACTGTAACGTACCACGTTCATTATGTAATGTAAGTATTCCGGTTAATGAGAAGACAGCGAGAGACATTCCTCCATTCAAGAAAGCTATCGATGTATATGTCCAAACAGAAGACGGTGGGCTTAATAAGTACGCTAAAGAGGTGGTTTGCCTGGCTAGGGACGGTGTCACCGAAGAAGTCCTTCAAGCCAAGATGATTATTGATATTGATAAGGATCAGATTCTTGCTGACTGGATAGCTGCCGGAAGTCCGCTGTACTGGGCTTAGTTTGAAAATAGGGACTCTTTTTTAGTGGGGGAGTCCCTAATAGGACCCGAAAAAAATTTGAAAATGCCTTTTTAAAAACGATGGGGGAGGGGGTATAGTGAGAACACTCGTAACAGATAATTTCATGAAGGATGTTAAGGACTTGAAAGACTCCTTCATTATAGGGCAGACCAAACAGAGATTCCCTTTCAGCATAAGGCTTTTTACCCGTGTTACTCGGAAGATTATTAATCAAATGCTGGCAATCAATTGTCGGTTCATTTATGCAAATATTGGTGGAGACGATTACTACCTTTGTTTGGTCCGAGATAGTAAAACTTACTATGACGTTTTATGCTTAAATAAAGATCGTGTTCCAACAATAAGTGAGTTGGCCGGTAAGACTTGTAATTTAATAACAGTCAATAGAGATTATAAAGACTCGAAATTTACCATTATGGGAGTCGAAGTATATAAAGCTGAAGACACTGTTGTAGAATTTGTTTGTATGCATCTGGACATCTTCTTACAAGAATTAGAAAGAGTTTCAGTAGCAAGACTCATCAAGCTTAGTGAATCAATTCGTGTCCTCGGTAGTAGCTCCTTTCTTATCAAGGGTGCTAAGTATCCTCAAAAATGTGCAATAATAACCTAATTATGCAGCAAGCTAATGACCTCCTCAACATTTGTCGTTCGCTTGCAAAAAGGAGCGGGACTGACTATCCCGCTCCGCTTCCTAAGCCGGTTTTGGAAAAGTGCCTGCTAAGATTCTGTCTATAAGGCTAAATTTTTATAGCCTGCTAAGGCTTTCCCTATAAGGGCTTTTTCGATATTCTGTAGGGTGACACTTCTTGTCATGTGACGGATTTTGTCACAGTACGAAAACGTAACTCATGCAAGGTTCGTGCCGGTATGGTTCTTGCAAAAGCCGTATGAGCGGTTACGTTTCTGTACTCATATAATCAATATATTTCAAATAACACGCTTGTATATAGTTGCTAGTTTCACGCCATACCAACGCTTTTTGGCACACTTCTTGCTATTTACATTATATAAAGAAAAACCAGTAAACCCCGCCTTGCTGTTAAATAGTGTCAAATCCTGTCACATATGCCGCTAAATGTCACTTTCATATTATTATAATAAAAACATACAGTTAAGCAAGCTTTTATTAAATGAGGTGACAAAAATTGTCAAATGCCGTAATTTACTCTCAAAGTTAAGTCATTGTTTTAATTGGTTATTACATGTTGGCATAGTGGTTGCAGTATATCAGGGCACTAACCAATAACACTTAACAGAGGGGGAGATAAGAAAATATACACATTTTCTTATCTCCTTATGGTCTTGAAATGAGTTTAGTAATTACGAGAGATATCACTTTTGAAAATTTAAGCACAGAGATGCAAGAGAGTATAGTTGAGGAGGTAAAAGACCATATTGTTAGTGAGTACCCAAAAGAAGAGGGGGAAACAGCGGAGGAATACGAGACTTATACTAATGAGCGTGTTGACCATTGGTTAAATACTAATTATACGATCAATGGTTTTGAAATGGGGGAGTAATACAGAATATTAAAAAGATAACTTGACAAGTTAAACCCGATAGACATACTTTAATATAATAGCAACCTTCAAAAGGAGTTAAGACCTTGAACTATACAATAAAGAGGGTTTAAGATGACAGAAAAGCGGTATAAGTGTACTGATTGTGGTACAAAACATACTGACAGTTTTGAGGCTTATTATTGTTGCACTAACTTAGATTATACAGAGATTGATCAAGGTTGTGCGTATAAATGTGATAAATGTGGTGATTTTTATGTTGATATATTAGACGCTGAAGAGTGTTGTATTGAAGAGTAAAAAAAATTAAAAAAGTACTTGACAAAGTTTTAAAGCTTGCTACACTTTAAAGTAAGCTTAAAACAACTTAAGGAGTAAACAACAATGTCACGATCAAAGTACACAAGTTTTTTCACGGTACACGACACAAAAACCGGCAAGTTTTACAATCTAGCAACACGCTACACAAGA